>CERP01047132.1_pt1 | contig 10068 bp, 3 predicted proteins | sample 530801 | NCBI WGS metagenome assembly CERP01 (sample SAMEA2620991, study PRJEB7988) | marine metagenome | biome: marine biome (ENVO:00000447); feature: surface water layer (ENVO:00002042); material: "saline water (ENVO:00002010), including plankton (ENVO:xxxxxxxx)" | depth 5 m | reverse complement strand
GCGGCTCCTAACGAAGTTAGATTTGGTCCTGATATTACAGGTATAAAAGGTTATTTCGCTACAGTGAAAGTTAAAACAGATGTCACCACTCAACAAGGTGGCGTAAAAGAACTGTGGGCAGTAGGTACAGAATACGTGCCGTCTACAGGTTATTAAATTAAATTAAATTAAATGAACAAAAAAACAAGTGATAATCTTAATGAGATTATTTCACTAGCCGGCAATATTGATAAAGTTGGTTTTAGAGAAAAAATAACTGAGTTTCAAAATAGTATGAGAGACTTTGAAGATTCTGTAGTTAGAGAGTCTTACAAAGAAAACGATATTCTAGACACTTTTAATGGTGGTAAACTAGAACACGAGTTTGGAGAAGGTACTTACATTAGAAAAATAACTATGCCTAAAGGTATGATATACTTAAGCGCTATACATTTAGTTAAACATCCTTATTTTGTGATGTCTGGAGAGTGTACTGTTATATCTGACAAGGGTCTTACTAAAATGAAAGCACCACATCATGGTATGACAGAACCAGGAACACAAAGAATTTTATACATTGATGAAGAATGTGTATGGGTAACAGTACATCCAACAGATAAAACAAATGTTGAAGACGTTATAAAAGATGTTACTAGTGAAGATTATAATCATCCAAAATTAAAAATATGATATTAGAAATAATTTATTATGAAGCCACCGTAGGCGTTGCAGCTATAGTAGCAGGGTCAACAGCCCTTATTGCGGGTGGATTATCTTTTGGCTCAAACAAAAAGAAAGAAAAAGCTGCTGCGGCTGAAGCTGCCAAAAGAGAAGCTGAAGCTGCTACTCTTAGAGCTAATAGACAGCCTATACTAAATAATGCAGACGGAATTAGAGCGCTTACAAAACAAGTAAATAATCCATATGCAAATTTAGGTGTAGCTACTCAAGCTGCTGAATTTCAAGCAGAACAAACCGACATGGCGTTAGCTAATACTTTAGATGCTATGGTTTCTTCAGGAGCTTCTGCTGGTGGTGCTACTGCTTTAGCTAGAGCAGCATTGCAAAGTAAAAAAGGTATTTCGGCTAGTATAGAACAACAAGAAGCTGCAAACGAAAAACAAGCTGCCGCTGGTGAAGCTGCTGCAACTCAACAAAAGATAGCTATTCAACAGTCTGCATTTGCTGAAGACAGAAAAGCTTTCAATGCTAAAGAAGCTAGACAAGCAAAAGATATAGCTAGAGTTGAAGAAAAAGAAGATTTTTATACACAACAAGAAATTGCTTATGGTGATGCTGCTACTGAGGCTTTAGTAGGTGGAGTAACTAACGTGGGTATGGCCTTAGCCGGTAGTGATATTAGATTAAAGCAAAATATAGAATTAGTTGGAAAAGCTAAAAGTGGCTTAAATATATATACTTTTGAATATATAAACAAGTTTAAACATGGATCTGGTAGATTTAAAGGAGTTATGTCTTTTGATCCTATGCTTCCTAAAAGTTCTATATGGAAAACAGAAGATGGATATGATTTAGTTGATTACTCTGAAATTGACGTTAACTTAGAATTAATATAAAATGGCATTAACTTACATAACTAAAGCTGCTGAAGCTGCAAGCAGAAGAAATCAACAGACTGCTGCGATGATACAGCAGATTACTAAAAGAGCTGCTGATAAACAAGCCGCTAGAAATGCTAAAGCAGATGCTATAGTTCAAGAGGGTAGACAGTACAGTAATGATTTTTATAAGCTATACGATGAGCAAGAAAAGTCTGGTATAGTCTCTTGGAATTCAGGAGCTAGTAAGCTAGTTGGTAAGTTAGCCAGTGAACAAGAGGAGCTGTATTCAAAAGCTTTTGGATCTAATGGTACTCCAGAGCTAAGAAATGAATTTAGAATAAAACAATCAAGAGACAAGCAAGTATTATCAAGCATAGGTCAATGGGCAACCTTAAGTAATCAAAATGCAAAAGCTATGAGTTCTAATCAAGATGCTCATGAGCAGAATATTGATTTAGGCAGAATGACTAGAGGTAATGATACAGAGAAGTATGAATTTGCACAAAACATGCAAAACAATAGATATAGTAATTATGATTTTCAAATAGATGAAAGTGGTAATGTTATATTAAACGCTGCCGCTGTTGATGCAGACGGTAACATTATAAGACAACAAAGCAGAAATTTATCCGCGGATGTAGCCAACAACACAGCTGGTAATACTTGGTATTCAAGTATAGAAGAAGATGATTTATTGCAAAATGCTTTAGGTAAAAGATGGAACGACAAGGTTAATGGTTACAGTAACTTATTTTCCCCTATAGAAAGAACTGAGAAAAAATGGGATAAAGATTTAGGTAAAACTACTGAAACAAAATCTATGTCTTATGATCCTGCAGAAATTAAAACAGGCTTGTTAACTACTTACAGTAGTAGGTTAGATGCGGAAATAAGAGGACCTGGATTTGAAAAGACTTGGGATCAATTGTGGAGAAACGGTTATTTAAGAGATGATAATGGAACAGCGTTAGCCGAAGGCGAAATTTCTTGGAAAGATGTAAGAAAAATATCTACTATGAATCCTCAGCAATGGTCTGAATATGCGTCAGGTCTAACTGGAGGCGGTGATGTTAATGCAGATGGAATTGTAAACGAAGAAGATAAAAAGCTTTTATTAAGTAACGTAAACAACGCAGCTAAAGTAGGTTTAGCTAATTATTACTCAGAGGAAATGGGACCTCAAGAAGATAAGATTGTTTCAGTTAATGTTCAAGGGCAAAAGCCTACTGGTTCAACTGGTACAAAATCAAAACCTTTGACTCAAAACCAAAGACTAGCATTAGAATCTAAAGCTCCTGTATATCAAAAGCTAAGAACTGAAGCTGTAGATATATCCAAGCTACCTAATCAAACTCCAGAAGAGCAAGAAGCAAGAGCAAGTAGAATAGTCAAAGATTTAAATAATAATAATGCTACTATGGGTAACACTTTTAAATATGTTGCTGGATATAATCTTAACAAAGAATTAATAGCTAAGCAAGAAAAAGTAGATGAAGATGGCGATGTAATATTAGATGATAAAACAGGTGAACCTATTATGGAGGATGTTGAAAGGTATCCTGGAAAAGCTGCAGTAGGAAGTCCTTATGCTATTTACAAAGTGAAGATGGTTAACACTGTTAATAGACAAAAAGGAGAACCAGCACAGACTCCAGAGTATGATGAAATAATGACTACAGACAATGTGCTAAGTACTAATTCAACAGACCTAACTAGCTACATGGCTGGTGCACAAGGTCTTGAAACTAATGAACAGACTTATCTTAGAAGTAAGTTTGCTAAAATTGATGAAGAGAAAAAACCCCTTCCTGTAAAATCTTAAATAAAATATAATATGTACGAATTAGATGGTATAGAATACAGTTTAGAAGAAGTAACATTGGCTGCTCAAGAATCTAACATGTCTTTAGAAGATTACTTGCAAGAATACGGTATTTTGGAAAAGCAAGAAGCTACAGAGGAGGCTGCGAACACTGTAGCGGAAGAAGACGAAGCAGCGAGATTTATAGCGGAAGACGAAGCAGCGATAGAGAATATGAATACGGAATTAAATTCGGAAAATATTTCTTTGGATTACGAAAAAAATATATCTGAAATAGAAGATGACTATAGTGTCAAATATGAAAACATAACTAACACTGGCTCTTATTCAGATAAATTTAAAGAAAGAGAGTACAATAGAATATTAGAAGAAAAAAACGAAGCATTAAGACAAAACAGTGTAAGAAAAACAGAGCAAAATCTAAAACTAGAGTCTAAGCTAGGTAGAAATGATGATGGATCTAGTATACATGATTGGATGCTTTCTAGTAAAGATCAAGATGTTAAAGTCACTGATCAATCTTTTAATGGTGACTCAAGTGAACTTACAAAAACTTTACAAGAGGCTTATCCAGATTATGAATTTAAAACAAGATACATAACTACAAATCCTTTTTTAAGTAGCATAGGTCTACAGACAGCAGCTCCTGACGCTTTTGATTACTACAAAGATAAAGAAGTAGGAGTTGTGATGACTGATCCAAAAACAGGGGATAATATAAGTTTACCTTCGGGTAGAAGTGCTTTTGACAGAAAAGAAGCTATAGTAAATTTTATAGATAAGCACGGCTATGACAAGTCTAAGTATACTGAAAGAGATAAAAATAAAAAGCAAGAGCTAGAAAAAATTGAAGAAATAACTAGCGTATCAGATGAAGAAGAAGCTAGTATAGAACAAGAAGTTAACTCTCCAGATTTGTTTAATCCATATATGGTAAATCAAGCTGTTGGTGGTGGCTCTGGAACTGTTATGGGTACCGCGGCTCCTTCAGGGTATACGCCAATGGACACGCGAACAGAAGTACAACCATATAGCTTAGAACTTGATCAAGCTAAGAAAATGTTAGAAGCAAGTAATTCTTTAGCCAACTCTAAACGATCTCCTAGTGATCAATTACCAGCTCCAACTAAAGAAGAAATTGAAACAACTGCTAGAATTATAATTCAAAATCAAAAAATCCAACAGTTAAAAGATGATAAGTGGACTGATTTTTTAGAGAATAATCAAGAAGAGCAGCAGGCTGTATTAAAGTATTACAAAGCCGTATCTCAAGATAAGAGTTTTACAAAGGTTGCAAATTTACAAAAACTTCAAGAGGTAGGTGTAGAGCAGCTGGAAGGCGAAGATAAAAAAATTGTAGATGAATTTGAACGTATATATTCTAGCGATGAAGAAATATTTAATGTTCCTGAAAATGAAACAAAAATAGAATTAAAAAACGGTAAGATAGTTTCTGAAACTCAATTTAATAGTTATTTAGCTTCTGCAAAAAATCTTACTAACACTTATGATAGATTAGTAGACAGACAAAATAGAATAAACATAGAGACAGATAATATTAAAGATATAGACTCTCAGTTTGACTTACTACGTAGAGACTATGATACTTGGAGTAAATCTTTATTTAATATCTCTTCTGGTTTTGCAACTATAGGAGCTGGAACTGCTTATGTAGTAGGTAAAGTTGCTCAAGGATTAACTTATGCTGCTGAAGAAATATCTGGAGATAAAAAGCTAGAGGAAGAAAATACTATATCTTCTGGAATAGGAGATTTTTTAGACGAAACTGCAGAAAACTTTTTTGATGCTAAAGATGAAGCAAGGAACACTTTTGCTAGAGACGTTTCTTTTGAAAATGCTTTCGATCTTTCTGATGGCGGTTCTAGGTTCGGAAGATTTTTAGCTCAAGAGTTTAGTACACAAGCACCTATACTAGCTACTATAGTAGCTTCTGGAGGTACATATGCTCCTTATGTCATAGGAGCTTATGCTATGGGTGAAAAGTATATGGACATGGACGTTGAAGATTTAAAGAGTGGTAAAGAAAGATCTGAACTATTAAAGTTTGGTGTTTCTCTAGGTTATGGAGCTGCTGAATCTGTATTTGAAGCTTTAACAACTGTAGCTATACTTAAAAGAGGTTCTAATTATATAAAAGCAGCTCAAAAAGCTGGTGGCAGAACTTTATTTAAAGATGTTAATCAAGCTATAAAAATGACTTTTCAAGATCAATGGAAAAGAGTTTTTATTACTGAACCAATGTTAGAAGCTGGCGGTGAGAGCATGACTCAAATGACTCAAAACCTTCTTGACGGTAATCCTATTTTAAGTAACGTTGGACACGCGGCTTTTTCTGGAGCTATGTTTGGTATGAGTATGTCAGTTGCTCCAGTTATGTACGGTATGGCTTTGGCTAAATTTCAAGATCCTAAACTTTATGATGAGTATGATGGATATATAAAGAGTATAATAAAAATAAATAAATCTCTTAATAAAAAAGGAAAAACAAAACGTAATATAGATGCTCTTACTAAATTAAGATCTGATCTTCAAGCTAAAGCTGACGCTAACTTAAAGCAGATAATGAAGCTAACTAATAATAGTATGGACTCTAGGGGTTTTAACTTATATAATCAAGTTACTGCAGAACAATCTATGCTTAGAGAAGCGGCTGAAGAAATATTAAATAATCCTAAAACAACTAAACAGCAAAAGCAAAGTGAGTTAAAAGTTTTAAACGAACTATTTAATAGCAAGCAAAATTCTAGAGATCTTTATAGAAACTCTAAAGCTTTTGGTAATAAGTTTGCTTTATTACAAGAAGGAACTGAAGAACAAAAACAACAAGCTAGAGATTACGAAAGTAGAGCTATTGAAAACATAAGAGTTAGAAAAGGAGAGTCATTAGATTATGAGCCTGATTATAACGAAAGAGCTAAAGAGATAGAAAATTTAATGTTAGAAGACGAGATTAAATCTCAAGCTGATGCAGCCAATAAGAGTACTGGTATTGAATATTCTTTGCAAACTACTAACAAGCAGGCTAAAGACACTATAAACAACGCTAAAGAAATAGAAGGTATAACAGAAGAAGAGGCATTAAAAGCTGAAAAAAAGAGGATTATAGATGGTATAGATTCAGGTAAAGTTAATGGAGTTGACAATGTAGACGGTGTTAGTTTAGTATTTATGGAAAATGCTATTAAAAATGGTAGAAGTTCAACAAGTATACACGAGCCATCTCACCAGGTATTTAGAAAAATACTTCAGAATCAACCAGGAGACTTTAGCAACTTAAGAAAAGAAGTAGAAGGTTGGTTAAAAAGATATGATACAGAAACTTACAATGTTATTATTAATAACAAGACAGATTTAGCTAGTGACGAAGAGTTTATAATGGAATTTATGGAGCAAATAGCTTCAGGTAATATAAATTTTGATAAAACTAATAATAAAGATTTAGCTACTATATTTGGATTTTTATCCTCAGACGCTATGGCTAAGTCTGAAAACTTTGATTTAAATCTAAAAGGCCAAACAGATGCTGTTGATTTTTTAATAACTTTAGCTGCTAAGCTGAGGACAGGTACTTTAACAGAGTCAGATATATCAGACGCTAGAGAGTCAAGTGTTATAAAGAATAATTTTAAAAAGGCTTTAGCTGGTATTGATTTTGTTAAAGAAGCAGCTAACTTATCTAAAGAACAAGACGATAGAAACATTAAATATAGAAATATATTTAATAAGCGTTTTAGATCAATGACTAGAGAAGAGTATTTAAAATACATGCTAGTAGATGGTATAGAACTAAAAGATGGTGGCGTATTAACTCCTGAAGGACGAGAACTTTATAAAAGTTTAGTTAAAGATTTTGGATTACAAATAATGCAACTTTCTAAGTTTGACGAAAATTTAGCAGCTTCTACTATAGCTGGGCCTTTTCTACAGCACTTAGTAGCTCTTAATCCTGAAACTCAGTTAGAAGCTACAAATCCTATAGCTGGTTATATGGGTAATTTTTTACCTTTTAAAGTAGGTACTGCAAAAAAACAAGACGCTAAAGGTGCAGCTCCAGCTAATACGGTAGACATAGATGCTCAAGTAGAGGGCAGAAGACAGTTTGAGCCAGTGGCTGATGAGCAAGTTGTAATACCAGAGGAATTAAACTTTACTAGAGCTTCAGGTGTTTTGCCAGGCTCTGATATGTACAACGCTATACTAAAGGCAAACGAACTAGTACTAGGTACTAAGTTACCAAAGTTAGAATACACTAGAAAAAAGAAAGGTCAACCAGAAGTTGTTGTTACTTTAAAAGAAGTTATAGCTAAGTTAAAAAACAAAGATACATTAAGTAGAAAAGATTTTCAACAAGCTGAGTTAGACTATACAAGAATAATAAAAGACTTTAGAAACAACATAGCTTCTCAATATGAGTCTATATTATATGACAATATAAAAGAATCATTAGGCAAGAGTGATGAAAGATTATTAGAACTTAAGGATGCTGTAGTAAATAAACTTTCTATAGCTGATTTAGTAGCTATGGAGAGATTATCTAAAAACAAGATATTCGCTAAGTTAGATAGAAAAAATTTAAACGTAAACGAAATACCTGCTTATGAAGGAACTGGTAGATTAGTTTATTCTAATCCAAAGTCTGGTCCAAATCTTTACACAAGACTAGATCCTAGCCCAAAAGAATTTGTAGACTTTTTTAAGAAAAGAGGTAGAGACGAAGCGTTAATTAAAAACCTAGCTAAGACATATGGTTTTGATGGTACTATGCAAGTTATGACAGAGCAAAGTACTATTGATAAAATAACTAATAGAAACCCTGAGTTAAACTATTTAGTAGCTGATGATGTTATACAAGTAATGGCTTCTGCTATAGATAGAGGTGTTCAGTCTAAGCTATCTCAAGAAATAGAAAAAGATTTTAATAACATATCTAATCCAACTGTTAATAACTTTCAAACATATATGGAAGATAAAGATAGGTTGATTAAATTGTTGTTAGATGTAGGATACAATGTAGGTTTTGCTGAAAAAATTAAAGACACTAAAAAGCAAGTTAGAAGTATTGTAGAGGGCTTATACAGTGATAAATTAAATGGACCAGAAATAACTAAAATAGTAAATAGATATGCTCCATTAGTAAATAAATTTGGAAGACAGATTTCTGAATATCCAGCTATGACTAATTTTCCTTTAAAAGAGTATATAGATGGTAGTTTAAGCCCTGAAGAAAACGCTGCTTTAAATGCATTTTGGAATTTAAAAAATAAAGAAGGAGAAAGTATTAACATTGGTAACTTATATACTGCTGAGGGTTTACAAAAACAAAAAGCTTTTATAAATCTTTCTATAGACAAACTAGTAGAGCTTTACGAAGCCCAAGGAAAAACCAAACTAGATCTAGCTATTGATTTTATATTGTTCAAAGGTGGTTTTGAAGATGGTGGTTTGGATAGAAAAATGATTTATGGTAACGACGCTGCTGGAGATTACAATACTAAAAAAGAAGCTCAAGAAGCTGTAAATAACTCTAAATACAAACTTGGTGAAATCATTAAACGTGATGATGGCAAGTATAGGGTGTCTGGTGGTCATGTTGAGGTTTTTAATAAAGAACTTTTAGAAGCTAATTTTGGTATTACTAGTTACAAGTCTAAAACAAAAGATGGTGTTACTACCTGGACACTAGTTGTTAATGGTGTTACTAGAGAAGTTATAGGTCCTAAAAAGTATCCACAAGAGACAACTATGGATATGGTTACTAATAATATGTCTCAGCAAGAGATAGATGGTAGAAATGAGTATTCTGATAGAGCTTGGAACTTTGTTACAACATATTATAAAGTTACAAAGAAAATGATAAAAGACGACACCGCTACTAATATTAATGCGGCTATGTTGATGAAAAGCTTTAATGATAACATGAAAGGACCTATGAGAGCTGCTGGTAGATTAACTTATGTACCAACTAACATAGACACTAAAGGTTATAATAAGAAAAATATTAAAAAATTATTCGAGTATGAGCATGGTATACCTTCATCTAAAATGAATTTATTAATAGCTGATGTAATATTTAATAATAATAAAGATGTAACTTTAAGTAAATTAAAACAAAGCTATCAAGTAGGTATTATAACAAAAGGTTTTAATGATAATTTTGGTAGGTTTTTTCAAGACACTATGCCTTTTAGTTATCAATATGGTGATAATCCGCTTACTAGATGGTTTAATGAGTACACTATTGGTGGCGAAGTTACAGAGCTATTTAACATACAAACAGGTAAAGTAGTTAAAGAGTCTATAGCTCCTGCTAAATTATGGAATAGTGTAAAACAAGCTAAAGCTTCTAATGAAGTAGACTTAAGTAACAACGTTGTTAAAATGTCTATGGAGTCTTACAAAGACTTAGATTTTAAAGCAGATGCCGCTGGTAACATGAGTGCTAAATTTAAAGTTGGTAATAAAAATTATAATATAGATTTCTACCCAGTAGATATTGAAGATACAGCTTATGTTATAGAGTTTGACCAAGATAATAAACAAGGCGTAACAGGATCAGGCAATGCTTTTAAAACTATGGGTATTGTTTACAATTCTTTGACTAATCTTATAAAAAATAATCCTAACGTTGAAACTGTAGAATTTAGCGCTTTAGCTAAAGACAAAAGTAGAGTTAAACTTTATAAT
>CERP01010290.1_pt1 | contig 10073 bp, 6 predicted proteins | sample 530801 | NCBI WGS metagenome assembly CERP01 (sample SAMEA2620991, study PRJEB7988) | marine metagenome | biome: marine biome (ENVO:00000447); feature: surface water layer (ENVO:00002042); material: "saline water (ENVO:00002010), including plankton (ENVO:xxxxxxxx)" | depth 5 m | reverse complement strand
AGAAAAACCTAATCCACCACATACAGTAACAAACAATACAGCTAAGATAGATATGCGAGCAAGAGGAAGACAGGGAAGAGTAAGGGTATCATGTAATTCAGCAGGAACGAGTTGGAGATGGGGTTCCATTCGTTTAGCTATACAACCAGATGGTAAAAGATAATGGCACGATACCCAGAACTACCAAAGTTTGTAAATACAGAAGCAGAAGCAAAAGAATTTTATGAGTATGTACAACAATGGGGTGCAGCTTTAATTAATGAATTAGAAACAAGAGATACACAAGTAAATGCTAATCCTTCAAGTAATATTTATGCTGTCGTAACAATAACAGAAATAGGTAGTCCACAAAGAGGTGATATAGCATATGCAGCATCAGCAGGAAAATTTAAAGGGTACGTTAGTACTACAGCAACACAAGCATGGGAGAATTTAAACTAATGAATACAAAAGATTATTTTAACTTTGTAAATAACAGTACATATATAAGTAATATAAATACTGGTCAAGTAATACCACCTAATATATATACTTTACAAAAACCTGTGCAACCTATGGTGAACTCAAACAAAATGGTGTATAATAGTAATAATAATAATTTCACAAATAATAATATGAATATAAATAATAGAGGTGTAAAATGATGGTACCATCTCCTATGTCTAGAGTAGAAACATTAGACAATCAATTAGCAATGATAAATAGTCCTGATGCTTTAAGACGTTTGAGGGGTTATCAAAGTATGCTGCAAAGACCTGTAATTCAAAGAGAAGAAGGTGGATTAGCAAGTATGATGCCTGAAGATATGCCTATGGAACAACCTATGAATCCAGAAGAAGCTGCAATGCAAGGAGCTGAACAAGGTATGCAAATAGCAGAGCAAGTACCACCAGAAATGCAAGAAGAATATGCAGGAGATGTTGCTGAATTAAAAGAAGCAGCTAGAGGTTTAGCAGCTATGGGTCGTATGGGTGATACTGAATTAGTACATATGACTGCTGAAGAATTAAATGGTTTACATTCAATGGGTCAATTAACTTACAATCCTGTTACTGGTTTACCAGAAGCTTTTAGTTTAGGTAAAATATTTAAAAAAGTTACAAGCATACCTAGAGCAATAGTTAGAGGTGTTAAAAGTGTTGCTAAATCTAAAGCATTTAAAGTATTAGCACCTATAGTATTAGGTATTGCTGCACCATATGCTTTAGGAATGACAGGAACTGCTTTTGGTTTTGGTGCTTCAACAGCATTAGGTACAGGACTTGGTAGTTTATTAGCAGGACAAAAACCTAGTGATGCTATAAAGTCAGCTTTATTTGCAGGTGTAACAGCAGGTGTAGGAAAAGGTATAGGTAATAAATTAGCAGGAGGTTCTTTTAATACAGGAGTAAAACCTGCAGTATCAGGTGCTTCAAAATTATATGGAGGTGCAGGTAATACACAAGCTGCTCAAAGTTTAGCTGCAAGTGAAGCTGCTGCGACAGGAGTAACGTCAAATGTAGCAAGTGCAAGTAACCCATTGGATAAATTTGTAAATCCAGGTGGTACAACTACATCTACTGCAAATGTTATTTCTCCAGATAAAGGTTTCTTAAATAAATTAGCTAGTAAAGAATTTTATCAAGGTATAGGAGATAAAGTAACAAGTGCAGATACTTATAAAGCTATAGGTGATAGAATTACAAGTCCAGAAATGTATCAAGAAATGGCAACTGATTTTATTAAAAGAAAACCTGATGGTACAATTAATTTATTAGGAACTGCAGGTAAATTTGGTAAAGCTATAGCACCTACACAGATTGGTGAGATGGCAGCAGATGCTTCAGCAATGGCTAGAGAACAAGAAAAGTTTCTTGAAAGTGAAGAAGATTTTTTAAACTCACCTTATAAAGATTACTTTCCTGATTACCAATCTTATACAGCTAATTATTTTAAAAGATTACAACCAACACAATATGCAGATGAACAAAGTGCATTAAATAGATTTGTTGCTTCAGGTGGTGGAAGACCTATGCAAACAGCAGCAGGTGGTGAGTTTAGTGGTAAAGTTCCTGGTAATGGTGGAGGTATGGAAGATAATGTTTTTATGCCTATTAAAAAAGGAAGAGAACAAGTAGGAACATTAGCTGTTAGTCCTAGTGAGTATGTAGTTGATAGTTATACAATGGCAGCATTAGGTGGTGGTAATGCTGAAGAAGGAGCAAAGGTAATGGATAAAACAATAGAACAAATTAGAGAAAAAGCATATGGTACAACAAAGCAACCTAATGAAATAGATGGAATAAGAAGCTTAGTACCCTTACAAAGGAGTATTGCATAATGGCTAGTTTATCATCTTTATTTGGAATAGGAACTCAAAAACAACAACAACCTCAAGCTGCTGCAGTAACTACACAAGAGTTACCAAAACAGATAGCACCTTATTATGAAAAGCTTTTAAAAGAAGCTGAAGCTTTATATAAACAGAAGATGGAAGCAGGAGCTCCTATCTATGAAGGTAAAACTATTGCAGGTTATACTCCAGAACAAGAACAATTATTTTCAGGATTACAATCTTTACAAGGAACACAAGCTCCTAAGTTTGCAGAAGCAGAAGCATTAACTAGAGGTACTGCTGCTAGAGTTACTCCTGATGAAGTACAAGAATATATGAATCCTTATCAACAAGCAGTTGTTGACATAGAAAAAAGAGAAGCAGAAAAACAATATCAATCTACTGTTGTTCCTCAGTTAGCTGCACAAGCTGCTGCTGCAGGTTCTTTTGGTGGTAGTAGACAAGGTATACTAGAAGGTATGGCATCAGAAGCTAATCAGAGATTACAAGCTGATATACAAGCTAAAGGTAGTGCTCAAGCTTATCAAGATGCTATGGCTAATATTAATCAACAGAGACAAAGAGAAGGTGCTGCTGCAGGACAACTAGCACAATTAGCACCTGCAGGATTTGCAGCACAAGCTCAAGAGTTAGGTGCAATAGGTAAAGTTGGTGATGTAAAACAACAGCAACAACAATTAGCATTAGACGAAGCTTATAAACAATATATACAAGAACAACAATTTCCTAGTGAGTCATTAAAAGAATATCAATCTTATGTACAATCATTTCCTAATATAGCTACACAAATAACTAGAGCTCCTGAACCACAACAACCTGGTCTTGCACAATCATTATTAGGCTTAGGTACTGCTGCTGTAGGTACATATGGTGCTTTTGGTGGTTTTAGTCCTGGTGGTTTATTTGGTACAAAAACTGCAGAGACTGGTGGTGGTATTGCAGGATTACCTGTTGTAAGAGCACAAAAAAGTGCTTATCTTGAAGAACAGTTAAAAAAAATAGAACAAGGAAAAGTTGATTACGCAAATAAATTAAAACAACTTCAAATAGATAAACAAAAAAGAGGTTTTGATTTAGATTTAAAAAATTTAGCTGCAAATAAAAAAGCACAGTTAGATAGATTTAACACTAAAGTTGAAGACTTTCAAACAGGAGCATCAGAAGCTTATGGTAAGCCTTTTAATGAATTAAGTCAAGACGAATTATCTATTTATAGAAATACATTATCTACTACACCTACAGATAATAAAGAACTAGCATCTATTGTTCCTGATAGTGCAGGTGCAGGAGAATTTGGTACAGGAGAATATACAGGTCCTACAAAAGAAGAGCTAGGTTTAGGAACAGACACTACACAAAGTACATCAAACCAAAATAATCAAGGTGGATTAGCAGATATAGAATCTAATATATCAAATGTTCCTACAGAAGAAGAGTATCAAGCTAGGTTACAACAACAAGAAGGTGCACCACCTCCTCCTGCTACTGTAGAAACACCATCAACAATAGATGCTCAAGTAAAAGCATTAATGGGAACATCAACAGCAGCATCTGATGCACGAACAGATTTAAATACTTTATTTAGTAAACAACTTGGTAAATATGAAATGCCTAAAGATGTTGAAGAAGGTTTTGAAAAAGTTAGAGGTGGTACAGAAACAGATATTGCAGACGTAAAAACTGATATAATAGAAAGTAAACAAGCAACTAAGAATGAGTTGTTTACTCCTTTAATAGATTTAGGAGCAGCAATAGCTTCAGGTAAAACTACTATAAGTGCTGCATTAACAGAAGCAGCTAAAAATGCTGTAGGTATTCAAGTAAAAGGTAAAGCTAGAACAAGAGCATTAAAGAAAGAAAAAAGAAAATTAGAAAAAGAATTAGATAGGTTTGATTTAAATTTAGCTCAATATACTGAAGAGAAAGTTACAAAACGTGAGCAAGATATTTTTAATAGAGCAGCAAAAAAACATGCAATGGGATTAGAAATAAATAAGTTAGAAGAGAAAATTGCAAATAGACATATAAATGCTTGGAAAGCTGTAACAAGTAACATTACTGCTAAGAGAAATTCTGAAGCTAATATGAAAATAGCAGATGCTAAAGTATATGCAGCAAAAAATCCTACACCAAAAAAACCTACAGCTCCTAAAGGATTAGGTTCTATTTTAAAAGATTTTAAACCAGTAGCAACAGAAATAACAAGTAAATTAACTGGTGATAATAAAGCAGCAACTTTAAAAAATATTAATCAAGGGATAGTAAGTAGAGGTGGAAAAGCTATTAGTAATGATACTATGAGAAAAACTATAGATGAATTAGTGGGTAGTAATACCTTTATGCAAAATTTTCATGAATATTACAATCAATTTGAAGCAGGTCAAAGAGATGCAAATTCACTTTTACCAGTAGACCAAAGAGAAAAAGTACCTACTAGAGCTGAAGCACTTGAAGAATATATTATAAATACAATACAAACAAATCCAAATGTTATTCAACCTGATGAACTTCTTGACCTATATTAATCATGAAATTTATTGATTACGTAAATGCAAATCCTAGACCTGTAGAATCTACAGAACAACCTGTAGAGTCTATAGTGCAACCTAGTTCATTTATTTCTTTTGTTAATGAACAACAACCTTCACAAGTAGATACCCCTGTACAACCAACAAGTAGTTTTCTTTCTTTTATAGGTGCAGATACACAACCTACTGAACAACAAGAAATAGATACAACTTCGTATTATCCTGATGGTTATGAAAACTCTTGGGGTAATCGTTTTGCTATTGCTACTGATAGGATGCAAGAGTCTTTATATAAAGGTGTAGATTTAATTGCTGATATAACAGGAGCAGAAGATTTAAAAAGTTATGCACAAGAAGGTATACAAAGAAATATAAAACAAGCTGCAGAAAAACCACAACCTACTAGAACTTCTTCTTTTACAGAAGGTTCTAAAGAAATAGGACAAGAGTTTAGAGAAGGTGATGTACTAGGAGCAATAGGTAGAGGACTATTATTATTTAAAGATATGTCTGCTGAAGTATTACCATCAATGGCTCCAGTATTAGGTGGTGCAGTAGTAGGAACAATAGCTGCAGCTCCAATAGCAGGAGCAGGTGCTGTAGGAGCAGCTAGTGCTACAGCAATAAGAGTATTAGCTCCTTTTATTCCAGGATTTCTTATGGGTAGTGGAGAAACATATGATGAAGCTAAAAGATTAGGTGTTAAAGAAAAAGATGCTCAAGGTTGGGCAGTAGCAGGTGGTGCTACTATAGGTATATTAGATAAGCTAGGTGCAATGGGTATACTAAAAGGTGTTATAAAATCTAATGGTAGAGAAGCTGTTGAAAAAGCATTAAAAGATGGAGCAGGTGCAACAGTATCTAAAAAACAAATTAAAAAAGTTGTAGATGATATAATAAAACCAAATGCTGAAAAAGATTTAGTTAATAAACATTTACTATTAGAAGCAGGTAAAAAAGGTAAAAACTTTGTTAAGAATGTAACAAAGAGAGGACTTCAAGCAGGTGGTTTAGAAGCAGTAACAGAAGGAGCACAAGGATTAACTCAGATAGCAGCAGCACAAGCAGGTGGAATAACAGGTGAAAATAAAATAGATTTTTATACTGCTCCTGAAGTTATAAAAAGAGTTGTAGATGATGCAGCTTTAGGTTTTGTTGGTGGTAAGACTACAGGATTAGCTGTAGGTGCAATAGGAGAACTACAAAGTAGAGATGCAAATATAGAAATAGAAAATGAAAATAAAGCTTATGAAGAATTAAGTGAAAACCTACCTAAAAACAGAAAACAATTATTAAGTGAAGTTAAGAAAAGACAAAAAGAAGCTGCTCCTTCTATAGCAGGTAAAGTTTTAAGAACTGCAATGTCTCCTTTATTTAATTTATCTACAAAAAGTGAAGCAGGTTATAATATTTATAATGCACTTAATACATACTATGACCAAGTATCCAAAGATGTAGGTGGATTTTCAGAGAGAGTAGAAGCAGCTTTTAACTTAGTGCGTAAAGATATTAAATCACCTTTTGCTAAAAGTATATCTAAATTAAATAATGACCAACTATTTAATGTTCTTTATTATGGTCAAAAAACAAAAGATAAAAATATACAAGAAGCTGCTACAATAATAAGAAGAGATATATTAGGAGAAAAACTAGCAGATGAAGTAAGTATAACTAAAGATAGTTTTATGAAACAACTTAAAGAAGGTAGAAGTGTTTTAGAAGAAACAGAAAAAGCTAATAGTCAAATTGAAAACTTAACTCCTTCTGAAATTACTACTTTAAATAATAAAGTTAAAAAAGTTAATAGCTCTTTTGAAGTTCTTAAACAAGCTTATAATAATAAAGTACAACAACTAAGAAAAAAATTTACTACAGGTGCTCTACCATTAAATAAAAAAGATAAGTATGTTATTATAGCTACTAATAAAGATGATAAGACTGGTCGAACAAAAGGTAGACAAGAAATAGTAGAAGAGTTAAATTTAGAAGCTACTGTAACTTCTGCTAAAGGTAAAAGTTCTTATAAAACTCCTCAAGAAGCTTTTGCAGAAATGAATAAAACAAAAAAATCTGTTATGTATAAAGAACGAGGAACAGATATATATGGAAGAACTCTTGATGTTTATAAGTATCAAGGTAATGCAAAAAACGCAAAGTTTACAGATAAAAATAAAATTAATGAAGAGTCTTTAAAAGGCAAACTTGATAGTAAAAAGTTTAATCAAGCAATATCTAATCTAGATAAATATTTTTTATTTAAAGGTAGAAATGGTATTAATGCTAGAGGTAAAGATAAAAAAATAAAAGATGCTTTTAAAGAAATAAGTCATGATAAATCTAAAAAAGGTGAGGGGTTTATAAATAAAAAAGGAACTCTTATTCAACCTGTAAAAGCTACAGCTTTATTTGGTACATTAGCAGATAGTGGTGTTACCTTTGATTTTAGAAATGATTATTTTCCTAGAGTATTTAAATTTAATAGTCCTTTTGCATGGAAAAGAGCTAGAAAAATACTAATGCAATCAGAAGTAGTAGATGGTAAAACAGGAAAGAAAAGAAAAAGAACTGAAGAAGAAGCTAATGCACTTATAGATAATATACGTGGTAATGATAATGTTCAAAGTAAAAAAGCTGAAGGATTAGAGCTAGAAGAAAAGAAAAAAAATGATAGAGTAGGTCCAGAAAGTCAAGCTTCTTTTGAAAATACTAGAAGAATAGATGACGAAACTTTTAAACTATTAGATGAAGCAGGTTTAGTAGAAAGAAATGTAAAGAAAATAGTAGATAGGTATATTCTTCAAGCTTCACAAAGAGATAATATAGCTAAGATAAAAAAAGTTATTGAGCTTAATGTACCTGAACTTACTAAAAATAATCAACTAAAAGATTATGAAGCCAAAAGAATTAAAGATATATATGATGCTATTCAAAATAGATATAAGCCTATATCTAACTCAGGATTAAATAAACTTGTACGTATGATGGGTACATATCAATATATGCTTACACTTCCTCTTGCAGCATTAACAGCTTTATCAGAACCTTTTATTGTACTTTCTAGAGTAGGACCACAACATGCTATTTATGGTATATCTAGAGCATCAGCTAATGCTTTTAGACAATCACTAAGAAGTATATTACCTAAACTAAAAAAGACAGAAAGTGAAATGAATTTTAGAAGTATACTACAAGGCTTTGATGGTACACTTGCTGAGAGATTAGGTGATATTGCAGGTATATCTGTATCAAGAAGAATTACAGATGCTTTTTTTAAATTTACCTTACTAACTCAAGTTACACAATTTAGTAGAGACATTGCTCTTCAAGCTATATCTAGTCAAATGAAAAAAGATACTAAATTAGTAGCTGCAAAATATATACAAAGACAAAATAATCCTAATTTAAAAACAAGTTTAGAAGAAGTAAGAGCTAAAAAAAGATTAAGAGAATTAGGAATAGTAGATGTAGGAGTTAACTTTAAAAAAAGTATAAGAAAAAAAGGTGAACCTATAAAACAATTTAGAGAAAGGCAAAGAAAAGAAAAAGCAGAAAATATAAAAGCTTTAGGAGAATCAGATATTTTTAGATGGGCTTCAGGAGAGATAGAAGGAACTCCTCCAGGACTTGTACGTGCTGCTTTATCTAAGGGAGTTGATGATATTATTATGGCTCCTAATGCAATCAATAGACCTCTATGGATGTCTAATCCTTATCTTGCATTAGTTGCTCAATTAAAAGGTTTTATGTTTACATTTGGTAGTAAAGTTGGTATGCGTCTATGGAGAGAAATTATTACACCTTTATCTCAAGGAAGAATACCAATGGATGCTGCTTTAAAATATGGAGTTTCTTTAACATTAATTATTGCAGTTAGTTTAGCTGTAAAAGAATTAAAAGATGAATTACGTTATGGTGATGAACCTAGTGCTTTTAAAAAGAAACAAGGTTGGGAACATATTAGAGATGCATTATTAACAAGTAATATATTTGGACCTGCTACTCCTATGTATGATATGTTGAGAGCTAATCAATATGGAGCAAGTCCTTTTGGTGTTGCTATGGGTCCTACTTATCAATGGGTAGATAATATAATTAAAGCTTTAGGAGATGCAGTAATAAGAGATAAACCTAGACAAGCTATAAGGCAAGGTATAAAAGCAATTCCTTTTGTATCAGCAATTAGACCTCAATTAGCAAGTGAAGTAGCAGATAATTTAGGATATTAACAAGGAGACTACAATGGCAGATATGAATATGATATGGAACGCAGTATTAACTATGGCAATAGGAGGTTTCCTATGGTGGATACGTTCTACGTCTGCTGCTATTAGTAAAGTTAAAGATGAGCTCTCAGAGACAAGAGAAAACATAGCTATAACCTATGCTTCTAAAGAAGATGTTAAAGATGATTTAAAACAACTGCTGCAGAGATTTGATAGACTCGAAAGCAAAATAGACGATATGATAAGAAGACAATCTAATAAGTAAACTAATAAATAAAGGAAAATAAAATGAGTTATAGACAAACAAATTTACCTGCTAAAAGTATAGCAGAAGCTAAACGTAAAGGTAAAAAAACTTTTAAAGGCATGGATAAATCAGGAATGAGAACTAAAGATTTAGCTGCAGTATCTAAAGAAGATATGAAGGAAGCAGGTTTTACATCTTTTGGTAAAGATTCTTTAAATAGATATTTAATGGGTAAAGGTCCTAAAAAACCTACAACTACTGTAACAAAAACACCTGTTAAAACAAAAAAAGAATCTTCTGTTGGGTCAGGAACAGCAACAACTATTACAGGAAAAGCAAAAACAAAATCTGCTACTCAAATAAATAGAGAGTTAAGAAAAAAAGTAAAAGGTAAAACTACTGAAAATAAAAAAAAGAAAGATGATATCAAAACAGGTTTTCTTCCAAAAGTTATAGGCAAAGATATTTTTAGTAAAAAAATGAGAGAGACTGCTAATGCTGCAGCTAATAAACGTGCTCCTGATTATATGAAAAAAGATAATAAAAAATCTGATGATAAAAAAAGAAGCAAAAGTTTATTTAAAAGAGTGACAGGTTTTGCCACTAAACCAGAAGTTAAAAAAGATAAAAAGATATCAGATAAAGGTAGGGGAATATTTTTTGGCAAGAATAAAAATAATAAAAAAACAACATCTTCTAATTATAATAAAAAAGCAAACCCAACTGCTATAAGTTATAAC
>CERP01000782.1_pt1 | contig 10075 bp, 21 predicted proteins | sample 530801 | NCBI WGS metagenome assembly CERP01 (sample SAMEA2620991, study PRJEB7988) | marine metagenome | biome: marine biome (ENVO:00000447); feature: surface water layer (ENVO:00002042); material: "saline water (ENVO:00002010), including plankton (ENVO:xxxxxxxx)" | depth 5 m | reverse complement strand
AGTAGATGAACAACTTCATCACACATTAGTTGAATGGGGCAAACGAAATGGATTCATTCTTGTTGATCGTGGAGAAGCAAGTGTGGGTTATACAGTAATAGCTCGGAAGTGATATGGAAGCTTATTCAATTGTAATAAAAGGAAATAAAGTATCTGAATCAGGGTTCAAGACTCTTAATGCGTCGTCAGCCGAGGTACGTAATTCATTTAAGATAGAACGTCATGACGCTGTAACGCCAGACAATGTTGGTGTCCGTATGATCGAACTTGATATACGTTGGGACTATCCTTGGCATAAGCCTGTGCGTGACATGGCTTCAGGTCTTCTTAAATCTCCGTACAACACCGCTAATCCTAATGCTAGAATTGCATGTGCTGTATCCCACTATGAACTGTGGCACAAGAGTGCTACAGAAGATCGTACTATTCTTGTATTAGAACATGACGCTGTATGGAAAAAGAAATTAGATGAAGGGGTTACATCCTCAGAGAAATATGATATAATAGGTATTAATGATCCACGTGGTGCAACTCGTAAGTCTAAACAGTTCCATGAGACAGTACAGTCAAAAGAAGCAGAGATTCAACGAGCGCCGGTTATTGATCATGAATTAGTACCACAGGGGATTGCAGGTAACTCTGCATATATTGTAAAACCAACAGGAGCAGCTAAGTTGATTAATCTTGTTAAGTCGTACGGTCTATGGCCTAATGATGCTATTATGTGCAGACAACTTATACGATCACTTGGGGTTACACGAACTTACTATACAGGAGTACAGGGTTTACCCTCTACCACATCGACATGAAGGCACGAGTAATTACTATATTAGATAATCCGCAGTCTATTGAATCTGCGGATCGGTGTATTAAGTCTGGAGCAAAATGGGGTGTAACTGTAGAGAAGTTTAGAGCAATAACACCTGCAGACAATCCTATAATGTATGCCAAAAAGAAAGGTATTCCTACTGAAAACTTTGTAGAGAAATATTCAAGGTTTGAAAATTGTGTGTCTGCGTTCTTATCACATCATTCATTGTGGGAAATGTGTGCAAAGGGTGATGAAGAGTACCTTATCCTAGAACACGATGCAATCTTTACTGATATGGTTCGTGAGAACATGCCGTACACAATGGTGGCAAATCTTGGCAAACCCAGTTATGGAAAAGCCAACCGACCTGGGATTGGCCTTGGCCCACTTACATCAAAGCCTTACTTTCCTGGAGCCCATGCTTATATTGTAAATCCTCGCGGGGCGAAAGCTTTAGTTGAGCGTGCTGCAATGGATGCTGGTCCTACAGATATCTTTCTACATATAAATGTATTCCCATGGTTACAAGAGGTTTATCCATGGCCAATTGAAGCACGTGATACGTTCACTACTATTCAGAAAACTGAAGGGTGCTTAGCTAAGCATAATTACAATGACCAATACAAAATTATCTAGACTATTCATAAGCGCCTGTGATTCAAAAACAGATTGGATGAAAGACTGGTTCTGTGAAAACTTTTATAAGCACAACCCAGACGCCAATCTTTATATGTACGATTTTGATAAATCTTTTACTAATTCTTATGGATGGTTTAAAAAGCCTGAGGCAATGGCAGATGCATTAAGAAAAGCAGATTCAATTTGTTGGATTGATATAGACTGTGAGATATTAGGCAACATCGAAAGTATATGGAATCACGTACAGCCTAATAAATTGTGTATGGCAGAAGATAAACCATGGACCGCTAGAGAGGGTGTTCAATGGCACAATTCTGGTGTAGTAGCAATGTTACGCACTCCTAGTATTTTAAACGAATGGCGTGGCGCTTGTTTGCGAACTAAGTACAATGGAGATCAAGAAGTATTACACGCTTTATTGATCCATCCGCTTAAACGACTTACACATATTCAAACGTTACCTAACAAATATAATGTGCTTCGTTTACAGCACATAGATAAGACAGTACCAAAAGATCCTCTTATATATCACTGGACAGGGTACAAAGGTAAACATCATATTAAGGATTTGATTAATGGGTAGAACAGTTCATATTATTGGTAACGGTGATAATGCTGGAATGTACAAACCTCAAAAAGGTGTTAAGCTTACTTGCAATCTTCCGCCATTTGCTGTAGACAATTGTCACGCAACATGCCTTGTAGATTTTAAGATGATGCATGCTATGGCAGAAGGAAGCGTATTTCCAACTGGTAATTGGGTGTTGGGATTTAGACCTAAAGTATGGCTTGAAAGAAATCCATCTTATAGAATTACTTGGGCAGCACACATAAAAGAATTTTATACAGAATTACCTGACTATGTTGCAAATTATACTGACTTTAATTGTGGTCATATGTGTGCACACTATGCTGCAAATAAGATCGAAGGTACAGAGATTCATATGTATGGATTCGATTCTATGTTTGATCCTAACCTACGTAGCTGCACTGACTTCTATTTAAATTCGGATCGCGGTAATACTAATAATCATAGGCTAATGAATAACTGGAGACCAATCTGGGGTCAGTTGTTTAATGATTTTAAAGATACACAATGGGTACTTCATCATAAACATGATAATTTAAAATTCCCTAAACCAGATAATGTTGAAATAGTTACTCATTAAAGGTTTACTTTAGATGCTATTTATGTTATAATTATAAATAAGCACAGTATTAAAAAGGAAAAAATCGATGAAAAATATTATTATGACTACTTTGGTTGCAGGACTAGCGTCAACTGCAGCTTACGCAGAAAACGTCAGTGGTAAAGTTCGCGACAAGTATGAAACTATTTACAATAACGAAGAGCAAGTCAATCGTAAATGTCGTACAATCGATGTACCAGTGTATGGTACAACCACACGTCGTGGCAATGCTGCCGAAGGCGCTATTCTTGGTATGATCCTTGGTGGAGTAACAGGTAAGGTTATTGGCGGCAACGATAAAGGTGCTGCAGCCGGTGCTATTCTTGGTGGTGTAATCGGTGCTGATAAAGGTGCTAAGCCTAAAACAGAAACTGTAATCACTGGATATCGCAAAGACCGCGAATGCTTTGACGAGGTCACTTATGTGCGTAATCCTAAAAAAGTTTATGCTTATTCTGTTATTAAGTTTAACTATGAAGGTCGTACGTACCGTATAGAGTTTGTAAAATAATGAATCCACAGTGGCGCACAGTATTCCTCATGTGGGCAATCGTCGTGCTGTTACACACTGTGGTTATTCCAATTTGGATGTGGAGTTTAGGACTATGAATATAGAATCTGTAAAAGATATGATTAAACAGGGTTATCACATAGAGAACCCTACGGCAGTTTTAGCTGCTATAGATACAATACGGCCAACCGTATTTCTGCACAATGATGTGGCTTTTCTTAAGTCTGCAGAAAATGCAGTAAAATTTAAACAAATCTGGGAATAGATTCCTTAGCTCAGCTGGATAGAGCAAGTGCCTTCTAAGCACTAGGCCGTAGGTTCGAATCCTACAGGGATCACCAAAAAAGAAGGGGACAACATGGAACCAATATCAATTTTAGCACTGGCTTTTCTGACAATTGCTGGCGTGCAATCAAATCAAATTGAGTTACTCGAATCTCACAATAATCAGCTAGATGTAGAAATAACTGCTCTTGGTGTTCATAACGAGGCTCAAGAAGAAAAGATCCAAGACTTAGAAGCTTGGAATCTTAGAATGTCAGGTGCTATTGCAGCAATATTTGCTCGTGAAAAAGTAAACCATGATGACCAATCATCATTGATTGAGAGTCACGAAAACAAAATAGAATTCTTAATGAAAAAGTAACTATGTTTGAAATTATCTTGTATAGCTTTTTGTGGTGGCAGTTTCTTGCTGCCTTTGTCGTGTCTGCAGGCTATCATAGGTATTTCGCACATAGAGCTTTTAAAGTAGGTGTCTGGTACGAATATGTCGTATTAGTACTTGGACCACTAAGTGGTGCAGGTCATGTTCTTGGATGGGTGGGCGTACACAGACTACACCACAACCATTCCGATACAGACCGTGATCCGCATTCTCCAAAGTTCCAACCAGTGTGGCGTGTACTTACTTCTACTTTTCATGTACCAGCAATCAAACGCAGACACGTAAAAGATATCCTTAAGAATAAAAGAGTAGTTTGGTTTTATAAAAAACATAAAATAATTCGCATATGTACTCTTCTTGGTTCCTTTGCGCTTCCAGTTGAAATTGCTTTTATCTTTATATGGTCACCTATTTTGTGGGGCTACTTAGGATATGGTTTACTAAATACACTGTGTCACACTGGACCAAAAGTACGCAACAGTGCATTCGTTAATTTACTTGTTGGTGGTGAAGGATGGCACGCAAATCATCATAAGAAACCTCGGGCGTGGCAGATAGGTTGGAAATGGTATGAATGGGATTCAGGTGCATGGTTTATACGGCTGATCAAAAGATAATCACATTAAAAGAATTTAAAAGAAGCCGATTTGTAACCTTACTAAATGATTTAAAGGTTTCAGCTCATCAAGCAGATTCGCGTAATGCAGACTGGTTTGAATGGTTGCCACAACAATTTGAAGACCCAAAGTATTTGGAATGGTTCTTTTTTATGCACGGCAATAACTTTGTTACCTTTAGCACTATTCAAGAATATTACGATGGCTGCTATAGAATACTAACTAGAACTTATCTTCACAAACGCTATCGCAGATTCTGTTTGCCTAAAGATAAATCGTGGAGAGGTTATGGCGCAGCGCTTGCAGCGGCACAACTAGAATATTTAAATACTCGTGGATGGGATACTATTTTCGTATCAATGCAAGGGTTAAAAAGAAGAAAGACTATAGAGCGCTGGAAAGTGCCAATAGAAGATGCAACCGGATTAGAATGGCATCTGGCTGACGATATGTATCAAACAAGTTTACCGATAGAAAGCCCTGATGCATTTCAAAATATTGTATATAGTGGTGTAGAACCTAAATTAAAGAAAATGGCTGTTAGCACTTATAGGAGTTTACATGAAGAGTAAATCAGAGATAATCGAAGAGTTCTTTGAAAAGGGATTAGCTCATATCAATGTCGATGAGGTAACGCCGGAAGTAATAAAAGAAGTATCTGGATACTTTGGAAAACTACTTAGAGTTGCAAAATATCACATTGAAGGTGACCGACAGGTACAGAGTCTAAGTGGCACGACGATGTTCGGTGATAAAGAAGTTCCGTGGCACAATGACTTTTCGTATAGCAAAGGTGATTTCCATGGGACTTGTCTTGGATATGTTGATTGTGATTTCGAAACATTTACAGAGTTTGTTGATGGCAACGAGGTGTGGGAAGATCTTGGTGAAAGTGCTAAGGTTTACTTTTCACAAATAGAAGCCACCTTTAGAGTACCAGGAGAATGGGAATGGCTAGGTAATAAAGCTGCTGTAAAAATGATTGAAAAGAATGTCATGACAAGACAACTAGCAATGGTACATCCTATTACTAATAAGACCTCACTATACCTTAGTCCTCTTACTCTTGCAGAAGCAACTAAACCAATTAAAAAAGATCTGATGATTGCACACTGCGAGAAATACTCATTCAAGCATTGGTGGAAACCTGGTGACATTCTATTGTGGGATAATAGAAGAATGATGCACAGAAGAGATTCATTCGTAGGACACAGACAGTTTTTAAGGTCTCAATTTCAATACGAATTTAATATAAAACCCTCCTTTAGACATAAATAGTATATAAAGGAGATCCAAATGGAAGATATTTTCGATTTTGGTTTTACAGCAGTTGATGAGGATGAACTCAGCTCAGTAAAAGAAGCCAGCAAAGCAGCAGAAGCAAATGCTACTACGGCTCAAACAGCACAGTCACAATTAGATCGTTTATATAATGCAGTGACACCATTACTTAATAACCTAAAAAAGAACCCAGAAAAAGAATACATACTGTGGCCTGATAGATTAAATAAGGTAGAGGAGTTCGAGACACACCTCCTCAAAATATACAAAGGAGAATAGATATGTGGGTAGGAATTATACTAGCATGTGGAACACTTAATGGTGAAATCACAAAAGACTGTCGCACGTTTGGAGCAGATAGAAATGTTGCTTCTGAGCAAGAATGTTTACAGCAAATACGGATCGGTAATATAGTTATGCAAGAAAACAATTGGACAATGGTTAATTGGTATTGTCTTAATTGGGATGAAGCAAAACGTAGCTTAGGAGAACCTGTATGAGCATTTGTGGCGAGATTGAAAACACTGAACATGAAATCAATCAGAAAACTATGGAACTTGAATTCTTAAAATCGCGACTGAAGTCTTTGAAGATGGTATCAAGAGAAACTAGTGAACCGCAATTAAAATTTGATGAACCTCCTGCACAGCAAGAAAGATATCATGAATTTGTTCTTCGTAAAATGAAAGAGGAAAGAACAAATTAATTTAAATAAAATGAAATAGGGCGTTTACATTGCCCTTTACTTATGGTAGTATAGTCTTATCAAATAGGAGATATATACTATGATTATCGTAAATGACATCCAAGACGCATCTACAATGCAAAAAGCTCTTAACAGCTTTGTTCGTCGGTCTAATAATTTTAACTATTCTAAAGAACATATGCTAGTAGAACTAGATATGATCATCACCGATCTACAAAAAAATGTAGATCGTATCGACCTCGAAATGAGTACTGAAGCAGGAGAATCAACATGCTTTTGATTAACATAGGCCTTTTCATTTTTGCTCTTTGTGCCGTAGCTGCTATCTACGAGGCGTTTAGATAGTGTATGATCTTGATGTAATTAAAGATTCACCAGATCACGGTTCACCTCAGGATCGTGGATCTGCTGATCGTTATTATGGTCGCCACCATAGCCCTCATTATTATGTTGGTAATACGTATCAATCAGAGCGTGTTGAAAGAGCCAACATGACTGTTGGTGAGATTGCTGCTTATAATCATGGCTATGATAATGAAGATGACAGAAAAGATTGGTGATGGTTTATTGCATTAACGGCAAACTCTTTAATTGTGTCTTTGACGCTATAGAATACAGAGATATTCTTGATGCTAATTATATTAAAGTGGTATGGAAGGCGAATAATGTTTACGAATGAATTTGAGTATGATTCTACTATTACCACCATATTAGATAGCTCTGCAAAGTGGCCAGATGTTGAATTAATTATTGATGATGCTGGAGTTTACATTCGTCAGTATTCTGATAAAAAGAATAGTTATGATTTAATAGTTATGACACCTCGGATGTTTCACGAATTGATGATTGCTATGAAAACCACATCTGGTGCTTTTGAAGTTATTTTAGAAAAAAATTATAAGTGATTGATTTCATTGATTTCTTTTTTTGAATAAAATGAAATTAACCGTGTACATTCCTATTTAAATCCTGTATAAAGGTTATAGAAAATAAAAACGGAGACTACAGAATGTACAAAGTTTATCAGATCAAGCTTTCAAAAGAAGAAATGGCTCTTATCAATGAAACTGGCGATCACGCTGCTGTTCCTAAGAACGAGCTTAAGCAAAAGATGGCTTTCGCAATGGGTAACATGGAAACATATGCTTCTGAAGCACTTGGCAAAGGCTTCTACACTCACGTAGCTAGCATCGAAGCTAATAACATTGATCACGTATTTGAAATTGGTAACATTGGTCCTGAAGCAAACATTGTTCGCCTATCACCTATGCACTCAATCTCAGTGGGTGATATCATCGAAGATAAAGCTGGTGCTAGATTTGTTGTTGCTACCCTTGGCTTTGTACAGCTTGGTTCATAAAGGTGGGACAACTTGTCCCATTTACATGGACTTAAATTTGCTGTAGAATACAAAAATAATAATTAATTATGGAGACTTATATGACACTTACACAAACTCAAATGGCAGATCGTTTGGCACTCATCAAAGAAGTCGCTGAGCGCAAAAACAAAATGGCTAAAATCAAAGCCAAGGGTAAAACCACAATGCGCAAAGCGCCAAAGGTCAAACGTACCTTTATGGATACATCCGCTGCAATGGATGACACATCGAAGAATCCAAACTACTATACGGATGCTTCTAAATACGCCAACGAATACTATGGCGAAACCTACCGCGAGACTACTCGCTTTGATAATGATTGGAACTAATATGATTAGTCAAGTTGACATTGATGCAATGAAACCTCTTACTCGTGATGAAATCCTCGAGAAGCTTGAAACTAACCGCTGGGTGGTAAATTTCACCAAAGTGAATGGTGACAAGCGTAGTATGACGTGCACCCTTCGTAAGGATCTTCTTCCCCCTGCAACTCAAGCTGACCCACTGAGTCAGAAGAAAGTTCGTGCTGTAAGTGAACAGGTTATTCCTGTATGGGATTTGAAAAAAGAAGGTTGGCGTTCATTTCGTGTAGACTCTGTAATTGACATGGTTCGCGCGTGAATTCGTTTACGTATCTGAAGTACCTGCTTATCCTCAAGTGGAATTCTTGGTTCCGCAAAGATGAGGATAAGCCTGGTCCTGTCTACATTTATGAACAGGATACTGATGATAAATAGTAAAGAATAATAGGAGGAAGTATAAATGTATATTGATCCGGTTCTTTTAAATTGGATTCTTATTATCGGCTGCAGCTTTTGTGCTGGCATGGCTGGTTGGTCTTATGGTCAGAAGAAGACTGAGGATAATATAGAAGACGTTCTTTTATATTTAACACAGAATGGTTTCATTCGACATAAAACCAATAGCAATGGTGAGCTCGAAATAATGAAATTAAATGAAAAATAAACGTGTACATTCCCTTTTAACTGTGGTAGAATAGTCTTAAGATAAAAATATTATGGAGACTTTGAATGGCACAAGCAGCTAAACGTAGAACTAATGTCCGTCGTAAGAAAGCAGCACCTTCACCTCGCAGAGCGCGTACTGGTATTGATGCAGCACCAACTAAATCATTTCATGCATTTCAAGATTACTTTAGATTAGATCTTGAACGCAAAGATGTCTCTATTGTCCTTAAGGGTTACATCAGAGATAAATTCAAAGGTGAAGAACGCAAGCTTCTACTTTCTGCGCCAGAGTATATGTACACATCTATGTATGGTCCAGCAGCAAGCATTCAATGGAAAAACCTCGGTCATGATTGGCCTGTAAAATGGGATGGCAAAGCATGTGCTCAACGATATATTGATAATGTTCGTACTGCGGCATTGCGTAAAGTAGCAGAAGTCAAAAAAGATGCAAATGTTAAGCGTACTACAAGATCACCTATGGAGGTCGTAAAAGACCGCACATCAGACTTTATTGGTGGTATCGAAGAAGCATTGGATCTATTTCATAATGGTCAAGAGAAAGACCTAGAGGAATATTCAGTATATAATGCAATGACTCGTGCAGACCTTAACTCATTCTCTGCTGGTCATGTTGTCAAATATTATAAGCCACTGCTTGCAGAAATCTCTGAATTAGTAAACGATAAACCAGAAGATCTGGTTGAAGCGTATTCTAATTGGTCTACTCAGCGTAAAAAGAAATATTTGCAGTTAGTAAAAAGTATTGTCGATGATGCAGAACGATACTTAGCTGCACACAAAGCTAAACGTAAGCCTTCTAAACCTAAGACTAAAACTGCAGATAAGCAAGTTAGTAAGCTAAACTATGCTAAAGACTCATCTGAACATAAATTGGTATCAGTTAATCCTACGGTACTAGTTGGTGCTACTAGAGTATATACTTTCAACGTTAGATATCGTGTACTTACTGAATACGTAACAGATCGGCCTAAAGGCTTTGAAGTTAAAGGCAGTACAATACATGGGATTGATTCCGAGCGATCTCGTAGAGTGAGTTTACGTAAACCAGCAGAACAGCTTAATACGTTTCTTACTGCTACACCAATGCAGATCAATAAGTTTTGGGCCAAGCTTACTACTAAAACAACATATGGTATCCCAGGTCGGATTAACAAAGATACCATTCTACTAAGGGCATTAGATAAATGAATGACAATAAGTTTTTAACAAAAGCGGAATTCTCTAAGCTCGTTGAAAAGAATGTACGAGATAAGAAGATGACTTATATGGATGCTGTAATT
>CERP01053154.1_pt1 | contig 10076 bp, 14 predicted proteins | sample 530801 | NCBI WGS metagenome assembly CERP01 (sample SAMEA2620991, study PRJEB7988) | marine metagenome | biome: marine biome (ENVO:00000447); feature: surface water layer (ENVO:00002042); material: "saline water (ENVO:00002010), including plankton (ENVO:xxxxxxxx)" | depth 5 m | reverse complement strand
ACCATCTTTTGCTTTACCTGCTTGTCCGTATTTAACAGTTTTCTTTCGCCCTGTCTTTTTATTGGTGACTACTTTCGTAAAGCGTCTTTTAAACTTTAAAACTTCTTTCCAGTCGCTCATGCTCCTTTCCTCCTTTTGTATGTTTTACAAGCGGAACAAGTCGGACGGCATCTTTGTTTAGTTCCTTTAGAAGCATCTTTACGACCACAAGGTTTTGTTCCTTCTTTATCATCTTCACATGATTGACAAGAAACCCAACCTTTCTGTCCATCTCCACCTCTTCTTGAGAACCAACCGTGTAATCCCGATTCTTTTTCTCTTTTGAAATTATCCCCTGCTTTAGAAACTTTACCGTTTCGGCATTGAACCATATATCCTGATTTATATGCAGAACTTTTCATTCCGTATTTTTTATCTGCTGAACGAGCGCATGAATCTTTTTTCTCACCCTTACTGTTATGAGTAGAAGTAGCCTTTACTTTGAGAATCTCTTGCCACATAATATCACCTAAAGTGAGATTTAATCATATACACTTGTTCAGTGCTAATACCATATTCTTTAGAAATATTTTCATGAGAATCAATTGCTTTAACAATTGTTTCTACTTCATAGTTACTTAAATCAATGTTTGCATCAACATACATCTTATTAATCATAGCATCGTAGCCATTGTGATTTAACGGGAAGAAACCATAACTAGTTTCTAAACCTAATTCTTTTCGGATAGCATCGTGAGCCATAAGCATTTTATGTAATAGAACAGGTAAATCTTGTTGAACTTCTTCAAAGATTACTTTTAATCTATTATATTGGGTCTTAGCCTTTGGGCTTTTCTGAGTAATTAGTCCTTGATTCATGTCCAACCAATGAGGCATAGCAAAGATAGGATATGCTTTTCTGTTATTATATCCTTCATCAAATGCGGTTGCCCTTTCTTTAATTGGTTTACCGTTGAAGTCATTAGTTTCTCTTTGGAAATCTTTCGTTTGTTCCATAAAGTGATAGAGCAATCCAGCAAAATAATTGTTATTATCTTCCTTCTTGCCAAAGATTCTAGTTAGTGCTTTAGCAGCATTCTCGGCCTGTGTTACTAAGAAAGCATCAATTCTAATTGATTTTAAAAACATTCTGTCTAAGAAGTCTGCAATTTTCTTTAAGTCATTTTCACGAATAGATTTAGCAGAACCCTGCATTAATTTTTTATAAGAACCAGACATTACTGTTTCTAGCCCTAAGTCCAATGCAAGAGTTTGCATAACCTTTCCTCCAATACTTCCCATAAAAGAAGGAATTTGCACAGGTAGATTACCACTATATGCAGGAGTAAAATAGTATTCTAAAGAAGTCTCCATAAACTTTTCTAAAGCCCCTTTAATGTCCTCACTTAGTAAATTTTCATCCAACTTACCTTCTACTGAATCAGTCTTTCGGCTTTGTCTACTTACTGCCCGACCTAATCTAGTCTTCATTTTGCCTCTAAAAGTTTCTCTAATATCTGTTCCTCTTCTACGACCTTTAGTGCTTCTTACATCACTAGCAAAGGTAACTGAAGTTTCAGCCATTAAATCATAAAGACCGTCAAAGAAATTACCAATATCATCTAATGAGTCTATTGAAACAAATTCATGTCCATCAAATCCATCAAAATTAGTTTCCTCATATAAGTCATCAAAATCAGTATTGTCCATTACAGAAATAGGTAGCCAAAAGTCTACACCATCGTCTAAAGTAGTAGTATCTTCTAATTGGTCTATCCAATCAGAAAGGTTTGTTTTAAAGTCTAAAGTAACATTGAACTTAGGATTTTCTCCTTTTTCATCTCTTTCTTCAATTTCATTGATAGCATTGTCTAAAAGATATACTAAGTCTTCTTCTCCTTGTTCCGTCATAGAAAGAAGTTTATTTCCTCTAGCGTGTTCATACATCAATAGAGGGTCTGCTGCTGCTTTAAGAACAGAAACATCTCCCAACCAATCTACGCCATCATCTGTCATATTCATATCTAAAGAAGCATCAAAAACAGTTTCAGGTTTTTCAGCAGAACCAAAATCAGAATCTTTAATTCCTTGTAACATTTCTGCGGCTTGTTCAGCATTTAAATCTCCATAACTAACCTCGTCTTCCTCTACATCACTAAAGCCTTTTCCTTTAATTTTACTAGTATCAAGTAATCCTTCCGTAGCAATCATGGCAGTAACGATATTAAAGAACCTATGACGGGCTTCAAGAACTTCTCCTTCAGCAGTTGGGAACTTAGCGATATATTGTAGCCTATCAAGACCATACTCACTTTCCATATCAAACAACTTAACGAATTTATCTTTAGTCTCGTCATCTAATTGAGAACTAGTGATAGCATCTAATAATTCTTCAGCATCAGTTTTAAGTTGAGCAAATAATCGTGCAATTTCTTCCCAGTAAGAATATACTCCTAATCGGTATTTTCCTTTAGAAGTATCTACTGCTCCTAAAAACTTGTTTAAGGGAAATCTGCTATCAAGGGGTTTATCTTCAACAACAACTTTACTTTCATCAAGAATAGCCTTAATCTTAAGTAAGTTCTGACTTAATGAAGTTCCGCCCTTCATTTTTATATCAAATTCACCTTTATCAAAAATACTTGGATTAGGTTTCCTAATCTCTATTTTACCAGTTAATTTACTATTAGTTAAATTAGCCGCAGAGACTAGATTACCGTTATGAAAAATATTCATGTTAATAATTTTATTTAGTTGTTTTAAAGCACCAGTTGATTTACCGCTAGTTTTCCCTCTATTCTCAATGGCTTCCATTAATTGAACTCTAAGTTCTTTTCTTTGAGAAGGGATTCTTTTAAACGCTTCTCCTGAATCTGGGGCTTTTTGGGCTTCAACTTTAAGTTTGTCTACTGCCCTGTCAAGAATATCTTTAATTTTTAATCCTCTTTGTTTACCAGTTAAGGATATAATCCTGTCTAGTTCGTTGTCTGTGTATTCCATCACGATACCTCCCTTAACATGTTTGCTTTAGTGAATGCTTTAATTGCTTTTGGAACTTGAATCCTTGTGAAAGTTTGTCCGTAATTCTTAGCAAAGAACTCTAATCTGTTTTTAAATGCAAGAACCAACTCTTCTTTAGATTTCCTTAAAAGTTCGGGGATTTTGCGATTTAAGTCTTCCAGTAAAGCGTCCACATCACTACTTTGTGGGTCGGAGTCTATTTTATTAAACACTTCGGCCATTTCGTTGTTCCCGACCCGTTCCGACATTTCATTTAAGAAAATTAAACTGTTTTTTGGTTTGATTTGGTCTAAATAGTTGGCTGAAACAGTAGCATTTTTAATAAAATCCATTAATTTTTCTTGTTTGGAAATAGACTTAATATACTCTACAAAGTTAGTTGGACGCAAAAGAGTCTCTCTCATTTCAGCAATAGGATTTTCTGAATCAGGAAGTTGTTCTTCTTCTAATTGTTCTTTAATGTTTTCAGGCCCAATTTCTTCGCCATATACTTCAAAATTCATATATCTTGCTGATTCTTTTTCAGTTTCTGTTCCAGAAGAAGTATAATATATAGGTTCAACATCTTCTTCCCCATATATTTCTTCTAAAGCAGATAATATAGGAGTTCCTTCTTTAATTGTAAAGTATTTCTTAAGTAACTGTAATTGTTCTCTACGAACACTTAGTTTCTTTCTAGTAATTAGTCCCCCAATATCATCATCTTCACTATTATCAGATATAACATCTCTAATTGCTTCATTGAGTCTCTTTTTAGGAGCATTAGTTAATTTTAAATTACGAATCTTATCTAATCTATTAAAAGAAGCAGTTCTTATACCCATTGATGACTCTTCCTCGTTATTAGTTATCGCTGAAGATATATCATCAATAAGTAATCTTTCTACTTCTACATCAGTTAATACTTCATTAGTTCTTAGAGTATCATAAAAAGATTCAAACCAATTATTACTAAAACTACTGCCTAAAATGATAGAAGCATAAGGATTAAGCACTAAACTGTTTTTATTCTCACTAGTTCTATCTAAAAATAGTTCTTGAGGGATAAACGCACCAGTAGAAAACTTATTTAATTCAGGTGCTTTAGAAATACTAGTGCTAGGATTCCAAAGTCTCACAGAACCCTTTAATCTTTGAACAATTGAAATGTATTTTTCAACAGAACGCTCATTAAAACCATCAACCACTTCATACTTAGCACCTCTTACATTTAATACAGACACTTCTAAGTCTCTTGGGTCAATTAATTTACTTTGTGAGCCAATTACAACAGAAACTCCTAATGATTTTATGTTTTTGTTGTAAAATTCAAAGCGAGAGTTAAATAATTTTTCTTCATCGCTAAGTCTTCCATCGTTATTCTCACGAAACTCTTGAAATTCTTTTTGTTGGGCTTCAGTAGGTCTTAATAATCTAATAAATCCTTGATTGCCGTCAATATCTAAGTAAATTTTATCATTTTGATATTTTCCTTCAAGCAATTTAGCAAAATCTTGTAAAATTTTCTTGCTTGTTGGTGGATTTTTGAAAGATAAGTGGCTTCCTGTCATATCTCCTTCTAAAAACTGTTGAAGTGCTTTCAATCTATCTCTTTCAGGAACATTGTCTCCCCAAAATTGTCTTCTTTTTGGAGAATTTTCAGTAATTTCCAAAACAAGTTCGGCAACTTTGTCTTTGTCGCCATCTTTTTGGGCTTTTTGTGCTTGAGAAAGTAATTCACGAACTTTTTCTATGGTTAAATATGTAATTCCACCATGTTCTTTCATTTTTTCTGCGATAATTTTTAACATTTCATCAAATAATGTTTTAGATTCTTCTTCGGACAAAGTAGTTTCTTTGAATCCTTCTTCAACACCCTGTTTGTAATAGTCAGCATGAGTCTTGCCCTTGCCTTTATCAGCAGTTAATACTCCTTGTAATTTAGTGGGTGCTGTTTCTAGTTCCTTTAGTTTATTTAAGGTGTTTTCAAACTCTTCTCGGTTAATTACAATATGAGGGACAAACATACTCCTTTTAGGAATACCGATAATTTTGAGAATGTTCTGCCAAGTCATGTTAATCATCTCTTTAAATAATCGTCGTAATTAAATTGACCTGTTTTTGGCTTATAGCCTCTTCTTGTAATGCTTCGCATTTTTGCTGGCATTCTTCTCATATAATTATCTAAGTTCTTAGGACTACTAGGTATGTGCAAAAGATGAGGATGAATGTTTTCATGTCCGTCATGCGGTTCTTTTTCAAGAAAAGCAATTTGTCCTCCATGCCCTCTTGTTTGGTCTTCATCAACAATTTCGTATTCAGGCATTTGTTGGATTCTTTGCTTTATCTTTTTTCTAGCCCTAGACTTGAGAATATCTTTCCAACTCATTGTAATTTCTCCTTAAATTCTTCTGCGTATCTCAATGCTTCTCTAAATCTTTTCACTACTCCACCAGCAATAGAAGGATTCTCTCTATTTACTTCTTCATACCTTTCTATTTCACCTTCTAAAAGGCGAATGATTAAATTCATTTTCTCCGTATCGGACATTTTTCTAATTATATTTTCCCAACTCATTGTAATTTCTCCTGCATTTTCTTTTTAATATCAAGCCAAATCTCAGGATTGTTCTGTGCTAACACTTCTTGAACAATCTGCATTTGTGCGACAATAATTGTGTCTTGTCTCTTGTGAATCAATTTACCCTTGAACTCCATAAGATACTTCAAAGATTCTCTAATCTCTCTTGCTAACTTAGTTAAGGCATCAATCATTCTAGGGTCTAAATCATTCCCTAATTCGTTAAAGACCTGTTCTAAACGATGGTCTAACTTAGCAACATTGTTTGATAGCAATTCAACTTCATTAACATCCTTTTTTGCTATGATAGCGGCTGCGGATTGCTGCACGATTGGTGTCAAGTGGTGCTTGATGTGTCTTTGAACCTGTTCTTTTGTAGTGCCTAGCGCAAGAGAAACGGCCTCACTTGTTATATTACCTTCTTTAATCGCTACTTCATAGTGTTTCCTCATTGGGTCTGTGCATAGAACACAACGAGGATTTGAGGAAGCCTTGTAATCTCCCATGTGATTTCTTTGATGTTGAGCAGTTGTCCCGCTTCTCCAGTTATAAATAGTGTCTAATTCATCACAAGTAGTAGAACCATTTTCAAGAGAAGCCTCTAGTTCTTCTCTATTGTCTGCTTGACACAAACCACATCTTTTACGATTAACAGCCATAATATCACTCTTTGAAGTAGTCAAGTATTTTCTGCTTATTGTCGTTCTTTGCTTCAGTAGTAGTGCTACGACTTAAGCGTGGGACATCAGGAAATTCTCTAAATAGACTAGTCATAGAATCTCTAAAGCGCATAATGTTTCTTTCATTTGTTTCTTTCATATACATCTTTAGAGTTTTTAAAAGAACTGGCTTGAGTTGTCCTTGAAGGCTTTTAGATTTTTCATCTCTAGCAGCATCCATGTCTTTAGGTGAATATCTATCGCCTAATCTACGGGCTTCTTCCATATCAATCTTGAGAACCTTCTTCCACACATTAATCTCTCCAAAGTAATGTTTGCCACATTTTGCCTATAACTCTACTATTAGGACTTTGTGTATCTTCTCCGTATTCTTCTCTACGAGTCTTTCTATAATCAAAACCACGCTTAGTTGCATTTTGCCACGCTCGGTAGAATCCACCTTCAGGGTGAGTAGTGGGTGAAAAAACAGTTCCTTTTCTTTTCAAGGCTCTATCAATTAATGTAATCAAAGGTGTAGCAGTAGCAGTTAATTTGAATTCAGTAACTTTACCTGCAATAGCATCGTTGTCAGTAACTTTACCCAAACGAGCCAGTTCCCTTATTGTATCTTGGTCTTTAGGCTTTAATGTGAATGTTTGTGCTTGAAAGTCTCTTCTTAACTTAGCAACTTGTAATTTTCCACCAGCACTCCAAAAGGCAGTATTCTTAACAGCCTTGTTAAAGTATTCTTCAATAGCACCTATTTGTTCAAAATCTTCTGCTTCAAATCCTTCGGGAACTGTGTCCACTTCAAGTTCAATATCTGCAAAACCTTCTGTATTTCGTTGGTCGAAATCTTTAGTTGCATCTTGCATAATATGAAGTAGTCCTCTCGGATTAGCAAATTCAGTTTTTGTTTCGGAATATAATGCTTGGTGCGGAGGATTCTCTCCTGCTAACCATTCAGCAGGAATTTTATCTCCACCAAACCTATCAACATATGCGTCTGTCCTATAATGTCCTTGAACTTTCTTATCTCTAAGTTTGCCCCTAGCACCCTTTACACTTTCAGTAAAAAGAATAAACGCAGGGTCAGCAGCAATACCAGTTCCGCCAGCATCATCTCCTGTATTCTCCCATTCTTTTAATACAGTCGCTAGTTGCTTGATAATCTTAGCATTACCAACAGTAAACAAATCATTGTCTACTGCGTTCTCAATAACAGTTAAAAGTTCATTTGCTCCTTCTCCAGCAAAACCAGCATTTCTACTACCGCTTCTAACTAAAGGAGCAATAAAGTGTTGCTTAAGGAACATATAAAGATTAGGAACATTCTTAACTTTCATAGCACCGCCACTCACTCCTTGACAATGTTCTCGCCAAGTGTTAAATTCTTTTACGAAACTTGAGTTCCTTAAAACTTGATTTAATGAGTTGCCCTTGTAGGGATTAAAATTTTTCTTTTCTTTGACCATTATGCCCAATCCTCCTTTTTCTTTTTCTTTCTGCGAATTGCTTTGTTATTAAACATAGAAGGTGCTGATGTAGTAGTTACTGCCATCGCTGCTTTCTTAGTGGGAATTTCATGTCCTTGAGAAGTATGTATAGCATCTATGAGGTCTTTGTTCTTTTTACCATATCTCTCAATGAAATAATGATAAACCTCATCAGTATCTTCAAATTCAGGTAAATCTCTTACTGCTGCTTTTCCTTGTTGTCTTGCAGTAAGTTCTAATCTAGTGAGCCTTTCTTTATTTTTACCTTTAGCCCCACCTAGTTCATCAGTTAAACCATCTATAAGAGCAAGCATCTCTTCTACCCTTACAATTATATCAGGAGTTCTAATTAAATTGTTCATAATATCTTCAGGTGAAAATCCAAGACCTGCGGCTAATTCTGGTGGGAAAAGAACTCTTTTAGTCGCAGGGTGTTTAACAAACTCTTTCAATCTTAAATAACTGCTTTCAGGGAATTGCCCTGTATATGCACCATATTCTGCTTGATGAGTTGCCATGCCGTCTTGTTCTTCTCCCATTCCAGCATGAGTCGCTTCGTGCATAATTACTCTTGTAATGAAATTAATTAATTGGTCTTCACTTGGGGCTTTCCCCAGTTTTTCAGTTAAGAACTCATTAATTTTAACATGATTAATTCTAATCTTTCTTTTAACTAAATCTTTCATTTCAGGGTTTTTATCTCGAAATAACTTATCCATCATGAGTTTTCTCATAAAAGCCTCAAACTGTTTCTCATCATCAAAATCTGGGCCTTCGGAATAAGTTCCCATAGCAGTGCCTTTACTACTGAAATCAATGTCTTCTACTTTAAGAACATCAAACCAGCCCATCAGTCTTCCTCCTTCATTGGACAATTTGACTTTGAATGGGATAAGTTCTCTAAGTTACATTTCTGGTATTTAGTTACCATTTGCTGACAACGACGACAATAGCCCGTTTGTTGAACACGGTCTTGAACCTGTTCAGCAGTATATTTACGGACTACATCTTCCCACATTTAAATCACCGTTCATTTATAGACATATGTCTAGAATCTGCTCGGAGTTCTTCTTCCGCTTCGCCACGATTCATTTCAATAGTTTCTATTGCTATCTTTAATACAGTTTCTAATTGACTATCCTTTATTTTCAATTCATTCATAGCGTATCGTAATACCTGTGCAGCAAAATCATATTCTTCGTCAAGGTTTTTCTTAATCTCGTTTTTCCATGTCATAATAATCACCTTGTAAATGCGCTTCTTTTGTGAGAACCTTCACACTTTTTACAGCGTTCTTTAGTTCCTTGAACCTTAGCGTTGCAGCCTTCGCATCTTCTTGACTTATATGCTGATTTCTCAGTTTCTCCGCCACAAGACTTACAGCCGCAATTTGGGCCACAAGCCTTCTTTGCTGATTCTAATGCTGATTGCATGGATTCTTCTTTATCACCGTCTTTATCAAAATCTAGATAATCAGGCTTTTGGCCGCTTTTTGCTACAATATCTCTCCAACTCATTTTTTTCACTTCCTTAAAAACCCATAGAATCTAAGTTCTGTTTTAATTGTTTTGCTTTGTTTTGGTCTAATCTAGGGTCAGTAACTAATTCATCCATAAGCATAGATATTTTTTGCTTGCTTTCATCTTCATTACCATAATTACCAGCATTATACGCCCGATTAAACTTGGTTCTATTACCCATTAACTTATCCATTTCAGCAGTAATGTCGTTAAGCGACTTCGGGTTAAATTTTAGTATATCTTTCCAACTCATTGTTTCACTTCCTTTCCAGTTACAAAATCTTTCTTTGTTTCTTTTTCGGTCTTATCAACCTTTTTTGATTGGCTATCAAACCAACCATCTAAATAATTACATCTTGTCATAATATCACTTCAATACTCGGAGGCGGTAAACTTTGACTTATCATAAGGATTGTTTCGCTTAACATAAGAATCTAATATCTTTCTCTTTTCAGAATCTTCAGCATTCTTCCATTTAGGAGAACTCCAAACTTCTTCAGGAAGATGAGCCCATTTTGAAGTATCATCTTCACAATGCATACAAGTTTTACCTTTAGGTTCTGAACGAGCATATTCTCTTCTTTCAGGACTTTGTAATGGTCTAATGCAGGATTTACCGCCATTAACTTGACAACGGCCATATCGGTAGTCTTTAACAAAAGGATGCTTTTTCTTGTGTTCATTTAGTTCCTTATGCCATTCAGCCTGTTCCTTTCTCCTTGCTTCTTGTTCTGCTCGGAACTTAGGGTCATTGGCTTCACGCTCTCTAATCCGCTTTTGCCAAGCCTCTTCTTTAAGTATGTCTTTCCACATTTTATTCACCTTTTCATCTTCTTCTTCTT
>CERP01034163.1_pt1 | contig 10081 bp, 11 predicted proteins | sample 530801 | NCBI WGS metagenome assembly CERP01 (sample SAMEA2620991, study PRJEB7988) | marine metagenome | biome: marine biome (ENVO:00000447); feature: surface water layer (ENVO:00002042); material: "saline water (ENVO:00002010), including plankton (ENVO:xxxxxxxx)" | depth 5 m | reverse complement strand
TTATTAGTTTTCATATTTATTTTATTTTATTTGTTATTTAGTTTAGTTGTTATTATTATCTGTTGTTTGTCGTATTTAGTTTGTATTAAATTCCGTTAAATGAAATGTAATTAATTATTCCGTAAGTTATTATGTTATAAGTAATTATAGTTATAATTGTAGTTATAAATAATATTGGTAAGTAGTTTAAAGTTTTCATATTTTTTGTTAGTTTAAAAGTGTATATTTGTTTATTAGTTAATTTTAGTGTTAGGGTCCTTCACTTGACCTCTCTATGTTTTACATGAGAATGCAAGTTAATTAGTTTAAATATGTTATTATTAGTTAGATAATAATGTAATTTAAATCTAATTCATCAGTATGTATACTATATTCAATATTGTTATTAGTTAATAATTGTAAAGTAGTATACCAGTTTGAAGTATATTCAAATAATATGAATGTGTTATTTTTAAATTGTGACATGTTAATATTATTTTCTTCAAAGAAATTATCTGAGTCAGTTATGTAATGTATTTCAGAATTATTATTTAGAATTGAATTGAGTTTGTTATATTTTAAATTGATAGTCATATTGTTTATATTTATTATTTAGTATTATTATCTTTGGTTAGTCGTATTAGCTTTGTATTTATTTTTGATGAATTAAATTAGATGATAGTGATTTGTTAAATGTTAAGTTATTTTTATAATATTTTAAAGATTGTTTGAGTGATTTAATATTTATATAAGTATAAGATTTATATTTGATAATAGATGTTAGAGGTATAGAGTTAAAGTATGTTGGTAAGGTATGAGGTTGGAATGGAATATAAGTTTGGTTATTAAGAGTTAAGATATGGAGTTGAGAAGTTTTAATTGTGTTTGTCATAGTTATTTATTTGATTCTATTATCTTATAGACATCGTATTTACTATGTATAGAAAACATAAAAGGCAGATCGAATATTGAAAATGAAAAGTAAAAGACAAAACTTTTTAAAAGAAGAAAAGAAAACAAAGGGGGGCCTAAAATTTAAAATTGATTTGGGTAGAACGTAAATAGATTACGATGAGGGGGTAACCCTATAGTTCTATATTTCTAATGAGAGTTTAAAAACAGTGACATTAGCCTATTAAAGCTACTAATAACGGGCAAGTGTCACCATATAGCATAAAATAAATAAGTGTAAAACAAGGTAAATATTAAAAAAAATAGGTGAATTACTATATTAGACGTCTAACAATAAAAAAAAGAATTATGTATGATAAAAAGCCAGGTGGTCCAGGCGGAAAAGCACACGAATCAGTGCATGACGCGGGAACATTGCCTGAAGTAGAAATAGTATTCAACAAGAAGAAGGGTACTATTACAAAAAAAATTCCTAAATTTGCTCCAAGTAAAACTTTAAGACCATTAAAACCATCGCACGATGGACCTGAAAACAAGCAAGCTATTGATAAGCTAGCAAAAGTTGCTAAAAATCTCGGCGCTAAAGCCTCCAAAGACGTGCCAGCAGCAAAAGCAGGTGAAATAATGGCTAAACCTATTAAAGGACAACAAAGAAGAGCTAAAGATGTTTTAAAATCTTGGAATATGTTTGGTGATGATACTCAAGAAGTAAAAAACGACAGCATATTCGTTAGTAAACTAAATAAAAACATGCCATTTGATTCTACAGGCGTTAAAATGATGAACGGCGCACCAGAAGCAGGTGGAGGAAAGTTTGTGCAGGCAAGTGAAAGATTAACTTATAAAAACGGTAAAATACAGAAGCAATGAATAAGTACAAAAAAGACATGATGCATGAAAGAGAATTAATTCATGACGCAAAAAATGAAATTCACAAAGAGGACGAAGGATTGCACAGAGAAGAGCACGGGCACAATGCTTCTGCTAATAAAATAAATAGAAGAAGCAGCACAAATAGCTCACGTTACATAGCATAGAAACCGTAACATGGCTATAATATATACCTATCCTAGAAAAAATAGTCCGGTAGTAGAAGATATATTATTAATATCAGATACTGAATCCGAGAAAAACGGCGTTAAAACATTAGAAACTAAAACAACTACAATAGGTGATCTAAAAGATGCTATTGACGTTGTAGACAAGTTAAATGCTATAGCTCCTTTAGAAGTAGACAAACAAACGGGTGATGTTACAGTATCTTTAACTGGTATAACAGGTTTTGGTAACGCTGGTCAAATATTAAAAGTCAACTCATTAGGAGATGCTCTTGAATGGGCCACAGATGCCGGAGGTGATAGTTATGATTTAAGTGCTGGTACAAAATCTACCGGAAAAGTACCTTTAAATTTAACATCGGGATCTGGAACTGACGACTCTGCAGTTAACTTAGTTGAAGGAACTAATATTACTTTAACTCAAGTAGACGGTAATAATATAAAAATAGATTCACTAGGAGGTGCTGGAAAAAATACTATAAAAAACCAAACAGGTCCTACTGGCACGCCAACTTCATTAGCTGGTGAATATAACAAATTTAACTTTGTTAACTATGATCCTAACGATTTAAGAGTATTTGCTCAAGAAGATCCTAACGATGCTGATCAAGTAAACATATTTTTTCCACCGCCTGCATCACCTACATATCCACCATATTTTAATCAATCAAGCGCGGTTGTTGCTGATCCGCTTTCTTCTTTTAGAAAATCATTAATAGTTAGTGATCCTGATGGAACAGCTCCTGGTAGCTTTAAAACAGGTGGTTGGGATGATTTAAGCGTTCATTCTTCTTATTTGCTATCTAATGCAAACACAATACAGTTTAAACCTGGTAATAATGTTTATATATTAGGATTTAGTCCAGCTGGAGCACAGAGCTCTACTGGTTGTAAAGTTCAAGTTAAAGTTTTCGACGCTGACGGTACAACAACATTTAGAAATGAAACAACTGGTGTTTTAGATCAAAACACTTCGTTCTCACAAAATAATATAGATATAACAGTTTCTAATTATACTGCTATAGTAGATCCATATGGAGAGCCAACACAGTATCAAGCTAAATTAAATGTTTTAGTTAAGATAAAAGATATATTAACCGATGCTAGTTTAGTAGGAGGTAGATATTCTGTTCAAATAATTTTTACTCCAGATCAAGTTTTGCCAAAACCAGGTACTGGAAACCCAGGTACTCCACAAGCTGCTATAACATATAACTTATCAAGTGTTTTTGCTGATGCAGATCCAACAAGTCCAAGTACATCTACTGTTAGTTTTGTTGATGCAAACATGAAAACAGAAACTAATTCATATTTAAGCGGTGTTAAATACTTAACATCAGGTTCTAAATTTGGTGTAGAAGCCAGCGGTATAAAAGGTATAAATGGAAATACGCAAGGTAAAAATGGTAGTGCTACTAATAACTTAGCATATTCAGCTTTAGCAAATCTAAACACTAATAGTGTTAGTGATAAAGCATGGGCCCCAACAACTGGAACGGTTACAGGATACGACGACATATGGGATAACAAAAACGTGGGGTATAAGTATAGTAAATTTGAAATACAAAGTTCTGCTTTTACTTACAGAGGTGCCGCTGGTAGTTCTACACTTACAATATCAGACCCTTGGAATAATGACACTAAAGCTAGTGCTAGTAATCTAGATGTTTTAGTGCTAACTCCTGGTAATAGCAATTCTAGCGCGAGTGGTGCTGAGTATTTTGATCATGAAGACTTTAGGCTTAGTAAGGCTAATTTAAATGCTAACTACGTTGCTTGGAATTCTCAAACAGCTTTAACTAGCTCAGCTTTTGGTACAAAACCAAGTGCAGCTACCAACACTGACTTCCAAGATGCTTGTCAAATAGTAGATGGATTTACCAGCACTGGAGCAAAATTAATCTCTGCTGATAAGTTTTATTTAAGTAATAATAATACAACTTTAACTTTTAGTGGGTATTTACCTACTCAAAGTACTGACTTTAGCTCTTTCAATAAATCAAGTGTATATCACAGAAAATTTTCTAGTTCAAGAGATAGTATACCAAGTTTTATTTTAACATTTACAGGTTCAAATTGGGGATCTGGTAACAGCAATGTTAATGATGCTTTAGATGATCAAAGTATTAAAATATACATAAGAAGAGTTGCGTCAGCCTCAGGAGGAAGCTTTGGCCCTGCTACAGCAGTTCCTTTGAACTTACACAACTGGAATAACACTCCTTCAAACCCAAATAAGTATTGGGACCCAGGTGTTTTTAGTGATGGCGGCGGCGGTATAGATACTCACAGTGCTACTATTAGAACATCTACTTCTAGCGGTAATACTGTTACAGCTACTTTTGGTAACTGGCAAACAGATCAAGGTATGTACATAGAAATACAATACTTAAACAGTGATGTAAAAATAAACAGCGTTCTATGCGCTTTTAATTAATTATAAATGGAAGATATTTTTAAAAATAAAGTAACTTTAAAGGTAAATGTACCGGCTGAGACATGTGATCTAAGTATTAAGGTAAGTGATACTGTTGTAAACAACTATCAATTAACCTTTACTGATATTAACAAAATAATAGGAATATATAATCAGGCTTTAATAGAAGAATAATGGGTTTCATACAGGATGCAGTTAGTAAATTAACGTTCAAAGTACAAGCAGCTAATGTAATTGACGCTAACACTAGTTTTCAGTGGTATGAGTCAAGACTTGAGAACAGTCCTAAGATAACTCCAGATAGAATATTATCTCAATATTCTACTGTATCATCTAATGCGCCTTCTAGTGTAGCAAACTTAATAACACTAACTGCTAGTGGCGGAACTTTAGATGGTATAGTTTCTAATGATTATGAAAGCTCAGGAACACCTGTATACCACAGATTGACTCAAGCTACTAATGGTAACGACACTACATACGTTGCTTATACGGATCCAGCTGATAGAGACAGCGATAGAAAATGGAACTGGATAAACCCTTCTAGCGTACCTGTTAATGGTGTGCCAGTACCTTATTACACTATACGAATATATTATAAAGTAGGTTCAACATATACACAACTACAAGCTACTGATGCTGCCACTATAGGCGGTGAAGTTGGTTGGGTGTGGAACTACGATCAAGGTTTATTGTTATTGTCTACAGACGCTATAAACTTTTTAAAAGGAAAAAATTCAGGGTCTTTTCCAGAGCTCTATGTTAGAGGTTGGAGATACATAGGTTCTACCGGTGGTGGCACTAGTGGATCTTTAATTGTAAAAAACGAAGGAAAGACCGGTGTAGCTGATGTAAGTAAAATACAATTTAACTCTAGCTTTAATGTTACATCAAGCGCTACTGGAGAAGCTAATATTAGTATAGTAACTTATGAACATACACAATCTTCAACAGCGTCAACATGGACAATAACTCACAATTTGGATAAATATCCTTCTGTTGAGGTTTTTGATGATAAAGATGAAAGAACTTTTGGAGACGTAATTTACAGCTCCTCAAACCAGATACAAATAACATTTAGTTCTGCTGTCGCAGGATACGCGTATCTTAATTAATAAAACAAACAAATAAATAAAAACTAAAAAAATAAAAAATGGCAATTAATTTTTTAAGTGATATAGATTTAAAAGGTAACAAGCTTATTACTGCGGCGATAAACCCACAAGGTACCGCACCCACTGGAGTTACTGAAGGTGAACTATATTACAACACAAGTGATAATAAACTTTATTCCTTTGACGGGAGTTCTTGGAATGAAGTAGGATCAACAAACACAAACACAACTTATACTTTAAGCTCTGCCAATAACAAGATTACGTTAACTGGCTCTGATTCTACAACTGATGATGTAAATTTAGCTGTAGACTCTGGTACTAATGCTACTTTAGTAGGCGCTTCAGATACTGTAACATTTAAACTTCTTCAAGCAACCAATACAAAAATAGGTGGCTTTATGATGTATTCAGCTGGTAGTTCTGCTTCCTTAACTCCAGTATCACAGACTGTACCTTCATCTACTAATGACAGGCTCTATCAGGTGATGATGGATAAAGACAAAAAGTCTTTTGTTCATATTCCTTGGACTGATAATAACACGCAGAACACATATACAGCTGGTACTGGTTTAAGCTTATCAAGCTTTGATTTTAGCTTAGATGCTGCTACTTCTAGTGTAATTGGTGGTGTTGCGGTAGGATATACTACTGATACAACCAATAGAAACTATAAAGTTCAACTAGATGGAAGTTCTAACGCTTATGTTAACGTTCCTTGGACAGACTCTAGTGCTACTACTATAGGTGTTAAAACTGATTCTGGTTCATCTGTTTCAATAGCTGATGGTACACTTCAATTTTTATCTTCAAGCGTCGGTGGTATTGATATGGTACAAGGTGGTTCAGCTGGTTCTGTTACACTTACTGCTAAAATAGATATAGACAATCTTACAGCAGGTAATGTTGATCTTGCGGGAGATGATAAAATTGCTTTCTATGACACTAGTCAAAGTAAGCTTTTAAGTGCTACTCCTGGAGATATGCCTTTAAATATATTTGGAACTCCAGATGCTGCTATAGCGATGAACTCTAAACAGATAACTGGTCTTGCTGATGGTAGTGCAAATCAAGATGCTGTTACTGTTAACCAACTTAATAGTGCTGTAACAGGTTTACTAGACTTCAAAGGTGGTTTAAATGCTACAACTGGTGTTGATTCTAATGGTGATTCAATTACAGTTCCAGATTTTGACTGTAAAAAAGGAGATATGTATGTTGTTACAACTGCAGGTACTCTTTTAGGTAATAAATTAGAAGTTGGTGATAGTGTTTACTTTGTAAATGATGTTGCTACTAACGCTGGTACTTCTGCTTCAGATTTAGCTTTTGCTAACAATCAATTAGACGTTGCTACTGCTGCTGCTAGTTTAGGTGCTGCTACAATAGGTATATCTGCTTATGATAGTTCTGACTTTGATGTTACTAATGGTTTTGTAGAACTTAAAGATAGATCAATTACTGCTGCTACTTATGGTGACGATACAGCAACTGGAAGACAGTCTGTAGAGATTGCTATGTCTGCAACTGGTGTTGCTACGTCTATATCAGAATCTGCAATTACTTGGGTTGGTACTGGTACAAAATCAAGTGCAGACTTACAGTTTACACACGGTTTAAACACCACAGATTATCATGCTCAACTTTACTATATTAAAGGTATAAATAATTATCCAGTAATGGCTGAATTAGACACTGCTTCTGCTAATAGAATAGATGCTAAATTTGGTATTGATTCTCAAGCTGTAGCGAATGATTATGAATTAAGAGTTTCAGTTATACTGTAATGGCTGTTAATTTTGTAAGCAAAATAAATGTAACAGGTGGTGGCGCCGATATAGAAGGCGCCACTACAGTTACTAATGGTGCATTAAAAATAGGTAATATAACAGAATCTGTTACTAATGGTGCTATATACGCCGCTAATGACGTTGTAGCTTTTTCTACATCTGATGCTAGACTTAAAAAATACCCAAAGAATATACCAAATGCTTTAGATAAAGTAAACCAATTAAACGGAGTTCATTTTATATGGAGAAAAGCAAATGAAGACATTAAAGAAAATGTACATTCATTTGAAGGAAGAGATGTGGGTGTTATTGCTCAAGAAGTTGAAGCTGTGTTGCCAGAAGTTGTAACAACTAGAGAAACAGGATATAAAGCCGTTAAATATGAAAAAATTGTGCCTTTACTAATTGAGGCAATTAAAGAATTAAAAGTACAAATAGACGAATTAAAAAAATCTAAGTAATGCCATTACCAGAATCAGGGAGAATAACTATAGATGAAATATGTACTGAGTTTGGCGTAACCGCTTCAAGTGTAGATTTATCTAATGATTTAGGTCCTTTAATAGGTAAAACAGCTGGAACAAAAGTTAAATTAACTGATTTTTACGGTGCTTCGGCTGCTGGAGATCCTTTTAAAATAAAAGTTAAAATGCCAGCTGGCAATACTTCATACCAAATCAACTTGCAAACATCAGGTAGCACTGCTTCTATAGTTTGGGGAGATGGTAATTCAGAAACAAGCGGAGGTAGTGTTACTCACACCTACCCTGATGAAGAACAAGCTACGGAGTACACTATAGAAATAAATGATAATGGCTCTTCAAAATTTGAAGGTTTTACAAGTGTTTGGGCTAGACCTTATTATGAGCATACTGTAATACAATGGGGAGATATTAAATGGAAAAATAACAGTTGGTTTAAAACTAGCACCACTGGTCAATATTTAATGAGAATATCTGCTCCTAATGGATCTGATCACAAGCCTGATTTATCGCTGGTAACTAGCTTGGCTTATATGTTTGGAACTACAAATGTATCAAAAACAGATGCTGCAACTGGGTTTTTTGAAGATACAAATAACAATTTAGAAGACTGGGACGTTAGTACAATTACTAACATGACAGCGATGTTCAGAAATCCAGATCCAACAGAAACAAAAAGTGATGGAGAAACTGACAACGTATTAAAGTGTAAAGATTGGGATGTTAGCAATGTAGCTAATTTTTCTAGTTTTATGCAAGGCTACTCTGGGGCTGTTAGAGGTAGTTGGAACGTAAAGTTGAATATCGAAATGGACAACTGGAACACTTCTGGAGCTACTGATATGTCTTATATGTTCTGGCAACATCAAAGAACAAAACCAGGTATTGAGGATTTTAGAACAGAAAACGTTACTAATCTAACATATTTTTATGGTGGTGGTGTTTGGAATGCTAAAACTAAAATGGTAAATAGTATTCTTAGATGGGATGTTAGCAACGTAACAGATTTTGATGGGGCTAGCATGGTGTGTGGTAACAATGAAACTACAACAAATTCTAATTTTCCTGATAACTGGAGATTCTCAACTGATGGTAGTAAAAGTGTTGATTTAAATCATTTTTGTGGTGGTAACTATATGAGAAATGGTTCTGGTCCTTATTATTTAACATCTCTCAACGCTTTTGCTACTAAAACAATTAACGAAAGCTGGTATGGAGGAACTTCATACACGGCTTGGAATATGGATAGAGTTACAAATGTTTCTAACTTTGGTGGTAGTACGTTTAGAGGAACTCCACCTTTAGGCGACTTTAGAAATTATAACGTGGGTACTTGGAATATAACCTCTAATTGTGTAACATTTAGCAGTTTATTTATATCAGGTAGAGCTAGTGGTAACGAACCTGTTGTATTTGATCAAGACATGAGTGGTTGGGATATTAGTGGAATATCAGGAAACCAAGGTTACTTTATGAGAGGTCAAGAATACGCTCCTCTTAATGATGTAAATATGTCTGTTAGTAATTATAACGATACTTTAGTTGGTTGGGGTGCTCATGCTTCTAGTGCTAACTCTGGAGTAACTGTTAACTTCGGAATAAGTAGATATACTGCCGGCGGAACTGCAGAATCAGGAAAAACAGCTTTAGAAAATGCAGGGTGGACAATAACAGACGGTGGTTATGAAATACATTCACAAACATACAACAGGACAGAAGGTGGAGAAGAAGCTTGTGAACTAGAAGCAACAGAAGACACATTTTACCATACTGGAGGAAGCAGCTCAAATCCTTCTGTTAATGACTACGCTTATAAAGACAACAACCACACTTCATTAGCTGATGGTACTTATAAATATTTAAAAAGAGATGGTGAATCAACTGGATCTTTTAGCGTAGAATCAGATCAAATAACCGCGGTTAGCAATTGTTAATGAAATTATGAACGAAATTAAATATCCTAAAGAAACTGTTTGGTGGGTAACAACTCAAAATAACAATGTAATTGGATGGGGTATTAATAAACCTCAACAAATAACTAAATCATTATTTGAATTTACAAAATATGATAATGAAGAAGATTGGTTAGCTTACTTGTTATCTCAAGGTATTAACCCTTTTCCTGATCCACCTGAGTAATAGAAAAAATTAACTACAAATGTAGAAAACCGAACTATCAAGTGATAGTATAATAACCAACGTTTAACTAAAACCAAACAAAATGACGTTTTTATACACCCGCACCAATACGTGGTCTAGTGCGCCGCAACCAAATGAAGAAACCATTAAGCTATGGAAACATATTTCACAG
>CERP01000118.1_pt1 | contig 10082 bp, 8 predicted proteins | sample 530801 | NCBI WGS metagenome assembly CERP01 (sample SAMEA2620991, study PRJEB7988) | marine metagenome | biome: marine biome (ENVO:00000447); feature: surface water layer (ENVO:00002042); material: "saline water (ENVO:00002010), including plankton (ENVO:xxxxxxxx)" | depth 5 m | reverse complement strand
ACATTTTTAGCAGCCCTCGTTGCTTTCGGCTCTTTAGGTTTGATTCTGACAGGGACAGTATAGATACAAAGGAATTATGAGATGTCTGAACAACGGTTCGATAGGCTAGAAGGTAGCATTGATCGCTTAGCTCTTAAAGTCGATCAAATGTCCGAAGTAGTAACAGCATTAGCGAGAATAGAAGAAAAGCACGTAGCCGTATCACAACGATTAGACCACCATGATAACCGTCTGAATAAGCATTCGGATGCCTTAGATGAATTATATGTGGCATCGGCACGTACACAGAAGACAAGTGGAACTAACGAATGGTTTGTGCGTCTATTAATAGCGGCTATGGTAGGCACTATAGCTTACATATTAAGAGGATAATATGACATACAGAGAAATAATTAATGAGGTCTTACGTAGGTTACGTGAAGAACAGATTGATGCAGATTGGTCTGGTAATTTAGCTACTGCTAATGGACCTACAGACTATCAGAAGATGGTGGGTGAGCTAGTCAACGATGCTAAATATGAAGTAGAGCATTATTGGGATTGGCAGACCTTACGAGTAACTTCGGCTATCACTACAGTAGATGGTAGTATGTCTTATAGTCTAGTGGGTGCTGGGTCTGACTTCCGTGTTCTAGATGTCATAGACACAACCACAGGCTTACATCTGAATCAAGTACCTTCAAATGTATTGAATACCAAAGTCTTCCCTGTGAGTGCTCAAGTCAAAGGAGCACCTTCACAGTACGGATTTAATGGTATAGACAGTAATCTAGATACAGTGGTGGACCTCTGGCCTAAGCCAGAAGATGCTCGTCAAGTTAACTTTAATATCGTTAAGCCACAAGACAAGCTCCAACTAGCCACTACTAACTGTCACGTTAATCCTCAAGCAGTTATAGTAGGGTCTTATGTACGTGCTATGGCTGAACGAGGTGAAGATGGTGGTACTCAAGTGTCTGTAGCGATGGCAGACTTCCAGAACGTCCTTTCCCGTGCCATCCAGATAGATGCCGGTAAGACACAATATGAGACTGATTGGTATGCCAACTAAGCCTATTACTCCACTCGTACTTGACTCTGTAGGTGTCTTCGGCCTGAACACACAGGCTAACGCTTCTAGTCTAGATCATAGGTGGTTGACACAAGCTGATAACGTCATGGTTAACTCTGAGGGTCGCCTGACTTCACGTAAGGGTCTGAAGCAGTACAGTGCCTCAATAGGTAATTATGCTGTTAAGTCTATAGCGGAAGTCACTAAGACTAATGGCACTACTGAGTTATTCGGTGCTGCTAACGGGGAGATGTACAAGTTAGGTACGACTACCGTCCCTGTTACGATGACTGCTGAATTATGGAACCCTACACAACCTACTATCACAGATAGCAACTGGCAGTTCTTCCAGTACGACGATGATCTATTAGGCGTACAAGAAGGTCATGATGCTGTTCATTATGACAGTACCTCTGGCACATGGGCTCGTATGGTAGACACTAGTACATGGGGAAGTCCTTCTGGAATTACTACCTTCGATCCTTCGTGTGCTTCTTCCGCTTACGGACGTAGTTGGGTGGGCGGTCTGACGGAAGAACCGAATACTCTCTTCTATTCTCAAGTAGCCAATCACCATAACTTTAGTGCAAGCGGCTCAGGGTCTCTGAACTTAAATGCTGTATGGGGCTACGATACGATAGTGGGCATTGAGATATTCAACAACAAGCTGATTGTCTTCGGGAAGTTCAACATAGCTATCTATAATGGTCCTTGGGACATCGACGTAACAGACGGTACAGAAACATTTGGTCTGGATGAGATAATCAAGGGAGTGGGCTGTGTATCAAGGGATTCGATTAAAGCTTTCGGTGATGATATTCTTTTTCTATCTGCTGACGGTGTTAGATCGCTTAATCGTACTAAAATACAAGACAAAATGCCCTTAACAGACTTGACTAAGAATGTCAAGAATGATATCATTAAACACATAGCGATAGAAGAAAAGAAGAACATCAAAGCTACTTATAATCATGCCGGTGGTTATTACATCCTCTCGTTCACTGAGATCAACGAACACTATATCTTAGACTTCAAAACACTCAATCCAGATGGTACACCTAGAGTATCCAAATGGGTATTCAGTAATGAACACTCTCCCAAAGCCTATCTCTCTATCTATGATGGTACTCTATACGTAGGTGTTGGAGGCACGGATTATGCTGGGTCTGTCCATAAGTACGATGGTTATTATGATAGTGATTATGATACTACTGCTTCTGATTTTGTGAATACATCTTATCAGTCAGTCTGGAAGTCTACACATATGGATTTCGGAGACCCTTCGGTAGCTAAACTACTGAAGAAGTTCGTCTGTGTCGTAGACGGTGGTCGTGAATCAGACATCAACATCAAATGGTATCGAGACTACGGAATCACTTATGACTCTCATACGTTCACTCTGTCTCCGGTGGCTATAGGTAATATAGCACTCTTCGGGGCGGCTACTTCTCTGTATGGTGTCAGTAAGTTCGCCCCTCTATTCTACCCGAAAGAGTACAAGGTAAACTTATCTAAGTCTGCTAAGGTACTACAGATCGAGATGATCACAACAGTAAATGGTTTCAAAGGTGCTCTACAGAGCATGACAGTATTAGCTAAAGGTGGGAAGATACGATAATGAGTAACTACACAAAACAAATCAACTGGTCTGGTAAGGATGCTCTACCAGATTCAGACCCTAATAAGGTAATCTCTGGTAATCTCTTCGACACTGAGTTCACTGCGGTACAGACTGCTGTGAATTCTAAAGCTGAGTTAGCCGGTTCATCCACTCAAGCATTTAATGCTACTACAGCAGCTTCTACCACTAACACTACACAAGTAGCTACTACTGCGTTTGTTACTAGTGCTGTAGGCAACATCACGGCTGGTTTCATCAATAACTTAGTCTATCCGGTAGGTGCTATCTTTACGACTGTAAATGCATATGCCGATGCTGCCGCAGTAGCTACAACTATGGGCGTAGGCACATGGGAAGTATTTGGGTCTGGTAAGGTACTAGTCGGTGTGGACGCTACGCAGGATGAGTTCGATACTGTAGAAGAGACCGGTGGTAGTAAGACACACACGTTGACTGAATCTGAAATACCAACCCACTCACACACCATTAATACACAGACAGCTCCGCACGTAGAGTATTGGGGTGGTTCTGAGACAAACATTGAAGAAATAAAAGACTCCAGCTTAGCCCCAGATGGTGTGGAACGCACTGAGGAAACAAGTGATGCTGGCTCCGGTGACGCACACAACAACTTACAACCGTACATTACCGTGTACTTCTGGAAGAGGATTCCATAATGGCTATTGTACCAAACAAGCGAACTAGCGGAGATATTACAGACCAATATTATGATCCAGCTAAAGTAGTGGTGGGTAATTACTCAGACACTACAGGCGGTTCAGGCAGGGGAGCCCCAGCTACTTACGGCACACCTACGTATACTCCTTATTACTCAGACACTACAGGTGGTTCAGGTAGAGGTGCTCCAGCCACTTATGGCACACATACACTGAATGGAATTCCTATATCAGATCATAGCACTAAGGCAGATTTGGAACAACTAGCTAACCAACCTTCACTGATAGAAGCTCTTTTAGCAGGAGATTATAGTCCCAACACGCCCACACAGGCTGAACTGATGGCTGACCCTTCCTTAATGACACCGGAGATGTTCGCTGCACAGAATAGTTTTCAAAACACAGGCGGAGGGGGAACAGGTGGAGGAACAGGTAGAGGTATCGCAGAAGACTCTATCACCAAACTATCAGAAGCAAGAGCACCCAGAGGACTTGACTTCAGCAATCTATTTGGCACTACTGGTTTTGACCCTGAGACTGGTCAGTTCACTTCACAAGTAAGCCCAGAGTTCCAAAAGTTCCAAGAAGGTCTGATGGGACAACTCGTAGGTGCTCAACAACAATACACAGAGTTCGATCCAGAACTCTACGCACAGACGTACATCGACGCTGTTATGCAGCCCCGTGACATCCAACGTAAGCAACAAGAGCAGACAGCTCTGAGTCGTATGATTGCTGGTGGTAAGTTGGGTGGGTCTGCACAAGCAAGAGCACAACAGCAGTTAGCTACCCAACAGAGTCTAGAAGATGTCCAGACTAAATTCATGGGTCAGCAGTACGGAGCACAAGAGCAACAACGACTCTTAGGTAACGTAGGTGGTCTATTCGGTCTAGCTGGTGACGTTGCAGCCCAACAGTTCGCACCACAACAAGCGGCCCTAGCTGCTGTACCTCTACTTCAAGAGATATACAGTTTCCCTGAAGAACCTCAGTTCCAGTACGATCTATTCCAGAAGCAACTAGAAGCTCAGAAATCAGCTAATAGTTCTGGTCTGTTTGGGGATATGTTCAGCGCCCTTGTGCCTTATATAGTTTAGGAGGATTATTTATGTCATTATTTGGTTCAGGACCTCGGTCCAACATACTACAGACTGTAGCTCCTATGTATCAAGGTATCGTGAATGCTGAGAAACAGAAGGGTGCTTCTATGCGTGAAGCGATGGGTGCTTTCGGTCAAGCGATTGATCCTAAGACTATCGCCATGAAGAAATTTAAGAAAGATTTCGCTAATGCTGATTGGAATAAGCCAGAGACATACATGAGAGCTGGTCAGGCTATTTTTGAGACAGACCCTACTGCTGGCTTAGGTTTCATCCAAAAAGGACAAGCATTAGCTGCGAGTCAAGCGCCTAAACGAGATATGCAGTTAGTTAATCAATGGAATGCTGAGACACAACAGATGGAGCAAGTTGCCGTAGATATGTCAGCAGTACAGCAAGGAACTGTGTTTGGTGCTGGTAAACAACCTAAATCATCTACTGCGATGGCTCAACGTATTACAGAGGCTTTTGGATATGAGGTAGGCACTCCAGAACATAAAGCGGAGATGCAGAAAGCCATCGACAGTCAGAACACAGTTAAGAACATCCCTTCTGCGATAGAACAAGTACGTATCGTTAAAGGTGATGTGGAGAAGAACAAACGTTATCAAGATATGACAGCTACGGCTGCTATGATTGATGATGGCAAGGCTTTAATTCCTACTGTAAAAGCCGGTAATGCTAAAGCTGGTGTTATCTTAGAGCGTATTGGTTCGCAGCTTAGCACCTCTGGTGTTCGTGCTGTGTCTGAGATACAACGCTATACTGAGTCAGGCTCTTGGAGTCAGAGGATGGGCGATTGGATCAATAGAGGCTTCAAAGGTACTCCTTCTGACATCTCAATTGAAGAGACTGAGAAGTTACTTAACCTCTTAAACGATAAGAATAACACCCGTATGAACCTCTTCTTAGACCATCAAGCAGAAGTATTCTCTAGTGCTATGAAAGATGAAGGTAGCGTTCTCTTGCGAGACACTATCAACGCATTCAGACCAGAACCTGATAAAGATGCTGCTGTGAGTGACGTTACTAAAGGCATAACTCCAATTCCAAACGCACCTTCCGGTCTAGAAGAGGGTACTTATATGGACGCTAAGGGCAACAAGATACAGGTCATTAACGGAGTAGCGTATGAGTTTTGATTTCTCGACAGCTAAACGAATAGAACCAGATGAGCAAAAAGGCACGTCCTTTGATTTCTCGACAGCTACACGCGTACCTAAAGCGTTACAAGCCCCTACGACTACCGCATTAGCCGGTGATCAGTTCAAGCAGGGTCTAGTAGATTTAGCTTTAGGTGTAATACCTGATTCGCTACAGAATATCCTTCAGGGACGGTCTGCCATAGACTTAGATGTCACGGTAGGCAGTGAACAAGCCCGTAACATAACGGCTGCCGACAGACGCAAGGCGGCTGATGTCTTAGGTCTGGATGTTAAGAACCTACAGCCTACAACAGTAGGTGAGTCATTCGTAGCTAACATTGCACGTGCAGGGGCTGACCCTACTTCTTATATAGGCGGTGTTGGTCCTAAGCTGGCTACGCCAGTCACAGCTTTCTTAGAGTCTTCTTTTGGAACTATTACTGGCACTGCTGGTAGTATGTTCAGCGGAGACCTAGTTCGCCATTTAGGTGCTGAAGAAGGGGGCAGAGCACATCAGGCCGCTTCTATCATAGGCGGTGGTTTTGGTGGCGGGGTCTCTGGCACTTCTGTGATTAGTCTCGCTAAGGCAAGCACCGCAGCTACTAAAGCAGCTTTTGAGTTTAAGGATAAGAAAGTAGGAGATGTAGGCAAGGCGATAGACGAAGGTGAGACTTATATCGCCACTCGTCAAGTGTCTAACTTCATAACAGAAGCTTTACGCACAGACTCTACTTTAGGCGCTAAGATCGGACACGTTGAAGCAGTCCTACTAGAGTTCCCTGAACTCAATATAGGTCCTTGGGTAGCTATGACAGAAAACCCTGTATTTAGGGATAACCTTAACTACTTATTGAGATCTGATGCTTCCTTTTACGCTACGTTGAAGACGCAGATAGCTGAAGCTGAAGCTGTGATCCAGACAAGACAAGAACAGCTTTTTAAGGAAGGAGGTTTTCAGGCCGAAAAAAGTATCTTCAAGGCACTAGAGAAAGGACTACAGAATGCGCGAGGTGTTATCTCTAACGTAGATAAAGAATTGGCGTCTATGTCAGCACCCACGGCTCCACAGAAAGTGCGTACACCTGAGCAGATAGGTAATATCGTAACACGGCTAGTAGAGCGTAAAAAGAAAGCTGTACGTGCTGAGATGACACCAGCCTACAAAAATCTATTTAAGCAAGCTGAAGCAGACAGCATTAACTTCTCACAAGACAGTGTGGCACACATGCATACGTTTGCTACTTCGGAGGTAAAAGAATTATTTGGTCTTATGCCCAAGGAGTACCGTCAGATCATCAATAAATGGAAACAACAGCCAGTTAGAGATGCAGATGGCAAAGCTGTTAAAGGGGAAGATGGTAAGGTCTTAATGGAACATCCTACAGCCTCCATTCGAGAGTTAGACTCTCTTAAACGCAGTGTTAATGAAGGGTTACGTAATCCTAATATTAAAGGAGACTCACGTGCTCGTCTAGAGAATCTAAAGAAAGAGCTAGATGGTCAAATAGCAGGAATGGGTGATTTTGGCAAAAAGTATAAAGGTCTTGATTATGAGTATTGGGCTCGACTAGGAATACCTCTGAACAAAGACGGTATTAAAGACATCTCTTCTAAGAAGTTTGGGGATCAAGTAGCACCTCTGCTCTCACGTCCTCAACAGGCCCGTGAGTTCTTAGGTATGGTAGGCAATATGGGCGTTCCTGTAGTACGTTCCTCTGTGCTAGCTCAGTTGGGCAAGTCTGCTTATGATGTTGAGTCGGGGGAGTTGAATCTAATTAAGCTAGAGAAGTTCCGTACTAACCCAGCTAACCGTGAAATCATAGAGATGTCTGGACTGGCGAATGAGTTCTCTGATATTTCTACTGCTGTACGTGCGTTAGACGAACAACGAGCCTCGGCTTCTACCCAGTACATTGAAGGAAGCAGAGGACATACTCGTCAGTTCTTTGGGCGTATGCATGAAAGCGGTATAGATGGCGTTATGAATGACTTGCTTACTAGTCCTGCTAAGACACAAAGTCATCTGGACTTCATTAAAGGTCTTGATGTTGAAAGTCAAGACATTATTACAACAGGTCTAAAAGCTGAGCTAGCATCACGTGCTATTAATTCTGGTAAGGGCGCTATGTCTTTTATCAAACAGAACCAAAGAGCCTTTGATGATGTATTCGGTAAAGGAATGTACAATGATCTTAAAGCACTTGCTGATATGCAGGATATTGTCTCTGAGTTGCCTCTAGAGAAGATACATCTAGCCGCAAAACACACAAAGCTAGAAGACTTCTTGAAGCGTAAGACAGGCGTTCCTCTGAGTCAAGCTAACAGCCTCCTACGAGATCGTATAATGTCTCCATTCCAAAAGATGTTTGTGTTCATGAACAAAATGAACTCTTCTAGAGTGGACGCTAAGGAAGAGCAGATGCTGATTGAGCTATTCACTAAGAAGGGTGTTCTAGAAGAGCTACGTTCTAGAGCTGACGACTTAAAGCTAGACATCAATAAACCAGAAGCGGTTCGGGCTTTTGCTACCTCTGTGAATAAGTCATTCTCTAGAGGCATGTATATGGGTATGCAAGCTGCTGAAGAAGAACTCAAGAGAGAAGAGGCGCCATAATGACTATGTTCGAACAAGCATATGAGCAGATACAGCAGTGGTCTAATGGTCTTATGGAAGAAATCCTTAGACCTACACCAGCACACTTCAGAGATTTGGATAAGAAGTACGAGACTGACTTAGCTGATGAAAAGTTATTGACTTTCAGTCAACCTTTAGCAGAAGGAGAAGAGCTAGACATCCTACAGGATACGACAGCACCAGAGGCTATAGAGGCTGTTGCTGAGCCTGAAGCGGTTGTTGAAGTTACTACACATTCAGACAATATGCTTGACTGGTTTGCTTCTAGTGAAGGTACCAAAACTACCACCGTAAATGGGGTAGTTACATATCCGTATGGGGTAGAGGCAGGTAAGTTTGCTGGTGTAGATAGAGAGTTATATAAGAATGAGGACGGCACCTATAAGGATAAGGAATTTGCTGAGGCAGTGCTAGCTACTCACATTAAGACTCTAAAGGCTAAACATTCTGATTGGGATACATATCCTAAAGGCGTGAAGGAAGCCTTGACTAGCTACAAATGGAACTATGGTCTAGGTGTGAGTGTACTTACTAAGGCTAAGGCAGCAGCTAAACTCACTGATCCTACGGCCCGTAAGGCAAAGTTCAAAGAGGCCATGGCTTCTATGCTGGATACTTTTGGTGCTGAGGACAATGCTAAAGGAGCTGATAAGAAAGGTGCTCTGACGGGACTAGTTAAACGTAGAGCTGATGACTACAACAGAGCAGCAGATGACTTAGGCTATACTAAAATTGCTACATACTCTTTGAATAACAAAGGTACTGGGGCAGAGGCAGTGTACAAAGCATCTGATGGTACTGTCATTGCTACAGAAGCTTCTACGTATAAGATACACACTAATAGTAAAGCGGTTACTGATAAGGCACTATAAACTCCAATAAATAAATAAAAAGCCCCGAAGGTTAATCCAACGGGGCTTTCTTTTAACTATATCTCACAACTACCACCGACACAAGCGAGGGTCTGAGCACCTTCGGTCTGGTCAGTAGACTCTGTTATGTCCCAAGAGAATGCTGTAGGCATATCCTCAAGTAACGTCTGATATTTTTCTTTATCTATAGCCTCATAAGGAGCTTGCTCATAAGTATGCTCAGAATAAGGCAAGAAACTAACACCAGACACCTCATCGAAGTTATTGAACATCCAGTTGCCTATCTCTAAGAACTCTTCATCTTTATAGTAGACAGTGATGGAAGGTTTATGTTCACACCAATGTTTCTGATAGGTATCCCATAGCTTTAGTTGGTCCATTCCTGTCTGCTCTGAAGCCTTTATAGAGTCGTCAGGGGCTTTCTGTGGGAATGAGAATACTGTAGTATTGGGTGACACCTTATCTAGCTCTGACGGGACTCCTGCGGCCTCTAAGACAGCACATAGAGGGTCATTAGCAGAAGCACGAACACGCCTAATATAATAATCACTAAAACGTCCATGTATGCCCGAAGCAGAATCCACAAGCTGACTAACAGTACCAGAAGGTTTAACACAAGTGACTGCGGTAGCTTGATTAATCCCCAGCTTCTTAGCCCATTCTTTATTCGTCTTAACAGCTTCATCCTTGAGCCCTTCCAACACTTTAGGTAGTACATCACTATCTATATCTGACATAAGAGTATTGTCTAAGATACCCGTCAAAGACACCCCTAATAGAGCCTCTTCTGCTGTATTCTGTTGCCACTTAGCCCGTAGGTAACGGAAGTCAGTCAGCGTAGCCTGTAGCGTCCCTAAGATAGCCGCTAGTTTGACTTTCTTCTTCAGTGTCTCATAGGTATCGTCAGAACGTACTACCACTTCAGATAAATTACAGAATTGGTTAGGGCGTAAAATTATCTCCGAACAAGGATTACAACCG
>CERP01007024.1_pt1 | contig 10102 bp, 9 predicted proteins | sample 530801 | NCBI WGS metagenome assembly CERP01 (sample SAMEA2620991, study PRJEB7988) | marine metagenome | biome: marine biome (ENVO:00000447); feature: surface water layer (ENVO:00002042); material: "saline water (ENVO:00002010), including plankton (ENVO:xxxxxxxx)" | depth 5 m | reverse complement strand
ACCTTAGCTATAAATCCGTCGCACTCCCCATTAAAAGCTCTCAGGATTAGCTTGATAGATGCTTTCTGCATCCTTATCCCCTGTGCTGATGAGTTATTGAAAGTGACCACTGAAGTTATGTATCCAGCACATTCATCGCTGAGCGAAGGTTTATCAGCCTTGTGTTGAACATTTTGGATCATTGCCTTCAATTGGGCGTTAACATCAGAAAGATGCTTTTCCCATATGCCTGATGATTCAAAATTATAATTAGGTTCATAATATCCATAATCCATCAGCACCGCGTCTTCGCGGGCAAGTGCAAGCTGTTCCTCTGTGTCATTTAGTTTTTCTTCGGCATCTGTGCAAAGATCTTGAACCTTATGCAATTCGTCTAAAGCCTGAGATAGGTCTTTATCTGCTTCATTTTTCCTTTTGAAAAGTTTTGCTTCTTCCTTGCTTACGTAATCATCAATATCAAGAGCTGGAGCATATTTCTGTCTAATTTGGGTGAGCCGGCCTCGCATCTTCAGCGCCCACAACAAGGCAAGCCCAGCTGAACCTGTGCTCAATGCAAAAAGCAACCATGCCATTTATCAAGGTGCATCTCAAACCATTCTGCACCAGCTTGTAATTGGCTCTAGTGCAGATGCTGTCATTAGTCCTGGGATGCCCCTAAAGCCGTCCACGACTTTGCATAAAGAGTAAATGGCGAAAGAAGCTTTAAAATAGTCGTTAGAGGAGGTGCCGTTGACACAATGTCTGAAAGAGCTTGGGACAAGAGGTACGAGAGCATACGCAGAAAGAAGAAGGGAGTGCTTTTTGTTTACCCAGATGTAAAAGATGAATATTTTGAGACAGACAACCCAGGAATCGATATTGAAATTGTAACCAAATCAGCAGCACAGAAAATCAAATGGCGATGTAAAATTTGCGGTGAACCCTGGGAAGCATCTCCAAACAATAGATTTGCAGGCGAAATAGTTCGGCCATGCCCTAAGTGCGCCAGAAAGAGTGCAGATCAGGAAAGAAGAAAAACTGCAGCGAAGAAAAACGGATCAATTTATTACCATTCTGAGCTTATTAGAAATGAGTGGGACTGGGAGAAGAATATTGACTTAGACCCAAGAGAAATATCTATAAACTCAAACTATAAATTCTGGTGGGTATGTTCAAAATGTAAGAACTCCTACGATGCATCAGCAGCTCACCGATGCGTGGGTGGGACTGGGTGTAATGAATGTTCCTTTCAAGCAATGGGAGATAGATATCGATTAAATGCAGCGGCTAAGAATCCCTTTGGGAAGGAATACCCGTATCTCCTTAAGGAGTGGGATTACGATCTAAACGAAGAGCCACCTGAAAACTTTTCGATCTCCAGTAATAAAACAGCTTGGTGGAAATGCCCTACTGGAGCTCATGTCTCATACGAAAGACCTATAAACAAACAGACCAAGAGAACCTTTGGCTGCCCTAAATGCCAAACAACAGGAACATCTAGAAATGAGTTGAGAGTATTTTGCGAGATTAAGTCATGCTTTAAAGATACAAGTTGGAGACATAAAATATTCGGCCATGAAGTGGATATCTTTATCCCGGAGCTATCGATAGGTATTGAGTATGACGGCAGCTATTGGCACAAAGACAAGTTCAAGGATGATCTGCAAAAGACTGAAAAGCTTCTTGAAGCAGGAGTTAAGCTAATTCGTTTGAGAGAATTTCCGCTAGAAATTATTAGTAATAATTGCCTTAAAGTGCCAAATGAAGAGATAAGCCATATTTCTCTGATGAAGCTATATAAACAAATTGAATACCTCTATTCAGAATATAGTCGTAAGCTAGGAAGACTTCTAGAATCAAACGACTTCATTGCTGATGAAGAATTTAGAACTCTTCTCTCAAGACTTCCTGCACCCCCATTAGATCAAAGCTTTGCTGAGGTTTGCAAAGACAAAGCAAAATATTGGCACTACGAGAAGAACTACCCCGCAACCCCTGATTTATTTCTTCCGCGATCTACATTTAAAGCACAGTGGAAATGCGTTAAAGATAGTTGTCACCATAAATTTACCGACACAATTGATGCTGTTTATTCAAGAAAATATGCATGTCCAGAGTGTGGGAAAAAAGCATCTGCCACTAATAGAGTCAAAAACAAAAAGAACAAAATAACTGCACTCATTGAAAGACCTGCTCTAAGACCGTTTTTAGTCCGTGAAGCCCTAGAGATTGCTGAGAGGGTGGGTCCAGGATCTCATAAGGTTGTGGAAGGAATATGCCCAAAATGTGGTGACAAAAAGAGGAGACCAATAAAGGAATGGATATACGTAAAATATTTATGCAGGGATTGTAGTCTTTAGTAAAATCATGCATGACATCTGGTTTCTTAACATAGTTTGGATAAGCTGCGACTGATTGACCCACTGTTAACATACAAATCACCTTCTAATTTTCGTGACTACCGACATCTCTAGAAATCAGCTAATCGATTGCTTAATTGCTGCTTATAATGGTCATAAGCAAGAAGGTGTATGGGATACAAATGAAAGCGAGGAAGAATACTTGACAAGACTTAAAAGCTATTCAATTGAGCAATTGATCGAAGAGACATGCACAGACGAAGAGTTCACCATGGAGGAGTTCCTTTATGCATGGTCCTAGTCATTTTGTCTTCTCCCGCTTTTTATCAATTAAATGTCTTGTGATGTCCTCACCTTTAACTGATGCAAAGAGGACGCTTCAAGAGTGTCCTAGACGCTCAGAGGTGTATGACGATTTTGATTACTCCAAGAACTAGATGGCGAAGATGAGCGCATATGGAACTCAAATCTCCGTCAGGGCGTGTCTTCAGCGAGCAACAGGCAATTGACCTCCTCGTGTCTCTAGTGGCGTCTGATGCCAATTCAGAGAAGAAGTGGCGCGGGTTCTACAACTCACTGTCCCCTGCTGAGTTGCAGCAAGAGTGGGATGAGCACTGGTCGTAGAATTGAAATTTACCATTTCTAGTTTCAGTCTGTTATTCCGTTATTTTGTTAATTCTAGCAAAGTAAATATTGATTCAAGGTTCTGCTTCATCATTTAATAATTCTAGATTTTCATGAGCAACAGTAAAATCAGGATTAATTTCTATTGCCATTTTGAAATCAGCGATTGCTCCGCCATAGTCCTCTGATTCTTCTTTGACATTCCCACGAATAAAGAAGGCGAAGGCATTATCTGAATTTATCTGGATTGCTTTATCGAGATCAGCAATTGCTCCTGCGTAATCACATCTACAATTTCTTGCTGCGCCACGACTTGCATAAGCACGCGCATCTGTGGGATTAATCTTTATCACTTTGCTATAGTCTGATTCTGCCCCATGTCGACTAATGTCGTGAAAATTTCCTCTATGAAAATATCCTTCAGAATAATTCGGGTTTATCTCTATTGACTTATCAAAATCATGAAGTGCGCTCTCAAGATCACTTATATTGCTTCTCATAATGCCCCGCCCACTATACGCAACATAATCTTCTGAATTGATTTGAATCGATTTAGTATAATCATCAATTGCACCAAAGAAATCACCTAATGCTCCTTTGGCAGCACCCCGTTTGCACAAAGAATTTCCATCATTAGGATTGGTGCTGATTGCAATATTGCAATTATTGATTATTGAAATATGCTCCTCTGATCTTCTTCTTGAAATGCTATGCAGGTAGTAAGTATCAACCCCATGGTCGTTGTCCTCTATTGCCAAAGAGAAATCTAAACTTGCACCCTCGTGATCCTCTAATCTATCCTTGATAATACCACGAACATAATAGGCGTGAGAACGATAATTAGTGGATCCTTCAATTGCCTGGTCAAGGTCAGCAATTGCACCTTTGAAGTCGCCTAAACTGCTTTTAATCGCTGCACGATTGTAGTATGAATGTTTGTGCCATGACTGACTCCCCAGTGAATTTAATTCTATTGCTTTATCATAATTAGCAATTGATTTCTCTAATTCATTGGATCTCGAATACATTATCCCAAGATTATAGTAGGCATGGGCACAAGCGGGATTGTAAAAGGCATAGGCATCTGCAGGATTTAACTCTATTGCCTTGCTAAAGTCAGAAATAGCGTTTTCTAGATTTTCTAAATCACCTAAACTGCTTTTAGCAATTCCACGATTGTAGTAGGGGTTGGGATAGTGAGAATTGATCTCTATTGCCTTGTTGTAATCGGCGATCGCGCCTCTAATATCGCCTTCGCAGTCTTTGATAATTCCGCGATTATTGTGTGAAATATAATCATTGGGGTCTATTCTAATTGCATTATTGTAATCATCAATTGCGCCCTTATAGTCGAACAACTCCTTTTTGGTGACACCTCGATTTGTATACGCGTTACCAGCATTAGGATTATATTGAATTGCAAGATTGTAAGCAGCAATTGCTCCTTGGTAATCTTTTGATTGCAACTTGGAGTTTCCTTCTTTAATATAAATCAGTGCTTTTTCTACTGATCCCTTGTCTTTGATACTCTCATTCTGAGTACAACTCTTAGCACCTGACCTATTTGCCTGAATCAATGCGCTTCCAGAACCTCCTGCTAAGGCAGCAGCAAGTACATAAGACTTTTGAGCACCTATTGCAGATACGACCACAGCACCTGCCACACCAGCACCGAGGGCAATTGCCAGGAGTTTATGGTTCTCAAGTTTCAATTATTTTGCTCCTCAGTTCGCATTCTTGAAACTGCATCCTCAATTTGCCATTTGTCAAATAAATGAGATTCCTCTTTTTTAAGTAGTGGGATAGAAGAAATTGTTTGAACATAAGTGATACAAATGCATATCCCTAGTATCCAGTACCACCAAGGCGCAGATACTGTTATGAGAAGGATGCTAATAGCAAGTGTTGGTAGATATACAAGAAAACCGCCTCCTCTCATACAAAGACCCATCGACATGACTGCTATCGGGAAGAGAAGAATGAGAAATAGTTTGAATGGATTCGCTGTTGAAATTGCAAGATATATCGGTGCAATTATTGAAGTAAGTGTGAGTAGTGTGCTCGATATATTGGTTATCAATTCTGTTCTTGCGGTCTTCACCTTTAGTTTTAGTAGATATTCGACCTTGGTGTTTGTAGGGGCATCGTCATCAGGTAAGACTTCGTTGACACCCTCGCTCTTATGAGCACCTCTCAACGCACCAAGAAATCCAGTTATCCATGCAATTAATGAGAAGGTGAGCGTGGTGCCAACTTCAACACTTGGATCCCCAAATGAGAGAGAGACTAAACCACCCTTATTGATGATCCATTCACCTGCTAGAAGCATTGCTATCCCTATTAGAGAAGCAAATATCTTGGTGAGATATGACTTGTGCTCCTTGCCAGGATTAATCCACACTCCTAGTAATGAGGTTATTGCCGTCATTGATAGAAAGTATCCAGCAAGACTAACAAATGCATAAGGAAAACCTTTGAATGTAAGTAATAAGGTTGCGACGATTAGCGCCAGGTTGATCAGTGAGAATGCGGCGTCAATCATACTTTCAATATGTAGGGTGTGAAAAAGGGGAAATTGTCATAAGTTATTAACCATCAACGGTCATGCTTTCAATCCACTCTTTCTTGAGATGAAGTCTATCTAAGACTGCTTTCTCAAAGTCTTCCTGACTGCATTCAGTCCAGAAATCAGGATTGAATTCAGTGATTAAAAGTGTATTTTTATCGTACTTCTCAAAACCGAAGGAAAAGTCATCTTCCTCGTCTTCATCGAATTCCACATTGTCAAACCAGGCAAGAAGATGCTTCTTAGGCATCTCGATATTAATCATATGGTCTTCGTCCCATTCCCATCCTGCTAGTTGAGCGTCGGTGATTGTCTTGTACTTTTTGCCAGGTAATTGGTTGGCAGGTGGGTGCAGTTTTAACCATGGAGGACCATACTCTTCTGCAAGTTCCTCAATAGTATTGGCAAATAGTGTCTCTTCATCCTCATCAGGATGTTCCTTCTTCCTGACCTCGATCGCTCTATCAAGGATACGTTTGTAATTTTCACTAAGTAGGTCTTTTCCGTGTAGTTCAATTTCAAATGGCACATCTTCGTCTTCGTCATTACAGTTCTCCTCATAATCTTGATCGAACTGATTATCAAGATAATCAAGTCTGAACGATTCAGGTAATACTTCGACATCGTCCCAGTCTTCTGACTGTGTTTTGTCCCAGTATCTTTTGATATCACTCTCGTAAAGCGCGAATATCTTAGAGAAGTATCTAAATCTATCTTCGTCAGTCAATTCATATCCAAACTTCTTATGCCTTGGGGTTGTCATGACAATTTCTACGATATATTCATTTTATCTTGATAGACTCAAATTGTCTAGTAGAAGAAGTCCCTCGACATTCCAGTATTGCATTTTATTAGCATGTAAACCACACAACACAACACAACACAACACAACAAAGGAATAAAGGAATAAAGGTGCGGAATTAATTTTATGGATAGAAGAGGTCCATCAGGTCTTATCTAAGGCATCTCTTATTGCCTTCACAGTTTGCTCTGACTACCTTGATAGAAGCAGAACACCCCATATATGTCTCGTAGGACTACTGCCACTGCTGCTGCGCTGTCTGTGCTTGCGCTTGGGTCGCCTTTGATTGCTGGATGTCGTGCTCAACAGATTGCTACCGACAAAGTGTCTATTACTCCAGCAGGTTTAAACAGTGATGATATTCTTACTATTAAAGAAGAGATTGCTGACCTTACAATGTCAATAGAGACTAACCCTCAAGATGCCAATGCCTACTACAACCGTGGTATTGCACAGAATGAATTAGGCAACTATCTAGGAGCAATTGCTGATTTCAGCAAGGTAATAGAGATTAACCCTCAAGATGCCGACGCCCATCACAATCGAGGTTTTGCCGCGAGTACATTGCAAGATTATCAAGGAGCAATTACTGATTACACGACGGCAATAAAAATCAATCCACAATATGCAGATGCCTATAACAACCGTGGTAGCGCTAGGGAAAAACTAAAAGATTTCGAGGGAGCAATAGAAGATTACTCAAAAGCAATAGAGATCAATCCCCAGTTTTCTCTTGCCTATTACAATCGTGGCGCTGCCAAGGATAAATTAGGAGACTTTCGAGAAGCGATTGATGATAATACAAAGGCAATAGAGATTGATCCACAGAATGAAAATGCCTATTACAATCGTGCTATTTCCAAATTCAAGTCAAAAGAATATCAAGGAGCAATAGATGATTTTGATAAGGCAATTTTAATTAATTCGCAGTATTCTCTTGCTTATTACAACCGTGGTTTTGCCAAGAGTACATTCCAAGACTATCAAGGAGCAATTATTGATTACACAAAGGCAATAAATATCAATCCGCAATATGCCGATGCCTATCTCAGTCGTGGTGCTTCCAAGGTTGAAATAGGAACATACAAAGAAGGAATTGCTGATTACTCAAAAGCGATAGAGATCAATCCTCAGTTTTCTATTGCCTATTACAATCGTGGTATTGCCAAGGATAAGTTAAAAGATTACCAGGGAGGAATAGTAGATTACTCAAGAGCAATAGAGATCAATCCGCAGTTCACCCTTGCCTTTGTTAATCGTGGCATTGCCAAGGAAATGATTGGAGACCTAAAAGGTGCATGTGAGGACTGGAAAGAAGCGTCATCTCTTGGCGATAAGGATGCTGCTGAGTGGGTGAAGAAGCAGTGCTAATTGTCAGTCCAGTAATCACACGATGCGGTTCGCCACCTTCCTCAATAAGTGGAACCCACCTCACTCCAGGAAGTATGTGAGAGAGAAGGAATTGGCAAAGACGAACTATCAACCCAAGTTTCCTGATTAGGGATAAAACAGATCCATAAGGTTTCCATCCTCGTCAATGATCCTGTATTGCTTACCTGATTGAGTTGCTTTGGTTTGTGCTGTTCTTGAGGTAAAGGGAGGTCCTACGGAATGAGCACCAAACCATCCTCAGTTGGTGAAAAGATCGTACTTGCCACTCGCCTCATCCAAATCAAAAGATGATGCTTCAAGGGTGTCTGAGACGCTCAAAAGAATAGTATAGGTATTCGAATCACAAGCATTGTGATAAGAATTCACCACACACTTCTAACAATCCAGTTCGTCATTAACGAAGCTCAGCAAAAACTCATCCCCCCACTGATCACTAGCAAGCATCCATTTAAACATGTACGTCTGAAGTAATGGTTCATAATCTGGATTTATGAATCCTGCATCTTCGCCTGAATCTTCTTTTAAATTTTCAAACTCTTCAAGCAACGAATCTAATGTTTCAAGTGCGTTGCCATCATCATCTGACTCTTCTGCCAGTCCATCATCAACAAATCGTTTGTGAAGCGTTGCCTTTTCCTCATCTGTATAGGTGTTAACCATGGCTTCGTCATAGAAGTCGATGAACAGTGACTCCGGATGAACAGTTTCATTCCAGGCAGAATGTAGGTCATCGCCATCTCGCTTTGTATTTTGAACAAATGAGAGAATCTTTTCGTCCGACCATTGCTTAAGCTCTTCAAGAGTAGTCTTGCCTGAAGAAGCAGAAAAAGTCATTAGACATGTCTAGATATAATCACCTTACACATCTTTGAATAATGTTAGCTGCATTGAAACTGATAGTAATTTCTCAACCCTTCGTTTAGTGATTGTTTTTTAGTACGATTGAAGCTTGCATAACCGGTTGATCTGCTCGGCTTCCGCCACCGTGTTTGCGATACCACTGGCCAAGTTGGTGGAGCCCACAACGATCGAAAGGCACTGAGCCCTACTGATTGCCACGTTCAGTCGATTGGGCTGTAACAAGAAGCTCAACCCTCTGGGTGCCTCATCACCGCTGCTTGCCGTAAGCGAATGAATGGCAACCGGAGCCTCCTGGCCCTGGAACTTGTCCACCGTGCCAACCCGAGCACGACCATTGAGTCGTTGCTGCAGCCGGTTTACCTGCACGTTGTAAGGCGCTGTCACCAAGATCTTGTTCGCAGTCAAAGGGCCTTCATCTAGCTCTCCTGCTTTGGCGTGTTGGTAGTGGCCCCCCAGCAGGGCATCCACCAGTTCTTCGATGCGATTGATCTCTTCCTCGCTGCAGACGCTGTTACCGCTGTGGTCCACTGCTTCAAATACAAGGCCCTGCTCAGGTAGTAGTAATCCCTGCTCGCTTTGGCATGGTTTGGCCCATTCGATGCGGTTTGCGCAATTTGCCGAGTTGGCCTTGAGTCGGCCCTCATAAAACAGCTCACTCACCATTGCCGTGAGGCTGGGTTCCATCCGCCAACTAGTGCCTAGAAATACGCCCCGATCGGACGGCACCACAGATGCGCCCTCCATCCAATACTCCAGGCAGCTTTGGCCTGAATCGCCGGGATGATCGGCCTGAGATGGCTGAGCTAGTTGCTGTTGATCGCCCACCAGCAGGATTGATCGAGCGCAGCGCGCCATCACCAGAAGATTGGCGAGCGACATCTGTCCCGCCTCGTCCACCACCAACAGATCGAACTGATCATCAAGTTCTTCCTTGCAGAACATCCAGGTGGTGCCGCCCACCACTGCCATCTCTTCTGAGAGCTGGTCGGGCCTCACAACAGAGAAGCCTTCAGCTGCCAGTGGATCCTCCTTGGCATTGCTGCACTTCACCACCTCGCTAGCCACGCCTGCGGCAGTGCATGTGCTCTTGGCTTTCCTGAGCAGGTTGTTGATCGCCGGATGGCTGTTTGAGCTGATCGCTACTCGCTGGCCACCTTTAACTAATTGAGCGATTACTTCACCAGTGACAGTGGTTTTGCCAGTGCCCGGTGGACCCTGCAGCGCCAGGCTGATGCCGGAATGTTCCTGCAGGTAACTCGCCAGAGCATCCGCTACTGCATTGGGATCTCCAGCAATCGCCGCATTCAGGTCATTGAGTTCCTTCAGCGGCTTCCGTTCAAGCAGCTGCACGATTGCTTTAGGTATTGGTTTGTTCTCGTGGACCCACTCCATCGCCTGCTCCTCCAGCCGTTCTCGCAAGCTTTTGCTGATGTCCGCAGGCACCTTGATCAAGGAGGTCAGCTCCTTGGGGATTCCCTCTCCTTCTCCATTAGCGAGGCGTTGATCGCGTTTCCGCCA
>CERP01015209.1_pt1 | contig 10103 bp, 11 predicted proteins | sample 530801 | NCBI WGS metagenome assembly CERP01 (sample SAMEA2620991, study PRJEB7988) | marine metagenome | biome: marine biome (ENVO:00000447); feature: surface water layer (ENVO:00002042); material: "saline water (ENVO:00002010), including plankton (ENVO:xxxxxxxx)" | depth 5 m | reverse complement strand
TCACGCTATTGATGCGTTGAGGTATGCAGTTAGCTACCAATTACAGAATCCAAGTTTAGGAGAATATCACATTTATTAATATATTTGATTAAGCAAAAAATTAAATTTGCGTTTTGGTAAAATAGGTAGTCGGCAAAAGAGCGTTACCTATTTTTTTTATATTTGTATATAACGATTCACGAATTAAAACGTTTATATATAAATGAAACTTACTATTAACATACCAGAAACACTTAATGAAGTTACTTTAAATCAATACCAAAAGTGGTTAAAGATTGCTGAGGGTAAAGAACTGGATTCATTTCTACAACAGAAGATGATTGAAATCTTTTGTAAGATACCACTAAAGAATGTTCTACAAATAAAAGCAAGCGACATTAATAATATTACTGAAGAACTTACAAAGTTGTTTACTAATACACCTAAGTTTATAGATAGATTCGAAATGAATGGTAAAGAATTTGGATTTATACCTAAACTCGATGACATCAGCTTTGGTGAATACGTTGATCTTGACACTTACCTTGCTGACTGGGAGTCCATGCATAAAGCAATGGGCGTTCTATTTAGACCAATAACATTTAAAAAGAAAAAACAATACTTAATAGAAGATTACGATAGTGCTGAAAAGTACGATATGACAGAAATTACTTTAGATGTTGCATTTGGTGCGCTTGTTTTTTTTTGGAATTTAAAGAGCGAATTACTGAAAACTACCCTGAATTATTTAGCAACTCAGGAGGAGGTCGAGCTTCCTCAGCAAATGCGGGATTCGCTGCAAAATGGGGCTGGTATCAATCTATCTACGGACTTACTAATGGGAACATTCTTAAATACGATAGTATCACAAAATCAAAACTACACACCTGCTTGATGCACTTAGCATTTGAGAAGGATAAATATGAATTAGAGCAACAACTATTAAAAAACAAATAATGACAAAAGACGATATATTAGAAGAACTGACAGAACGTAATTTATTAATTGAGAATGAACACATTATTCTTGTAGATGGATTTGAAGAAGCATTTTTGGGGGTAACAGCAACTAATCCAGTTCAAGCGGTTTATGGTTATTGGATTTGCTTAGACTTATTAATACAAAGAGATGGCGTTGACTTTGACGAAGCTATTGACAACCTTAACGAATTTATTGAACAAGACTTAGGGGAACACACTCCAACTTATATAAAATTAGTATGAACAGTTTTTACAACATAATAGACAAGATCAAAGAAGTAGTTGTAGCAGAACCATTTAATAATGAAATAACATTTGGTGATATTGCTGACATTGATTTAAAGAAGCAAAGCTTATTCCCATTAGCTCACGTGATGGTTAATAGCAGTACAATAAACAACAACTACGTAACTTTTAACATTACTATTTTCTTCATGGATTTAGTAGATATTAGTAACGAGCAAGTAACTGATTTATATAGGGGTAATGACAACAGACAAGATATATTAAACACTCAATTAGCACTGGCTACAAGAGTCATGCGAATATTACAAAAAAGTGATTTATACAAAGATAAATTTGAGCTAATTAATCCAGCTACTTGTGAACCTTTTACAGAAAGATTTGACAATATGCTTGCTGGATGGGCAGTTACTTTTGATTGTGGTACTAAAGACGAAATGACATACTGCTAATGAGCGAGTTTAAAAAGGTATTAGAAAAGTATGCTGAGTTTGTTATTAACAAGTCAAGACAAAACCTTGTAAAAGGTGGTAAGCATGGAACTCATAACAAGTCAGGTGCGTTATCTAAAAGCCTTGAATATACTATTAAAGATAATAAGGTTTCATTCTTAAGTGAAAAGTATGGCGAGTTTTTAGACAAGGGTGTCAAAGGTTCTAAGTCAACTTATCCAGAAAGCTCTGCAAGTCCATTTAGATACAGAGATAAAATGCCGCCGCCATCAGCATTTGATAAATGGTCAATTAAATCAGGTATAGCACCAAGAGATAGTGAAGGTAAATTTATAAAACGTAAATCACTTAATTACATAATAGCAAACAGCATATTTAGAAAAGGAATTAGAGCAAGTTTGTTTTTTACAAAACCCTTTGAAGAGGCATTGCCATTGTTTGAAGATGAAATGTTAGAAGCCTTTTTAAACGATAATTTAGAAATAGAATGAGTACAATAATAAGAACAAGAAGCCCTTTCTTTATAAGGACACCTCAAGAAACCGATAGTGAATTAAATTACTTTCAAATTAATATAACTGTATTTGGTGGTTTAAGTAGTTCAACAGAACAATGTGACGATTTATATGCAACCTACTCACTACAAAAAAAGCCACTTGGTAGCGAAGATTCTGTTAGTGTAGATATTAGTGAAATAGTAAACGATCATATAGTTCAAGTATTTACTGGAGTTTATTCTGCCTCAGCATACAAGCAATCTATTTGGGTTACTGTTGCAACATCTCCAAGACAAGCAGATGGTTCTTTAGTAGATGGTGCTTCAATAACTTCAAACACTTATTTAGCTCAAGAGGGTTACAATCATTTTAAAGATGGTGCTAACTATACAACCGAGCCTGTTGTAATGCTTAGTGGTACACACTTTGAATATCATGAAGGAAGTAGAATAACAATTCCTGTAAACGTTGAACAAGCTACATCACTACAATGGAAAAGAGGAGCAGCAGTAATTCAAACAGATTCAGTTACTGACAATGGAAACCAAAACCAAAAGATTAGATATGTTCAATATACTAATACATCAGCAGTTGAAGTTGATAGCGTAATTGTATATTATGGCGATGACCTTTCTACAACATTAACTTTAAAAAGGATTTCTGAATGTAAATACCCTGTAAATAAATTATCTTTTGTAAATAGATGGGGAGCAACTCAAGATCTGTTTTTCTTTAAAAAATCAACTGATAGTTTAGACTCAAAAAGCGAAAACTTTAATGCAAGTATATTTAAAGCAAGGAGTGTTCATTTAGAGCCACCAGAAGAAGGTCCAGACTGTCAAGAAACAATTACTTACAACACTTATTCAACAACAGCGCACGCAAAGAAAACTTTTAATTCAAATGCAACTGAAAGCGTTTCTTTAAATACTGGTTTTGTTAGCGAGTTAACTAATGTATATTTTGAGGAATTAATGGTTAGTGAATACATTTGGTTAACTGATTCAACTAATACAATATATCCTGTTAATTTAAAAGACAGTTCATTTACTTACAAGACTGGTTTAAATGATAGGTTAATTAATTACACAATGAATTTTGAAAAGTCATTTAGCTTAGTAAATAATATTAGATAATGCAAAAAATAGTTCTATACATACAACCACAGCAAACAGCGGTTTTAACAACAGAAGAAGATTTTGTTAGGCTTGATTTAATGGAAGAGGAGCTTATTAGCTTAACACAAGTTATTCAAGATGTAAAGGACATTGAAAAATTATTTACTGATTATAGTAGAACTTTTAATTTACCAGCAAGTAAAACAAATAATAAGATTTTTAAACATTGGTACAACCCTGATGTTAATGCTTTTGATAGTCAAGTGTTTTCAACAGCTAAAATAGAACTTAATCACTTTGAGTTTAAGACTGGTAAAATACAATTGAATGAGGTTGTGATGAAGCAGGGAAAACCAACTATGTATAAGGTTACTTTTTTTGGAGAAACAACAGATTTTAAAAATTCAATTAACGAAGATGAGCTTAGTGATTTATCTTGGTTAAATAATTTTAGCCACGACTATACTGTTGCAAATATTAAAGGAGGTTTAGAAAATGGTTTAAATATGACAGCTGACTCTGTTACTTATAACGATGCTGTAATTTATCCTTTAATAGCTCATTCTCAAAGTTATATATATAACTTAAATGGAGACCACCAAAACCCAGTAAATATTTCAACTCATAACTCAGACCAGAAAAAAAGAGGAGTATTACCAGAAGATTTAAAACCAGCTATACAAGTAAAACTTATTATTAAAGCAATCCAAAATCAGTACAATATAAATTTTAAAACAGGTGAATTTTTTGACTCAGCAGTTTTTAATAGTATGTATATGTGGTTGCACAGGGAAAAAGGAAAAATAATTTTAAGCAAAAGTAAATCTTTTATTGGTGTTGAAAATTCTACTTGTGGAAATATATCTGGTGGAGGAACTAACGCAGATTGTGAACCGTTAACTGATATGAATTGGACTCCGCCATCTGGCAGCCCTTTAGTAGGTATTCCAAACGACTTTAGAAGGGGTTGGTTTGCAACAACCACAATAAATACTGGTTCTGCGCTGGATATGCAACGCGCTGGTTATTTCTATTATATGGCTGACTTATTTATGGCTACAGAAAACCATGTTTTCACCGTAAATGTAAGCCCAACTGTAAACACAATTCCATATACAATTGAAATAATAAGGCAAAACAATCAAGAGGTTTTTGCAAGAAGCGAAAACAACACAGGTAATAGTTCTTTGTCAATAGAAATATTTACTGACCCTAATTCGCCTTTTTCTCCTACTGGAAATAGATTAAACAGAGTTGATTTACATAATTTTGCAACTCAAATATTTACAAACGGTAAGAATATATTTTACGCAAGAATAAGCTGCAAGGCAGATTTAACTGTTGGTTTATCATACGATTTAGTGAGAACTTGGACAGCTCAAGTAGGTCAAGGTGGAGGAACTGAAACGCATAGCGGTAGAATGACAATGAATAATAATGTTTTAATTAATTCAAAGTTCATTACTATAAACGACCAAATACCAAAACTTAAAGTGAAAGATTTTTTAAATGGTTTATTTAGGAAATATAATTTATTAGCGCGTTTAGATTATCAAGGTGAGCTTGTTGTTGAAACATTAGACAGTTATTATGAATCTGGTCAAACTCATGACATTACAGAGTTTGTAGAGACTGACCAACATACTGTAGGTGATGCTATACCATTTAGTGAAGTAGATTTTGAATATTCAGAACCTAAAAGCATATTGGCGCAACAGTTTGAGTTAATTAATAATCAAAAATATGGAGAGCTAAACTTTGTGTCAGTAGCAAGTAAAAAGAATGTATATCAAATTAAATTACCTTTTGAGAGCATGATTTATGAAAGGCTTTTTGATCAAGGTAGTGGAGCTTCAACAAGCATACAAATAGGAACATTTTTAAATATTGATTTGCAGCCAGACTTAGGCAAGCCATTAATGTTTTATGGAATTAATCAAGATTCAGTAGGCACTACAGGTATTAATTTTGTAAATGCTACAAGAGAAGATTTATCTAATGGTGGTCATGATAACGAAACTTTAAATAACTACTGGATTCCAAGTGCTTACAATGAATTAGGAACATCTTCAACACCTCCAGCATATAATTTAAATTTTGGTAGTGAAATAAATACTTATACATTGACAGATTATTCTGGAACTAATAACAGTTTATTTCAATTGTATTATGAAAACTACATTACAAGAGTATTTAATACAAGAACAAGAATATTTAAGTTCTCTGCTATACTACCATTAAAAGTATTATTGAATTTAACCTTAAATGATTTAATAGTAATCGGCACAAGAGCATATACAATAAATAAAATGACTACAAAACTACAGTCAGGTGAAACGAATTTAGAACTATTAAACGAACCATCATGAAAACAATAATTGAAGCATTAGAATTTTGTAAGGCAAACAAACTTTACGATAAACACATTAGAATAGCATTAGGCCTTAATAAAGTGCCAACAACATTTAAAGAAGCGTTTAACCAAATAAGATTAAAGTAATGGTAGAAAAAACAATAGTATTAAATGCTGATACAAAAGAAGCTGAAAAAAATGTAGATTCTTTTAATGAAGGCTTAAAGGAAACTGATAAAAGTACAAAAAAACTAAATAAAGATTTAAAACAAACTAAAGGTGATCTATCTGGAGTTACAAGCATGGCAGACAAAGCCACAGGCGGTTTAATTAGCGGGTTTACTGGTTCTTTAACAGCTATTAAAAGTGTTGTAAAAGGTTTTAAGACTTTAAAATTTGCAATTATCTCAACAGGTATTGGTGCGCTTGTTGTTGTTGTTTCTTCTTTAATGGCTGCCTTTACATCAAGTGAAGAGGGAGCTAATAAGTTTAGTAAAATACTTGGTATTATTGGAACTTTTACAGACAATTTAATTGATAGGCTTGCGGACTTAGGTGAGGCCATAATTTCAGCTTTTGAAAATCCTAAAAAAACTTTAAAATCATTTGTTAAATCTTTTGAAAATTTAGTGATAAGAAAATTTGAGGCTTTTCTTGAATCTATAGGTTTAATTGGAAGTGCATTAAAAAAAGTTTTTAGTGGTGATTTTGATGCAGCATTAGAAGATGCAAGTAAGGGGTTTTCAAAATTAAATGAAGAATTTAATGTACTTGCTATAACAGCAAAAGCAGTTGGAGAAGCAACTAAAAAATTAATTAAAGAAGATATTGATGAGGCTAAAAGAGCTGCTAAGGTTGCTGATGATAGAGCAAAAGCATTAAAACTTGAGCGTGAGTTATTGGTAGAGCGTTCTGTGCTTGAAAATAAAATTGCTGAATTAAGGTTAAAATCAAGACGAGAAGAAGAATTTAGTGCAGCAGAAAGAAAACAAGCTTTGCTGGATGCGCAAAAACTTGAAGAAGGTTTACTTGCAAAAGAAACAGAGGTTTTAGTTTTAAGAAGGGATGCACAAGTTGAAGAAAACACATTTGCACGAAGTAATATAACTAACCTTGATAAACAATTTCAAGCAATTGCAGCAGTAAATAGGCAATCAGCTTTAAGATTAAACCAACAAAGAACAACGCAAAGAGAATTAAACACCTTAAATAAACAAATACAAGCAGAGGAGAAAAAAATAGCAACAGAAAAACAAAAAATAATAGATGATGAGCAAAAGGCAACTCAAGCTGCTATTGATCTTGAAGCTCAAAGAATAAGATTATTAAGCGATTCTGAAGCAAACTTATTAATAGAACAGAAAAAGTTTAATGCTAAGAGTATAGAAAATGAATTAGATCGTTTAAAAGAATTACAATCAATTGACAAGCTCGAAGAAAAAATACAATTAGATAGATTACAAAAAACAATTGACTTAGCTAAAAAAGGAACAAAAGAAAGAACTACCGCTATAATAAATTTCAATAAAACTAAACAAAAGTTTGAGCAACAAGAAATAACAAGAGCAAAAGAAATAGAAGCAGTTAAATCAAAACTACAAGATGAAGAGTTAGCAAAAGAAAAGCAACAACAAGATTTATTAAATCAATTAAAAAACGATGCGCAACAACAAGAAATAGCAAAACTCATTGAGCAGTATGACGCTAAGTTTCAATTAGCTTTAGGGAACATTGAACTTGAAAAAGCACTTGAAGAGCAAAAGCAAATAGACTTAAAAGCTATTAGAGATAAATACGATGCTATTGCAAAAGAGGAACAAGATAAAGAAGATGAAGAAAAGAAAGCTAAAAGAGATGCAGACATACAATTTACTGTTGACACTTTAACGCAAGCTGCTGATGTTATTTCTCAGTTTGCTTTAATGAACCAAGAAAAGTTTGATGCTTTAAACGCTGGTGTAATAGAACAACAAGAAGAGTTAAGTCAAAAAATATTAGATAATGGAAATTTAACTAATAAACAAAAAGAACAACAGATTGCGCAATTAAACGCAGTAAAACAAAAAGAGTTAGATGCAAATAATAAAAGAGCAGAAAAGGCTTTTAAAGTTCAACAAGCTGCAAGTATAGCTCAAGCATTAGCTACAACTTACTTGAGTGCTGTCCAAGCCTTTCAATCACAGTTTGTGCCATTTTCTGATGCAACTTCACCAATTAGAGGTGGTATTGCTGCTGGTTTAGCAGTTGCTGCTGGTTTAGCTAACGTTGCTCAAATTAAAAAACAAAAGTTTGAAGCTGCTTCATTTGCGCCTATACAAGTACCAAGTCAAAGCGTTTCTTCTGGAGGCGGAGCTGGAACATCACCAAGTCAAGCACCACAATTTAACGTTGTTGGCCAGTCTGGATTTAACCAAGTGGCTGGTGCATTAGGTCAACAAGGACCAGTACAAGCATTTGTAGTTTCTGGAGATGTAACTACTGCACAAGAATTAGAAAATAATACAATTACACAAGCAACATTTTAAAATAAATACAATGGATATAATAGAATTAATATTAGACGAAGATAGTGAAGGGCTAACTGGAATAGAAGCGGTTAGCATAGTCGAGCTACCAGCAATAGAATCTGACTTTGTAGCACTATCAGAACAAGAAATTAAATTGGCTAAGGTAGATGGCGAGAAGCGTTTACTAATGGGAGCAGCTTTAATACCTAATAAACCAATCTTTAGAAAGAACGGAGATAATACATTTTACGTTTACTTTTCTGAGAAAACAGTAAGAAGGGCAAGCGAGTTATTTTTTCAAAACAGTATGCAGAACAACGCAACACTTGAACATGAAATGGAGATTAATAACTTAACTGTTGTTGAATCGTGGATTGTAGAAGATACTGAAATGGATAAAACTAACAAATATGGTTTAAGTGTACCTAAAGGAACTTGGATGATCAGTATGAAAGTAGAAAACGAGGATGTATGGAAGAACTACATAGAAACAGGTAAAGTAAAAGGTTTTAGCATTGAAGGTTTTTTTGCTGACAAGGCACAAGTAAAAGACCCAAGTTTAAAATCTGAATGGAGTAAAGAACTACAAGAGATAGAAGAAGCTGAGGCTGAATATATGCTTAGCAATATTAAAGCTTTAATTAAAAAAGACAAAAGAACTAAGTCAGGTAAAAGAACAGAGCTTGAAACATTTAACGACTATCCTGATGCGGTAAGTAATAATGCTAAAAGAGGGATAGAACTAAATAAAAAAATAAATAATAAATGTGCTACACAAGTAGGTAAGATTAGAGCGCAACAATTAGCAAACAAAGAAAACATTAGCGTTGAAACCTTAAAAAGGATGCATAGTTATTTAAGTAGAGCGCAAGAGTATTATGATGAAGGTGACACTAAAGCTTGTGGAACTATTAGCTATTTATTGTGGGGTGGTAAAGCTGGTTTAAGATGGTCTGAAAGTAAATTAAAACAACTTGAAAATAATAAGTAATAAATACTATGACTTATTGTTAGGTAATTCTTGTGAAGACTTATTTAATTATTACAAAGTAAATTTTATTCATGGTTTAACTAAAAACGATTGTGAGTGTTATAATGAAACTAATACTGATGCTTATATAGCTGGCATGAGTAATGAAACACCTAACAAAGAAGTAAGTAAAAAACCTTATGTATTTATTAATTTAAAAAGACTAAATAAAACCTTTAAAGATTACCTTCTTTTTTTTCATGAGTTTATGCACTTGTCGTTTAGGTTGCATAACTGGGATGTAAACAAAGAAGAAGAGATTATCACATGGGCAGAATTAGAAACAATAAAAACAATTAAAAAACTAAACAAATGAAAAGTAAAAAATATAAAACACCAAGTAACTCAAGTCCAAGCAATAGCAGAAGGGGTTGTTTATGTTCTGATAATACTTACAGCAGTAAATGTTGTGATGGAAGTTTGCAAGCTCAAGGCATTGGAAACATTACTGGAACACCAGAATAAAAATAAAGTTGCAAAAAAATATAACAGTTAACGTTTTCAAACGTTTATAGGTATATACTCAAATTATGAAAGCAAACGACATACTAAACAAAATAAAAAATATTGTTGGTGAAAAAGTTGAACTTTCTGAAAATAAAATAGAAATGGCTGAGGTTACTTTAGAAAATGGAACTGTACTTGTTGCAGAATCGTTTGAAGCTGGTAATTCAATATTTATTAAAACAGAAGATGAGCAGATAGCTTTACCTGTTGGTGAATATGAATTAGAAGATGGTAAAATCTTAGTTGTTGTTGAAGAAGGTTTAATTGACAGTATTAAAGAAGCTGCTGAAGAAGAAGAAGCAGTTGAAGAAGAACTTTCTGAAGAGTCTAAAGAAGTTAAAGAAACTGAATTAGAAGAAGAAGAAAAAGAAGAAAAGATGAACTACGTTACTAAAGAAGAATTTACATCTGCTGTTGAAGAGATCAAAGCAATGATA
>CERP01010951.1_pt1 | contig 10108 bp, 27 predicted proteins | sample 530801 | NCBI WGS metagenome assembly CERP01 (sample SAMEA2620991, study PRJEB7988) | marine metagenome | biome: marine biome (ENVO:00000447); feature: surface water layer (ENVO:00002042); material: "saline water (ENVO:00002010), including plankton (ENVO:xxxxxxxx)" | depth 5 m | reverse complement strand
GTCAAACCAAAACATCCGACTCCCACAACAAGCATCTAAAACTAAAGCCTTACTGTCTTTTGTGTTATTATCCACAAGTAACCCCCTTTTCATAAGTATAGTAGTCCGAAACCTGTCTGCTAATTGCGTCATGATCTATATAATGAATCCTACTGCTTTCTACTTCCATTTTGTTTAAGTCTATATCGAATATGGCCTCATGAGTTTTATAGGTTGCAAAAACCTCCACAAAACCCTCACAAATAGCACCGTTTAAATCTTTAGTAGTTGTAAATGTACACATACCAAGACCTTCAATCTCAAGATCTTTACTTAATGGGGCTGCATATAATAACTGCTGTAGCTTCTGGTTTATTTCTAGTATTTCTTTCATAGTGCTAATATACTATTATTTATATTAATACACAAGTTTATTTGAACAGAATATATCACTATATCCTTAAAATGGGTGGATATGAGTGTATTATACATCGCTAGCCCCTAGTTGTAAAACATTGAAACGATTTCACAACATTGAGTATAAATAATAGCATCAAGCCTTCGCACGAATCCTATTCCACTTCAAAGCCCATCTTTTGAATCTGTTTCTTAAAAGCTGCTCCATTTCTTCGTGTGTAGATTTATAGAACATTCCTGAAGCTACAAGATGCTTTTCCTCTACAATCTCAGCTCGTTTGAAAATGTAAAATTCATACTTAGCTCCCTTTGAATGCTCATCGGTACAATTACTCACATACTCATAAGAGTATCTGTTCGGCTGGTCAAGTGAGTCTAACAATTTCCTAAACTTCAGTTCATTCATTTCCTTCGCCTTTTGATGCTACTATTCATACTCTTTTCCGTTAATAAGCCAAATGTTTAAGAGTGTCTAAAGCAATAGGAGTAAGATAACCCGAAAACTCTAATCCTTGTTTAGCCCACTTTGCTAGTCTTTCTTTCTCAACGCTGATTCTGTTTTGTTCTATTTTTACCGGATCTTCTTCTACTCTATATTCAGAATAGTTGCTACTTCCTTCCTTACGTGTTTTAGAGATGTATATTACACCTTCTTTTCTTAGTTCGCTTAGTCTGGCTCCTACTTCTGTTTTGGATAAACCAGTTACAATCATTATATTATTAATGTCTGCTGTATTAAAAATAAGTCCTTTTACAGCCCCATAGACTAATGTTTTATTATTCTTTATACTTCCGTTTCTTAATTGCTCTGAATAAGTTAATTTTTGTGCTTTGCTCATTGTTTTACTGATTAAATAGGGTTAATTCTTCTTTTGGATTAGTCCATTGTTCTGCCATTGCTTTTGCTATTCCCGGGAATGTTTTACTTCTAAATAACGTTCTTTCTTTTTTAGGCATTCTCATACTTTCAACGTGCCATATTGGATCTTTTCTACCATCCTTATATATGTACATTTCTGGCTCAACTATTTTTGTCTCTATCAATTTTGGAAGCCCTTTAAGCCATAATCCCGTTTTTTTACTATGTTTATCACCAAACATATATGGTTGTACATACTGATTTGGCTTTCTAAATCTGGTGCTCATTATTCCTACTGGATTCTCTATTGCAATTTTGTTTATATTACAGTTGTAGATTTTAAGAAAGAAATTAACCGCCTCTTCTCTTTTTTTAGACCTATCTGGAAACCTTTTTTTAAACTCTGGCTTCATCCATTTATTACCAGTAACACATAAAAAAGTGCACGGTGGAAAAAAGATCCCCATGTCCCAATCATTAGACTCTATAGCCTCAAAAACATCTCCTTGTATGTGCCATTCTGGATGTCCACCGCTACATGGAAGTAAATCACAACTATAAGCCTCATGACCTAGTTTTCTAAGCTCAATTGTAACTGCCTGGCTTTCTTCGCACCCTACTAATATTTTCATTGTTTTAGTTCTTTAATTTCTAGGTTAATAAATTAATCGCCTGTTCTAAGCTTTCAACTACATTGTATTTTCCACCACGCCAAGACGATTTAAACTTTTCTTCGCCTGAAGACAATCTTTTACCGCTTGGGGGTAGTTTACCGTCTTTTATTTCCATGATGTGAGTTACACCGTTATAGCCTACTAAAATATCAAAACAGTTTTTTAATTGAGAAACGATTAACACAGATGCGCCATATTTTCTTAACCCCTTTACTATTTCTGGTTGGTTTCTATCTACCTTTGCTGCTGTTCTCATTTGAATATTGTTAAGCCGTCTAACATTTTATGGCATTCTCTACCAAGTATTTTCTGATTTTCTTCTGACCAAAGCACTTCTACAAACCCACCTTCTTTTGCCTCTTTTCTTGAAATTAAGTGAGCCATGTCTATGGGCTTACAATCGTTTCTTCTACAATGAGTGCAAAAGTTGTAGCCATGCTCGATACATTGTTCTTCTAATAGCGTTAGAGATGTTTCTTTGCTTTTTTGGTCTATCTGTTGAGTAGTCCATCTATTTCCAAAGCTGTCTGAATATGTGTTGCTCATTTTTAATTAGTTTTATAGTGATTACTGTTTTACATCGTTATTTCCTTGATTTGGGTGTATATCGATGTATTTTTAGTTAATATACATCGTTAGCCCCTAGTTGGCAGTAATATTATATTTTAAACCTACAACCAAGTGTTTTTTCTAATTGCCTTAAATCTTTAGGTTCAAGTATTATTGTTTGCCCTTGTTTTTGTATCGCTACTATTTTATCTGTGAATAATCCGTAGTCGTTTTTTGTAGTGTTATCTACCAATACAACCATACTACTGCCAACAACAGGTATAGTGCATTGTTCTTTCTTCTTATCAGTCATTGTGTTTTTATTTTTAAGTTAATATATTTTATCAAGGTTAGTGTTCAACGCACCATACCCAAACCGCTACCATAAATAATTCGTTTTAAAAGTAACCCCACACATAACATCGTACCTTAAAAATTGATGTATAGTGGAGTAAATACCGCCTTCAGTAGTAAACGTGTTGAAAGCAGCGGTTAGGTATACATTAGGCGTTACCTCGACCTGTGTTTCTAATACAACACCTACAGTAAAAGAATGTTCGCTTACCTCTACCGTCTTATTAAAGTTGGTTAATTCGTAGTCGTATGACCTCCAAATACCACCTACCTCAACACCAGCGAAGAAATTAAATCTTCCAGAGCTTACCTTCTTGCTGTATTCTAAAAACCACTTAGAGTAGTCAATAGCGTCGTGATCTTCAAAGCTAATTAATACCCTTGACTTTTTAAATTCGAATCCGGTAAACACCTCGAAATTGTGTGATGATGTTTGATCGTAAGAATGTCCTGGCCCATCCAAAGCCATTTTTAAGTCTGCTTTGTATCCTACAAAAAACTCTTGTGCGGATCCTGTTTTAGAGACTCCAAATATTAGTAGTCCCCAAATTAATAGTTGTAATAGTGTTCTAGTTTTCATATCGTTTGTTCTTTATTAGTTATTATTGTTTTGTTTTAGATTATTAGTTAAAGTATGTTTCTACACAATAGGCAGTATGTTTCAGCAATTTCCGGAACCCATTTTTGGTGCTCATGTCCACATTTTTCCTATACAACAGGGGAGGATAGTTTAATCTGTTCGTCTGCGTATTGTTGCATAAAAATGTATAAGTGTGCTTTAGACAAGGTAATCATATCTCCGTCTAGTTCCCAATGCTTAGTAATTGGGTGGGCATTATAAAACTCTTCTGCTTCTTTACTCATTTCTGTTTATTTATCTGTTCATCAATCCATCTTTTTTGACCTTCATCGAGTGTAGTAGAAGATAGTTGTTTTAAAGTTTTTAAAAAATCTTTATTCGCTTCTACCAACTCTCTAGGAGTTTTACCTGTTTCATTGAATACGTTGAAAGCTTCGGCTATTAGTTGGGCGTTGGCTAATGCTTGTTCTTGGTTTCTAGTGGTTACATTGCAAATTGAAACTCCAAGGGGTTCTTTAACCCTGTAAAAATCTCCCGTTCGGGTTGTTATATTGTCAACTTCAAATTCTCCTTTACTTATATTTTCTTTCCAGTTACTCATAGTGTTTATAGTTTAAGTTTTCTGTACACAGATTTAGTTAAATGCTTTCTGCATATATCGGCTGTTAGTAATTTATTGTTTCTTCCAGCATCAGCAGCAGCAGCATAAGCAGCAGCAGCAGCAGCATCATCATCATCAGCAGCATAAGCAGCAGCAGCAGTAGCAGTAGCAGCAGCATAAGCAGTAGCAGTAGCAGTAGCAGTAGCAGCATAAACAGCATAAACAGCATCATCAGCAGCATAAGCAGCAGCAGCAGCAATTTTCAATTGTTTTTTATCAGTCTTATATTTACCGAATCTTTTAGCAACCTTAACTGCATTAACACTTCTTTCATCTTTCATTAAGTGTAAAACAGTTTCAGCGCACAAAGCTTTTACGTATGTTAGTGTTCTAATATTTACATTTAGTTTTGATGCGATCCAAAGCATCCAGTCGCCTCTAGGACATTTTTCCCATGCCTCTTGAAATGTTTCAAACTGATTTCTAAATTCAACTGCCTCTGAACAAGGATTATATTTATTTATTTCTGTCATAATTATAGTTTTAGATTGACCATTAGTTTTTTTAACTTAATTATTCTGTTATTAACCCTTTTTCGAAAAGCGACCTGTATGTTTTTGTGTTAAAAAAAACATCCTCTTCCCCTTCCTTATATAAAACTGATTTTTCCCCTGTATAAACCTTTCTTCCATACGAAATAGTTCTCCTTGGGCATCTAATTTCCACCTGATAACCATTTGCAATCAAAGAAAGCATTGATTTTTGTATAGCTGTTGTTCTAGTTTTCATAATATTTAATTTTAGATTATTGTCTATGCAAATCTAATAATAAATTTATTACCACGCAAGTAATTTAATAAAAAGTTTATTTAAAATTTAATCTACACCTATAATAGTATTAGAGATAAAATAAAAAAAAATTCGGATGAATAGTTAATAATTAAAATATTTGTATATCTTTGTACAACGCCAGAGAGAAATAAAACATTTAAAGAACACCCCTTTTTTCTAACGGTTCTCCCTGGCGGTTTAACTTATGAAATTAGGGGTTTCTTCTTTTAACTAAAAGTTTATCGGTATCTAAAAACCGTTATACATAATGGCAAACTTTAATTTAATTTTTAAGGGAACTGACGAAAGCGGAACTAGTGAAACAGAACTTCAGTGTTTCACAAAAAAGAATAACGAAATTTATATATCTATTTATACTAATGACGATGAGCAGGATTTTATCTGTTTAGATGTATCAACAGCAATAAAATTTGCTAAGAAAGTAAGAACAGAGATAAATATTGCTAAAAGCCGTATCAATGAAACTAACTAAAAGAAAAGGATTTAATTTTTTCCGATCTTATTTCGATGTTTATAACGAATTATCGAGCGATAAGGAGAAGGTTGCTTTTATAGATGCACTATTAAATCGTCAGTTTTTAGGAGAGATCCCAAAAAATTTAACGGGGATGGCAAAATTTGCATATATCAGTCAAACGAACAGCATCGACTCACAGGTAAAAGGATGGGAGACCAAGACTGGCCTATGTTTGTCACCCCCTTCGGTAGGGGCTACCGAACCCCCTACCGAAGGGGCTACGCATGGGGGTCAAACCACCCCTACCCTACAACTACAAGAGAAAGGGAAAGAGAAAGAGAAAGGGAAAGGGAAACTACAATATATAAATGCATCTGGTTTTTCTTTCAGAAAAAGTTTAGAGTCTTTAGGAATTAAAAAAGAGCTTACTTCTGATTTTTTAAAAAACAGAAAATTAAAAAGACTTGCAAACACCGAGACAGCTTTTAAAAATTTAAAAATTGAAATTGAAAAAACTGAAATGGATGTAAACGAACTTTTTGAAATTGTTGTTTCAAAAGGATGGGGATCATTTAAAAATTCTTGGTTTGAAAAAGAAAAAAACTTTAGCGGAAAAAAAGAAAAAAAAATAACTGCGGCACAAGCATTAAGAGAAAAATATGGAATTAACAATATTTAAAAACCCAATACCGATAAAGGCAATACCTGAAGAAAATCTAAATAATTTAATTATGGGTGATTTTTTAGATTGGATAAGCAACACACTATCATTGAATGAGGATGCAGTCACAAAACTTGAATACGCATTGCCAGCTATTAAACAACATTGTTGGTCAATGGGCTTTCCTGAGATAAAGAAGATGTTCGAAATGTATGTGGATGGAAATCTAAGTGTAAAACCAATACCGAACCATTTTGATAGAATTAAATTTGGAGAGGTTGTAAACGCATACAAGCAACAAAAGAAGGTTGTTAGAGCAAAGCCAGAAGAGCCGGAAATATCTGAAGAGGTAAAAGAACGTAAATGGATACAGTTTATAATTAATTGCTTTGAACAGTATAAACACGATAAAACCATGCTAATCGGTTTTACGTCCATATACACGCATTTCTACGGTTTAAATAAATTTCCTAAGCATGATTATCAATTTAGAGAGAAAATACGTGAAAGAGCATTACGGGAGCTTAAAACAGGGAGTAAGGTTCTTTCTTCTTACGAGATTATTACAAAAGGGTCAAAACCGAACTACAGCGAAATAAATATTTCGAACATGGCAAAGCAATTAATTCTATCAGATTGGTTTGATAAACTAATAGAAAATAACATTAATATAGAAACAGAGATATGAAAATCACACAAAAAGAACATAAGGAGTCGATAGAGGATGATAAACTAAAAGCAATTGTATTACAGGTATCTGAATATTACAATATGCCAATAAAATTAATTATGTCAAAAACAAGAAAGAGACATATTAGGGATAAAAGACAGTTATGTCATCACATAGCGGTTAAGCTTACTAGTTTATCTTTAGCCTCTATAGGGTATTTATGTGGTAAATTAGATCATGCTACGGTAAGAAATAGCTGTGCAATTATAGACGCACTAATAACGACAGATAAAAAGTTTAGATCCGATTATTCGAAAATATTAAAACAATGTAGAACAGAGGTTTCTATTGTTAATCTCAAAGAAGTAAAGTCAAAAAATAAAGGCTTTCGATTATTACGGGGAAACATTTTAAAGGCTTGTAGAGTTTCAGATGATTCACAAACACTAAAAGACAACATTGTTTATATTTTACTATCAAAAAGCGCAGGCAATTTATCACAATCTTTATAATATGAAAACCTTATTTTGGAACACTAATAAAAACCCAATTACAATGTTAGATGACCTTTCTCCCGAAAAAAAAGAAAAGCTAAGGCAAAAACACAAAAGGTTTTATGAGGCAAAAAAAACAAAGGAAAAAACAATAGCTGAAGTAAATCAACAAGTAAACTTAAATCTATAACGCCAAACTAACGGTGTTATGCACCGTACAAACTTAATAGATATGAAAAAAATAAAACCTAATTTTCCAGAAGTAAAAGAAGTTAGCCGTGTTTTTTATGGTAGTAACTCAAATACTTCTAGTAGAAGCTATAATAAGAAAACAAATATGATTTGTTCTAACCCTGAATGTGGTTATAGTAGCCGTGTTTGGATTTGGAAGTTTGACCCAAATAAAGACTCTGTAAGTTCTTATAAATGCCCAAAACACGGTGATACAATGGTAAATGTTGGTAATGGTAGTAAAATACCAAAAAAGGGGAGTAAGCAAAGAAGCCAATTGATAGCCAAGTATGGTGCATAACGGTTAGCATATGATGTGTAGCGTGGATTTAGAACAGAATTTAATTAAAATACATTAACCTTCATCACTTTATTTTTAGTGGTGGCAAAACTTAATAAAATGAGATATTTAACAGCTTTAGAAATTGCGGGTAATTACCCAGATAACATTTTAATAGATGCGCAAAAAGACCCTGAAAGTGAAAACTGGACTTCTTTGATGTATATGACCCGAAATGGTGGAATACATAAGTTAATGTTGTCTTTTGATAATTTCCCTTATAAAACTAAAGATGAAGCAATTTCCAAAATGACTGAAATGGCAGAATTAGCAGTAAACCATATAAAGGAAGAAAGCGAGGGGAAAAATAAAGTTACAGCCGAAAGTTAATTGATAAACTTTGTGCCAGCTATACATTATATGCATTGTTATGCAACGTTTCAATGTTGCACATGAATAAATATAAAAATATAAATTATGAACGAATTAGAGACGATATACGAATTATGTAAAGATGCTTTCGGAGTAGATCCGGCAAAGAAAAATAGAACTTCACAGTTAAGATTTAAACTAAGTAATTTAAGGACTAAAATACCGCATCATATAGAAGAGCTATTGTTTGAAACAGACGAAAACGAGGTAGAAAGATTTATAAACCTAAAGGTTATACCTCAACTAAAACAGTACCGGCACTACCGCCCTAAAGAAGAAGTGAGTGCTTAACGCTGAAATGTATAAATTATATTTTAAAAACGATGGATAATAAAACAAAACTTAGTAAAATAGCCAAATGGCAAAATAACGATAATTGGCACGAATTAACTTGTGGTAATGACAGCCAACATTTACCACTTATAGGAAAAGAAGTAAACGGAAAGGTTGTTTTAGTGTGCTTAGAGTGTGACTATAACCAAGATTATATACCTGAAGTAGTTTTTAAAATATAATTTATACATATTGTTATAAACCAAAGGGAACTGATAAAATTATGGACTTAATAAAAGAGTACAGAGCTTACGTAGAATGGTGTAAAGGAAGTGATGCACACCCGATTGGGTTTGTGCCTTGGAAAGAAAAGAAATTTAATGCAACCTTTAATAGTAAGACAGGTGTTTGGACTAGAAATAAATAATTTTATTTGTTTACAACACCCGTGTAAAAAACTGTTTTAATATTTTTTACACATAGTTAAACTAAAAACAAAACGATATGAACTACTTTAAACTACTACTAAGAAAAGCCAGGAAGGATGTAAAGAGAAAAGAGAGGGATAACGTTGTGTCTGGATGTATAAAAGCATTAAGCCAATACCCGCCTCAAATAGCTATTAAAATGCTAGACGAAATATCGAAACCAATACTAAATAGATAATTTTACCACATTTATAGCGTTCGTTTCGATAAAAAGGCTTACCTTTGAATATTCACTTTAAATTAATAGATATATGAAACTATCAAAATTATATATTGACGAAGATGGTTACCTAATGTGCGGGGAGCCAGTTAGAAGTACATCAATGGTTGAAGGATTACGCTTGATTCCTTTAAACATAGAAGATGGTAAAAGGTTTGACTATGAAATAATATTTATTAATGATTTAAAAGAACCCTGTAGAGGATATGCTGAAATGTGTGAAAATTCTTTTAAAATCGAAAATGAATATGTTAAAAAAAGGGTATAACCAATAACAGTAAATAAATCGATATGGCAATAGAATCAATAGATCAAGTGGGTGAGTTTTACGAAATAACTTTCGTAGATGAAAATTTAACTCCAACTATGAAAATTTACATTACACAAGAAGAAAAGGACATGATTTCTGATGCATGGCCATTAACTAAATAACTGTAGTATAAATGTACATACACCACAATAAGACAAAGGACACTTACCAGATCTACACAGCATTAACAACGCTATCAAAAGAAGAGGGTATTCCTTACGAGACATTAAGGCATCATTTTACTAAGCTAAAGGCAGAGAGATATGATCGCACTTTAAAGCCAGAGGGGTTAATAATAAAAAACGAACCAATAAAGATAAAACGATGAGTAGAGTTAAAGAGTTGGTATCAGATGAAGAGTTGATGAAAGCTTTTGCGGGGACACATTATGGGAATAAAGACTATAGAGACATTATTAAATTAGGGTTGCTTAAGTCTGCTTGTAAATATCACAGCGGGTACACGACTAGTCAAATTTTAAAAAGGCTGGAATTAATCAAGGAAAATTTAAAGTTAACTAAAAAAGGCAGGCAGTATTTGTATGACTCCATTCAATATTCGTCCATTAATACTGTTGTTGAAAAAAAATAAAGAGATGATAAACGAATTAACAAGGCTTATATATGAACATTCTAAATTCTCTACAGAAACTTTCGGTTCCAATAGGAATCCAATTGGCCCATTAAAACACTTATTAAAGGAAGTCCAAGAGGTTATTGATGAACCC
>CERP01019738.1_pt1 | contig 10117 bp, 18 predicted proteins | sample 530801 | NCBI WGS metagenome assembly CERP01 (sample SAMEA2620991, study PRJEB7988) | marine metagenome | biome: marine biome (ENVO:00000447); feature: surface water layer (ENVO:00002042); material: "saline water (ENVO:00002010), including plankton (ENVO:xxxxxxxx)" | depth 5 m | reverse complement strand
CGATGACGCTGGTGCAGTGGCAAATGACTCTGCTGACTGGTTCGACACTGATGCAGGGAATAGTGTTACAGACTTCTCGTTCACAGAGCCTGCTCCGTGTACTATAACAGCAGTGCGGTTAGTTGTCACTGACGGCACATGGACGTTTAAGCTTTCTGAAGCAGGTCTTGAATAATGGCTTTTTCAGACAAGCCCTTACAAAGCACGTATAAGTCGTCTGCTTATTTACAGGTTAATAAACCTTCGTGGTTCACACACACACCTCCGTTTATTGTTAAACGAGAGGCTGGTGCAGAGCGATTTACTACTTCTTTGAATATTGAGGATTATAAAATCACTCCTACAACCACCTATTATGTGTCTAATACAGGATCTAGTGGTAACACAGGGCTGACAAGTGATTCACCTAAAGGTGACGTAGACCAAGCTATTGCTCTAGGTAACGCTTCAGGGGCTCCTTATGAAATCCGTGTCGCTGAGGGGACGTATCACCGTAATCGTGACTGGACTAGTACCCCTACACAAGACTGTAACATTATTGGGGAAGGTTCAGGGGCTGTGCTGAGTGCACAGGAAGACGGGCTCTCTTTTACGTTAACATCTAGCAACACTTACACTACAAACCGTAGTAACGTGGCGTCTGTGTACGACCACGACTACATAGACGGGTTTGGTAACGCAAAACGGTTGAAGAAAGTGACCTCGCAAGCAGAATGCGAAGCCACAGCGGGTACTTGGGCTCAAGTCGGGAGTGCGTTATACATTCACGCTCACGATGATCGCAATTTAGCGACTAGCTATGGAGGTATGAAAGCCTATCTAAAAGTTAATTCACCGAAGATTTCGGACGACGTACATGTGTATCTAGAAAACCTGCATATGGAAGGGTTCCAAACTACCTGTTTTGAGGCTCGTAACAACGGTTCTGGTCAAACACCTGAGTTGTATATGAACACTGTGAGTCTTAAATACTGTTACAATGGTAACGGGATGTCTTTGAACGGGGTTTCTCTTTATGTAGGGCAAAACATAGTCACAGGGGAAAACTGGCTTGATGGGTTAAACTACCACTCTCGCGCAGGCGTAGTCCCTATTGTTTACGAGATTGGGGTACGCCACTACAACAATGGTCGTAGTGGTGAAAGTAACACAAATGGCACTACAATACATGACGGTAGCGCTGCAATTCGTGTTGATGTATTTTCTACAGGCGCTGGGCGTGCGGTTCACGACGTGAGTAATGGGTCTCAATCTTGGAACGTAGATGTTCGTGTAGGAGACTCTAACACAAGTGTAGCAGAGAAAGGCGCTGCTTTTGCGAACGGCACTACCAGTGGGGATACAAGCTTAATGCAGTTAGATTATTGCGGAGCTATTGAAGGGCAATGCCCCTTTGACTTGTTAGCCGAAAACGGCAGCACCACTTACCTCAATAACACATCGCTACCTAACAGGTCTGGGACAGGAACTGTAGTTGAGTAATGGTTTGGTTTTTCTCTCTTTTAGCCATTATTATTTGCACCGCAGCTTGGTGGGAAGGTGTAAACGCCTTGTCCGCTAGAGCAGGGCAGTTGAGCCATATTAAAGGGTGGGAGGCTTTGACAAATGCCGACAAAAGAGGACAAAGCCTTTTAACGGCGTTACTACTGGCTAACTTCATAAATATTGTGTTTATGCTCCTTTTAGTAGGGGACTTACACAATGCGAAAGCCATGGCAAATGCAATGGACACGCAGTATTTAGCTTGGAAGATGTTTGACTGTATTATAGGTGGCGGAATACTAGCGTTTATTAAATATTTGGAGCATAGCGATGAGCATGTTTATTGACCACCTAATGATAGTGAGTGCTGCTATCGCAAAGCCCTTCAGCCACCAAGTGGTGGCGCTAACCCTAGCCCTTTCAGTACAGATGTTTCATCCTGACTCTAGAACTACAAAAGCAACCCTAGCGATAACAATCACTGCGTTGGTGGTTGGTTACTTAACTTATTTGTTAGGAGAGGACACTTCTATAGCCAGCTACGCTACACACACTTTAGCTGCCCTAGGAGGAGGTCTGGTGTCGTCATTTTTAAGTCAGATGATCCTAGTTAACGACAAAATCAGTTCTGATGAGAAATTAGCTGAGTCTATTACTAAAAGACTCACTGATAAAGTAAAACAAAAAAGAAAGACTAAGATATGATTGGTTCAATTAAAGCATTTTTATCTGGTAAGAAAACAATCCTAACTGCCATTGCAGGTATGTTCACAGCGGCTGCGGCGTATGGTGGCGGCTCTATTGAGTTCGCTCAGTTCGTAGAAGCGTTGTTTATTGGTGCTGGCGCTATTTTCATGCGTAAAGGTATGGACAAATAATGAAGTGGGTGACGGCATTACTTAAAGTTCTCAAAGACTTTATGCCGTTGCTCCTAGCATACTCCCAAGGCAGGAACGCTAGCTACCTAAAACACTTAGAGAAAGAGATTGAGGATGCACACACAGCACAAAAGATTAGTGAAACTAATTCTACTCGTACTCCTTCTGATGCTTCTGACAGGCTGCGCAAGCTCCGTAAGGGGTAGTGTCCCTTGTAGCGGACTTCAGCCCACTCCTGAAACATATTTGTTAGAGAACGCTCCATGGTTGATAGCCTATGAGTGTAACAGGCAGTTATTTTGCTACGGAGAAGAAAATAAAGAACAGTGTCGTTGACGCTGTTTTTTTATTGTGGTATAATGTAAGTGTTCATCAAGGAGAAACATCATGGACGATATAAACATCGATAGAGCACAACTAAAGGCTCTTGGACAGTCTGACTTCCTTTTTATGAAAGCGCCTTCCTTCGACGAGGCGCGAGAAAAGGCTGTCGGGCGTGGTATGTCCAAAGTAAGGGCTTCTTGCTGTCTAGGGACAGGATGGGGTTTCTTAGGACACGACACCAACGGTCTCGCAGTCGTCATTGAGGTGTTTAAGGACAGTATCACGACAACTACTGCCAATCCCTCATCCATCGCTCAAGTCTGGGAACAGATTAAACGTAAGGAGTATGAACGTAAAACCATTAGGCTTTACGAATGAAAGGACGGTGATTCATCTCGGCAGCAGGAAAGACTCCGGTGAGCCGTTACCTGCAAACTAAAAAGAAGCCCCCTATTTGGGGGTTTCTATTTTTGGAAGGTAAATCACGCACCTAGTATTTTATTTATCTCACTTAACTCCACTACATAGTCTTCGCTCATGTCAAGTCCTTCAAAATCCCAAATACGCCTAAACCCTAACTTAGACAAAATACCTATAGCTCTAGGATGTGTTGTGGTAGCATAAACAACATCTATTTCGTGCACATCCATAAGAGCTTTAACAGCCTTGGCACATTTCTCTTTTGTTGCCCAATGCCCATGATAATCAGGATGAATGACAACATCAATATAAGGGTTTTCATGTAAAACAATCCAAATCCCTCCAATCAATACATCTCCCTTAAATACACCTATGATGTTTTTAAGTTCAGAGATCATCACCTCTGCCTCTTCGTACCACTCTGGCGTGTGAGGAAACTCAGATACTCTCATAATTAAGAATAAATCACGCCAATAACTCGAATCAATAGGCTTCAGCTTAAAGTGACCTCGTGTAAGCCCATTCTTTTGCTTTTTAATATTGGGTTTGGTAAGTTGCCCCATATTTAACTAAAACTCCTTCAAACACTCGCCTAGGCTGTCTGGTAGGAATTGAGAGAAATCTGGCTCAAAGAACTGGGTAGATTTAAGAATCTTTCCTTTAGGACGTGTTTCATCCAAAGGACAGTTCACTCCGTTGATTAAAGGCTCTCCATTCTCGTCTAGTTTAGACATATTAGAGGCATAGCACTCATACATCGCCCCTTCCATATCCCAGCCGAATACATCCCCTGTACCATAAGAGATGACATTCATGTCAACAGCTCCGTCAAGAGCTAAAACTTCATCTCCTTCAATCATAGCTTTCTTAAATTCCTCAAACTCCTCCTCCATAAGGGCTAGCCGGAACATACGATGTTCTTTATTGTTGAAGTCCATTTTATCAACCCCAAAAGTTTCGTGGAATTTACGTAGTTGTTGTGTCGGTGTCATTATTCAGTCTTTTCTTTTAGTTCGTCTTCAAGTAATTTAGCGTAACCAGCGATGTCATGAGGGTTATCCACGTAGTTAGGGTCTCCGCAAATCATACGACTCATTTTATGTAGTGTCATGTGAAAGAACTCTTTGTGGGTGGGGGACAAATCACCCCATTGAGGTTCTTTCATAAAAACAGCTAATGCTTCTTGAGTGACACGAGCGTTGTCTTTGAATAGCCCGTACCTCCCACCGCGTTCGCTAAGCGTCTCATCCATATCAGACATTATTTTATTATAGCATTCTCGAGCTTCTACCTCATCATAACCGTTGAGCTCCTGCCACTTTTCGTCAATGTTACCCCAGTAGTCATCTCCTTGGTCGGTCTCTCCCCATACAAAACCGCTCCCCAATTTGAATTTAGAGATGTGGTCGCTATCGAGGCTGTCTAAACCACAAACTACATTTTTAATGTTATTCTTGCATTTTAGCCACTCACCTTCAGTGTTGAAAATATCTCTAGGCAGGTTTTTAATCAGCCATTCTCTATTTGTCATATTCATTAGATAGCCCCATTAAATTTATATAAACTTGCTCCCAATAGCCAGACCCTTGAGGTGTTAAATCCCATATGAATCCGTTATAAATAGCGTCTGCAATCTCAACGATTTCTTCATTACGTTCTATCACAGGGCGCTTTGTGTTGTCAACAACTAATTTAAGACCGCTCATTTAACAGCTCACTAATGTTTTATTTTTATTAAGTTTATCCTCAGCGACACGTTCACTACTCCATTTACCACAGTCTTGGCACTGGTAACGAGCATAGCGATTTACATTAGTAACGCGTTCGCCACGCCGTTGTAAGTGGTGCCCCCCGCAGTTAGGGCATGTAGGAGCAGCTTCCCCTTTCATCAATCCGATGTTAGGGTGGTTATGTACGAAGGGGCGTAGCTTCAGGTAAACCTGCTCTAAAACATCTACATCCATCTTACAATACGTCACCATCTCTTTAAGAGCTTTTTTATCACCTTCAAAGCACTCACGCCATAAACTGAAGGATGTTTTAATCTTTTGCCCGACACCTAAGTATTGAGCGATGTAATCCAGCTTGTTAGACAGAAACTTAAACTTACTTTTAGCCACTTTTAGTGTATCCACTGTCTTGGCTTGTGGGAGAGGGTTCATACCATAGAAAATAGCTCGCGTATTAAACTCTTTAATGTCAAACCTGTCGCCATTATGAGCAATAATGAGGTCTGCGTCCTCTAACACTTCGTAAAGCTTTTCGACAACGTGTTGGTCGTTGTCAGGCTCAGAAGGGTCTACACAAACACTATGCACTTTCTTTTCACCTAGATACTTCCAACAAGCACACACGATGTATTTCTCTTTGAACACAGCGTCTAATGTTTTGATTTCATCAAACATTCGCCAGAAGGCGCCGACATTAAACATTGTTTCAATGTCGAATAATACAATCTTAGGCTTATTCATTTCTTTTTTCTCTCTTCATTTGTAATAACTTGGTGGCAATCTTTACATAACACACGTAGGTTGTCTGCCTCACAATATAACGTCTCAACGAATCTAGGTAAGTCGCTAAACTCTTTAAGTGACCCACAAGGCTTTATGTGGTCGACTTGTACATTCTTACCCATGTGCCATTTCTTACATATAGCGCATTGGTACTCATACTTCTGCCTTTTGTTATCACCTTTGTAAGGGCGCTCAGCAGCTTTCTTCACTTTGTAAATAACAGGGTATCTAGCACGACGTAAGTTAGATCGAATAAACCCAAAGTAGCGTGCTTTAGTCCACTCACCGCCGTTATACGGTTTAGGTTTAGATGTCTTCGACATTTTCTAAAACGCCTTTCAGAATAGCGATAGCGTCCTCCCCATTATCAATAGCGTCGATGCTGTCAAATGTCTCAACATCCCCTGTGTAGCCCTCGTTATACATAAAAGCCAATAGTGTTTTGACTAAAGTGGCTTCCGTGTAGTAAGTAGCTTGTTCAAAGTAGCGTTCGTACATTAGTCTAGTTCCTTAGCTTCTTCATACGTTTTACATTTACGTGCTTTTGATAATCTCTCTACGAACCCATCCCAAGCACATTCCATATCATAACCTAATTGGTCAGCCTTTAACTCTTTGAAGTTAAAGAAGTTTGTCTCTAAGACATGCCATCCTCCAAAAGGCTTACCAGCCCCTTTGGCGTAGCAGATAGCTTGCCCTAAATAACCATATTTATCATTTTCAGCAAAAGTGTCTTGGTTCTTGAACTTACCACTGTAAGAAAACATGTTTGTCGTCTTTAGGTCAATCACTTCACCATCAATGATGTAGTCATAGGAACCGAACATAGTGAAGTCGTCAGTCACTTTAATCTCTGTTTTACCTTGTGTTGCATCAAACTCAACACCAGCTTCTTTCATAAGAAGAACAAATAAAGGCTCTAAAACTGTTCCTGCGAGCATTTTAAGCCGTAGCTCAGGACTAAAGTCATTGACAATCTCATCTCCACGACCATTCAAAATAAGCCACATATCAGAAACGCTTTTATTAGTCTGTGAAGGACTAATACTAGGTTTACGCCCTTTTAGTGTGTTCACAATACCTTTTTCAATTTCTTTCAAACACTCAGAGAGATTGTCAGGAGAGGGCTTGTGCCCTTTCCCGACTTTCTCGTCCAAGAACTTCTTTAGCTTATTAAGAGGTTTCATTAAACAGGTTCATCCTCAAACTCAGGCTCAGCATCGAACTTAGGTAGCTCCTGAGAAAGGTCTCCTGCCATAAGAAGCTTGTGGACACGATTACCTTGATGCACTGCTTGTTCCATTACATAGTCTGGGTCAGTTAGTAGTTTGAGCTGCGCCTTTGTAACTGCCTTAGGGTCGTTCTGCAACGCAACTTTCATAGCTTCGACAACTACGCCCATAATATCTACACCTCGGTTCAGAGCGTTCTGAGCCGTGATGGAGGCTTGCTGGTCACTGCGTGGTGTGTACCCTGCTTTAGCGGCAGGTGTTGTTGAGGAGGGGGCTGCTGAAGGCGCTCCGCCTCCGCCACTGTAGGGCTTATCTTTAGTGATGTTAAAGGACGTCTTACCGTCTTTTTCGTTCTTCCAAACAGCTACAGCGTCGCCTACGGTTACGCTTGAGTTAATCACCTTCTTAGTATCAAAGAAAGCGATTGTTTCGCCCCCTACTGTAACGTCATACAGAGTAGAACGCCATGTAGGGTTGTTACGTGCTGAAACTTCAACTGCTTCAATAGTTCCTTTTAGATGTGGTGCTGGCATTTTTATATCCTTTATTTTTAATTAAAATTGATTGTTAATAATATTCCTAAAAGACTCAATCTCTGCGATAGAGGAGGCGTCTTCAATCCTAGTTCGGTACATAGCTACTTCGCGTTGATGGTCTTTTATACGACTTTCTAATACAGCTACTTTTTGTTTCTCATAGTCCAATAGTTGTACCAAAGCGTCAAATTGAGCAGCCTCAAGACGGTCTTTGTGTTCAGAAATGATTACTTTATTGTCATTCATTCTAGTTTTCCTTTTGTTCAAACCAATTATCTCCATAAGACCAATCCACTGCCAGAGGCACTGAAAGAGGTCTCCCTCCGTATTTAACTAGGAGAGGATTTATATTCTCCATTGTAGTTAAACACAAACCTTTTAATTTGTCAAGTGTGTTTTTATGACAATCAATAACAATACTGTCATAAACCTGCCCAATAATGTGAACACCTTCTAACCCTGCCTCTTTTATAGCCAGTTGTAAAGAAATCATTGACATCTGGGCAAGGCGCCCCGCATCCCCTTGGATAGGGAAGTTAAGGGCTTTATTTTTCCAACCACGACCATCTGTTGTGTAACCTCGATAGAAGTTATCGCTATTAGCCTTTGAGAACCCATATTGCATACCTGTAATAGGGGATCGGTAGTATCCAAGGCTAAGAATCTGCTGCTTAGCCTTGTCCTGCCAGATTTTAACTTCTGGATAATCATTGTAAAATGCTTGGTACATGGCTTTCTGCAGCTCGTCTCTTGGAGATAATCCGTACACCAGCCCAAAGTTCACAGCTTTCTGTCCATCACGCCATGCTTTACGGTTCTCATCCGTACCGTTCTCCCACGCGTTCTTACCGAAGTAGTGGTTAATAGCCCATCGTGCTTTAGACGTGTGTAAATCAACGCCTTCTTTGTAGTGCGTAATCCCTGTCTCAGAACCACTTATCTCCATCAAGACACGCAGCTCAATCTGGGAAAAGTCGGGACAACAGATAACTCCTTCATCACCATAACGGCTCACCACCATACGTTTCACATCGTTCTTGCCTTCATTCTTGTTCTTAGAGGGTAAGTTCAGTAGGTTCGGGTCATTTGATGAATAACGTCCTGTATGTGTGCCCACTTGGTTGAAATTACCATGAATACGCCCATCGGGACGCACCGCTTGTGCAAGCCCCCAGTAGTTAGAATCCACCCATGTATTACGTTTTGTGAACTCCAAAAGGAGTTTGACAAACTTCTTAGCCTCCCCTTTAATGTGTCCTGTCGCTGACATCTCCTCAATAGCTTTATTAGAGGTGCTAAACCCTGTTTTACCCACATGTCTCTTATGTGGCTTCACCTTAAACCCAAAGCCTGTTCCAATAGCGTAGTTGCTCACTGCACGTTGTAGTTGTATCTCGGCTTCCTTATCGAAGATGTTGAAGTTTTTTATAAAGTTATTCCACCCTTTTCTACGTTCAGGGTCTTGTGCCATAGTAGGTATTTTCAACCCGTATAATAACTGAGACATTTGGTGGGCACTACCTAACTCCAACACCTGTCCTTCAGGTAGGTAAGGTTGTGCAAACTCCATCAACTCACGCTCAAGCGCTTTCTTTTCCGTTTCAAACCTTTCTACAATAATATGTCCAATCTCTTGGTCGATAGAAATACCTTCAGATTCCATGCCTCGACTGATGTGTACCAAGTCATTAGAGAAGTCAATCATACCTGACAACTCTTTATACAACTTATGTTTCTTTTGACCTTTGTACACTTTATAGGTGTTATACACATCTAAGTACAAGTAGCGGTGAAGTAGGCTCTTAGGAATTTCTGTGGTGTCCATACCGCCTTCCCACATCTTTTTAATGATGTCGATTTTATTAGTGCCTCCGTATTCAGGCGCCACTTTATCTAAAGCTAACGCACCAAACACTTTCTCACCTCTACTTAGGACATACTCTGTCACTAAGGTGTCTATGAGTTTATAGTCAGTGATGGGGACACCTAAAACCTCCAACCAGTGGGCATCGAACTTAATGTTATGCCCAATGATAGTGTCATAGTCCTTTATATACTCTAAAAAGCTTGTCAATACGGATTTATTTTCCGGAACGTCAAGGTTGAATAACTTGTATTCAGACCCATTATAACACCCAATGCAAACAACTTTATTCTTTTGCGTAAAAGGAGAGCCTTTATCACTAACCTTCTTCCATTGTTTTTGTGTGTAGCGGTCTTTTAACGACCATGTAGTCTCTAAATCTAGAATAAGTTCTGGCATTATATCTTTTCCACTCCAATCACACACTTATTTGACATGTCTCTTTTTGAGAACTTCTTATCCGTCTCCACTAAATGCACTCTGTACCCATAAGGTAAATACTTTACGTAAAACTGAAGTAGAGCGTTAGTTGCATAAGGAGTCGGAGCATAGTCTACCCACATATATCCTTTCTCCACTTTCTTTTCAACGGCTTCTCTGAGGCGATATAGCATATCCCAATACCATTTAGGTTTCTTCTTACCTGATTTTGTGTGGGCTAACTTCCACCTAGTCATCCTTCCGTTAAAATACTTTTTTGTTACAAAACTTCTTTTTATGTTCGCGCCTCTAATTGCCATTACATTTGCTCCACATCTACTACTGTTTGATTGTTAGGTTCAAACCACTCACATGTGTGAGGGGCTAGGTAAAGCTCGAAGAATGCTCCATTATACCCGTCCTTGCTCTTAGCGACGTTTACAAACCG
>CERP01009075.1_pt1 | contig 10117 bp, 8 predicted proteins | sample 530801 | NCBI WGS metagenome assembly CERP01 (sample SAMEA2620991, study PRJEB7988) | marine metagenome | biome: marine biome (ENVO:00000447); feature: surface water layer (ENVO:00002042); material: "saline water (ENVO:00002010), including plankton (ENVO:xxxxxxxx)" | depth 5 m | reverse complement strand
AGTAGTATATGTATCATTGAACCATAACTCTCCAGCATTTTTTAAAAACCAAGCGGTTGCGCACGGAAATATCTCGTATGTATTTGATTGTGCTTGTAAATTTAAATTGTTTTGTGATATCTGACCATCTCGTGATGTATCAGATACTATTTCTTCACCATAAGAAACATTCTCAATCTTTGTTGTATCCGTCATTATATTTGTTATTTGTGAAGCAACATTAGCAGGAGAATTAAATCCTTGGGTAACAGTATATTTTACAGTTTTCTTATACCAAATAAAATCCATTAATGCTGGATCTCTTTCACCTTGTAAATATGTCCCTGTTTTTACACCATCAGGAACATAATTTTTAAAAGATTTTCTTACAAATAATGTGTATCTTCTTCCATCGTGAGATATTGTTGTTTTAGTATCTCTCGCGTCTGATTCCTGTGAGAATCCATATCCATTCGCCTGACCAAATCTTAATATCTCACTATAATCTGTCCCCAATCTATATGGATTTACCTCAACAACTTGACCCTTATCTGCCGAATCATATTGTGACCAATTTAGATTATCATACCATCCCCTCCTATCATCAGCACCCCATTTTCTCGGTAGTGTCATATAATTATCACCTTGAGCGCATTTATAATATGAATGTGTTAAATTAATTTCATCATCTTTTATTGGATTTACAACATTATTATCAACAGTATATTCCCAACCATAATTTCCTTCAGTTGTTTTTGCTGCCTCTATTATCCCATTACTTTTTCCACCTTCACTTTTTTTTAATGTAACATTCGTAGATGTAAATTTCTGCTCTGTTCCCAAATTATTTGATGCCTTTTGACCTTTAATTTCAATTGTAGCGTCTTCATTACCTATTTCAGATATATATGCTGAATGAACTGATATTTTATCTCCAATATCCAATTTAATACCATTACCCATATCATTTGTCCAAGATGATTTACTATCGTTATTACCAGCAAGATATTCAGCAGAAGACTTCCTATTCGCTTCCAATAATATTGTATCGGTATATGTTGGTGCTTCCATATATTGTTATTATATATAGTTATAAAAAATAAATTAAAAAGATATCTTTATTTAATCAGATCAAGCAAAAAATGTATCCATAACACCATCGTTCAACTGAGCAACACGGATAAGTTCTACATATGTTCTTAGAGTAGCAGTATTCGCACCAGATGATTTAGAATTAGCAAGTTTGTCATACGTGTTATAGATTTCAATACCTCTGCTATTTACACGTTCATTACGATTCAGTTTGTGTGCCTGATAAAAGAAACGACCAGCAAGACCGTGTTCAGAATCTTCCTGTGTGTAACCGCTAAATTTACCCAACGAAAGTCCTCTTCCTTCAAAATTATATTCTTCTCTCTGAATAAAAGGAACCATACCTTCAGCACCTGTAAGATAATGAAATTGCTGAGCAGAATTATCTACATCTACTGGATATAGGAAATGATCATTATACTTTACATTAGATGTCAATACACCATTAAATCTCGCAGTTGAAGTTCCCGTATATAATCTATCCATAGACATAGAGTGATAATTATTCAATATACTATCCGATGATATAGCATCATCAGAAAGTGTAGTAAATATCTTTGATACGAGACGACCAGCACCACCAACATTAACGATAATTGATTCTTTTTCTTCAGTCCCTGTTGCTTTGATTGGAATAGTTCTTTTAGCAAGTCTCAGATCAGAATATGTAAATGAAAGATTAGCATTCTGCTGGGCATATTGTTCCATCATTTCCTGAGGGAAATACTGATAATCAGCAACGAGTTCAGTAGCAGAAGTATCAATAGGGAATGAAGAAGTTCCTTTAGTATCAGAAGCAGACGATACCAAACTCATTCTTTCATCAATAGCATCGCTGAAAAATAATTCAACAGTTACAGGTTCTTTCATCATAAAAAGTGGGAGTTGATTTTGAGTTAAAAATGGGAATAAATCCTGTAGAGAAAGAGCACATTCAGGACCATAATCATTATCACCCGTTCTTAAAAATACACGAGGATTTAAATCAACTGTATCATCGCCCGCGCCAGTAGCAGTTACCATCTGACCATTATCAAGTCCAACACGAACTGCTTTAGTAGTGAGATGCTCTACTGTTCCGTGAAATTCAGTCTGTCCAGATGCGCCTTCTTCATAATATGCTTTATGAGCAAGTTGCCGTCCAGTTGTATATTGTTCTCTCTGTTTTTGATGTTCATTAGAAAGAAACATAGACTTGTATCCCATATAATGATTAAAATCGTCAATTTCTGATATAGTCTTAGTGCCGACACGGAGAGAGCATCTCTGAATCAAAGAATATATACCAGTTCCCACTGGAAGGAAACCCTTGACAGCAGATTTATTTAGACGAAGAATAATTTTAGAATTAGAATGTAATATACCTTTGTTCTGAAACTGAAATCGGCAGAAACGATCACTATGAACTACGGGATCTAAAATATCGGTTTCAATATCAATAGCGGTGTTCGTAGGGATCTGTCCAATTTTAACTAAATCGGGAACAGCAGATACATTAGCACTTGAAGGGGTCTGAGTCATCATTGCTGATTGGTCGGATGAAGTTGAGTAAGACATATTTTATAGTTATAAAATATATAAATATTAAAAATTTTTTTTAAAAACATATTGTAAAAGATATCATTTACCGAACCACAGAAATACCGTCGGCACTAAATGCGAGAGTTTGTTTTGAATGAACAAATAGATAAAATGCTTGAGGATTATCAGTTGTAAGATCACATTCCATATTCATACCCCAATTAACCGATGAAAAATCTACTCCCTGTCCTGAAATAACATCGTATGCGATTCCTATGCCCGCGACACTCCCTCCATCAACCTTGACATTTACAACACTGGGATCGCCATTTGTATATTTCGTATTAATAGAAGATACAGAAGTTCTCTGTAGTTTGGAAAACTGAGTAATAGCATTTAGAAATTCTTGAACAATCTGAGCATCAGCAACAGTGTTAGCAGCATTAGAAGCAAGTGTATCTCTCTGTAGAGCATTTACATTATATTCCAATGGAAAGCGCTCCCCCCCACGTGTGAAAAAAAGTTGCTTGATTGGCGCAGCGGTAGAATCGTTATTAACAGGATAATTATTAGTTAGACCATTCTGACCACGGTTATTAATTTTATCAGCACTTATAACATTACCAAATACACCTAAAACTCTTGAAAGACCGAGGTTGAAATTTACAATCGCGTTAGTAGAATTAAATGTAGTGAAATACGATGAAATGGAATTATATTCAAATGTAGAAGCAGGTGGAATTTTCATAGTAGGGTCAGGTGACATAACTTCACACGAAATAGAAAGATCACTTAATTCATAAAAAGCGTCTTTAACAGAATCACTTGTAGCATTTCCACCAGAATCAAAAAGCACATTTGAATCAGGACTTAATTGAATTTCAACGAGAATACCACCAACTCCACCAGCACCATTCGCCATAAGAGGAACAGGATTCTGTCCATTAAACAAACCACAGGGGAGATTTATCGCAAAACTGTTACCGCTCTTCTTATTATCCGCGTTCAGTGATGTAGGGATTTCAACAACAGAATGTTTTGAGTTTTGATAATTAGTAGATGTAAGAGCAACAGTTCCAAGGTGACCAACATTATCCTGCTTAGATGAAGTTACAGATAGATATGACGCCATAAATCTCGGAAAATGACGAATTTCTTCTATGACCTGATGAGTTGCTTGCGATTTTATAGTAAGAGAATCAATTATACTATATAGACCAAGTTGTTCAGATATTCTTAATGATTCCGTAGAAGTAGATAGTGTATCATCTGCTTTAAAAACAGAGAATTTACCAACAAGTCTTACAGACTGTCCAATAAGCATACGATCCTGTTCGCCAATAATGAATTGAATAAGCGGATTACCATTTTTGTAAGAAATACTCCCAGTAGAAGTATGGTTACTCGGGGTTACCTGTAGATTTTGACGAGATGACATTTATAATTATATTATATATAAATATTAAAAAAATAATTTTAAAAAAGGTAAGTGATATCTTTTGAACAATTCATTTGGATTGATGAACCATTCATTTTAATACCTCCAATTTATTTTGGAGTAATTCTTCTTGCGCTTTATACATTATCATTTCATAAAATAACTCTTCATTTTCAACCCCTTCTTTCGTAATAGGTTCAATTAAAAATCTATTGATATTATCCAATACCTCACGAAGGTGATCTCCTATATATCTATCGTAGTTATCATTTACACAATAATTACATTTACATTTCGGATCATCACACATTTAATATTATATATATATTATTTTTAAATTTCTAAACTTTCAATAATATCACACCTCCAAAGCAATACTGTCCCCACGCACCACAATACGTCTTAGATGAGATACCCAACAATTCCATAATTTTGGTTTTGACGGAGCAGCAGTTTCCTGATACTCAACTTGTAAATTAAAATCTTTTCCACGCGCATCATATACTCCTGATGCTAAACTGAGACTTCTACCGATGAAAAAATTCTCTTGATATTTTTCAAAAGATAGCGGATCAATATTCGCCATCCTTAATGCTTTTTCATTTTCAATAAATACCTGTTGATTGATTGGCGCATTTAGACCAGAATTTACAGACATACGATTAAGAGGAACTTTTCTATTAGGATTTAGTTTCCCATCGTATATAAACTGATATGCCGTAGCAGCGTCCGCAATACCGACGAGACCACTACGAGAAGATAAGTGCTGAGTATATCCCGTATTTCCAGTGCCTCCGCAATCTTCAGGAAGTGTATTTATCTGATATGTGTCTTTACACGAAATAGAATCTTTAGCAGTATATCCAGTCGCATCCGTAGGGATACATAGGACTGACTTACATCTGCTATTCTGAATAGGGAGACGAATATTTACAACACGATCACTCACCTGCTGAGAATATTTGTAATTAGTGTATGAAAGGAAATCATAATTCATAGCACCGCCCGCCTTTAACATAGAATTCATTTTACTGAGATAACCACTCGGCATCTCAACCTGCTGAACAATTAATTCAACATTATCAATAGACAATGTAGGAGATGTAGTATCATCAAGTTCAAAACCAGCAGAATATACTGCCCACGCTTTATCTGCTCCCTTTACAGAATTTTCAGAAGGAGTAATATCATACTTAAAATCATTTGTAGTGGAAGCACACGTTATACCAATTAGACCACCATTCGCAGTTCCATCACCGATAGATGCTCCACTCACATATGCTATACCAGTAATTTTAACTTCAAGAATTTTATCCGCTCCATCACCCGCAGCAGGAATACGTGAATCACCAGGGGTTGAAGCATTGAAAGCATCTGGAGCAGCAAAACCAATTGTATCACCAACAGCGAATGGACATTGATCAACACCTACTTGCCCATTCGCTCGTTCTAAATAGAAAGAAGTCGTTGCCGAACCCGAAACCCATTCACTACGAGAAGCATTAGAACCATTAAGAGAATGGAATATTGGATTCGCTTTTGCCCGACGATGTTTTAATCCAGTTTCCATCTGACGGAAAACCTTGCTTCCGTCTTCTAAAATAATTTCTATACGGAGTCCCTGCGTCATACCAAGCGGGAACACTTTATCATTTTGGAAAATTCCTGTAGGAAGCGTGAGAAGTGCTTTAACAGTTTTAAAATCCGTGTTAGTAAGAGTCGTATCTGCCCCGCGGGTGAAATATGGATTCGCATCAACATTATTCATATTCGTAACAGTAGAACCCTGATTAGGTCTGCTTGAATTACTTTCTAAAACAGTGCCTTCAGTCATAGCGCGTTTCTGCTTAAGATTATCATTTGTTTCGTAATCATATTTTAGAGTAGTTAGGATATTCACATTTTGTAATTCCTCCAATAAAATATTTTGCGCTCCGCCAGAACTGATCCGAATATCCTTGATTAAAACATTTGCGCCAATATCACCATCAAGAGTAAGAGGAACACCAGCAGTTAATCCTCCACTCGCAGGTAGTTGAACTTTTACGTCCATTCTTAAATACGTTTCACTCGGCATCATAAATCCAACAGTAGAAGGAATAACGAAATTAATTTTCTGTCCAAGTGAATAAGATAGACCATTTTCTGCTTGAACAGAAACTTTTTTTTGAGAGATAGGAATTCGTTCTTCGGCAGTCCAAAAAGAAGATGTAGGCATTTATAATAACTTAATATTTTATTTTTAAAAAGAAAAAAAATCTAAAAAGCACCGCTTCCCTGAGTCGTTGTAGTAATATGATTTGCTTGATCACCAACAAGTCCGCCCGCCACCATAGAATTAACAGGAGCAGATGACATTTTTGCTTGAGGTAACGCGTTCAATTGCGCCTTCCGAGTTTTTTCCACGTCAGTAAGATCATTATTTGCGTCAGTTGTATCTTCTGTATCTTTTTCATATGTATCTACTGTATCTGCTATTGATCCTATTCCTTGGGCGAGAGCGCCGAGAGGTTCAACTGCTGGAATAAATGCTCCTATAATATCTAAACCAGTTCCAATTGATCCCGCCAGTTGAGATACTTCATTCCATCTGTCTGTAGAACCATCCTTGTTTTTAGCGAATCCATTACTTATCATTTGATATGTTCCTATTGCTCCACCAACACTATTTAAAACACGCAATCCTGTTGCTGCTTTAGAAAATCCCGCTTTCACCTTTGATTTACCATCTAAAACATCATCAGCAAGTGATTCTGCTGATGTTTTTGGTGCTGGATCTGTTGCTTCAGGTGTATTAGCATTTCCCGATAATGTTTCATTTTCAGTATTTCTATTTGTGAAAACAGCACCCGATACAGCACTTCCATCATCATCTTCAGCAACACTTGATAAACCACCACTTAATTGTTCCAATCTTGATGCTCGTGATTGTGTGGTTGATGCTGCTGCTGCTGCCGAATCCGCTGCCGCCAGTCCCGCTGTATTTGCCGTTCTTGCTGCCGCCGCTGCCGCGCTTTCCCCTTCATTTGCGCCTGTAACAATCTCTGCTGCTTTATCTCCTACCTGTGTTGCCGAAGCAAATGTTTTATCTACATCTCCCCTTCTTAATGCTGCCTGAGATTTAAAAAATGTGCCGACTCCACCGACTCCTGTTGATTTTGCTGCTTTACTGTAAGCATCCACAGTTTCACCTATACGTGATAATGAATTACCAAATGTTGCTCCAGATAGAGCATCGTGTATATCATATACGACTCGGTCTTGTGTATCCGTTGAGTTTTGACTTCTTAAATTACCTTGTGCTGTAATCTTCTGACTATCCAACGTATTGTTGATTCTATCTCTTGCCGTTAAGATTTGTTCGTTATATAAATCATTGCTTTCAGTTCTTGCGTTGCCTTGACTCCGCGCCGATTGTAATCCATATAAATCCATATTTATTTATCATCAACATTTTCTTCTACAGTTTCTTTTTTTAATATTTCTTCATCTACTTTATTATCCATTCCAGTATCTCCGGTTGCTATTAACTCATCAAAGTTTTTATACATCAGGGGAGGATTTTCCTGGAGATCCATATGAATAAAATTATATCTATCGGGTGTCGCTTTTCTATATAACGCCATCCATTTTTCTGGTCCTCCGAACAGATCTCCGTATTCTTCCGCCACTTTTAATAATTCTTTTCGGTTTGGAAAGGGAGAACCAATAATAACATTCGTTGCGTTCTGTCGTATGATAGGTGAAACAGCGCGGAAATTCTGAGAAGATATTGTAAGTAACTTAATATTAAAATGACGAAATCTACTCGCTAAATGATTTATTCTACCTTCTCTTTTAATTGATCCTAAACAATCATCTATAATCACTGCGATTTCAGGTTGTTCTTCTTTTGAAAATGTCTTTTGTCTTTCTACTATTCCATCTATAATATTATCATTATATTGATCGTGACAATCAAATGCGTCACGTAGGAAGCGACTTGTAACATCATTTGCGATTGTGTTTGAAATTATATGAGTTGAATCAAATCTCTCCTGAGCATCATAAAAGTCACTATTTAGTAAAAGATTATTAATTATCGTGCTCTTTCCCGTCTTAACAGGACTGATCATTAATAAACACGCGCCACCACCGTATCCATCAATCTGAGGTAAATGCTTATGAACTGGAGGTAATCCGTTTTTATTTAAATATTGTTCTTCAGGATCTTTAACTGGGATAACTTGAGGTGGTGAAGAGTTTTCCATTTATTATACTATAATATATATTTTTATTGTAAAACTTTATATTAAACCAGCGAGCGCTTGACCCCAAATATCATCTTGTGCTGGTTGTCCCATTGCTCTTTGGACTTGACGTTGAACTTGTAATTGCTGTGCTTCTTCATCTTGCTTTTGCTTTTTAATGACTTTACGTGCTTTTCTTTTAACTTCATATTGTTCTATAGCATTTGATGTAATCTTAGCAATTTGTTCTTCAGAATATAAATTACCCTGTTGCTGTATAACTTCTTGAACTTGTTTTACTTGTTTTTGTTTTCTCTTAGATGGAGGAGGTTCTTTACCTTCTTCCTTTAATTTTTTTGCTTCATCTCTTTTTGCTTTCATATTTGCTCGTGCTTTAGCGAGTGCGTCCAATTGTTTTTGTGTTGCTTGTCTCTTTTTCTTTACAGGTTTTTCGGGTTCAGTAACAGGCATAATCTTAGGTGTTCCAAAGACTTCTTCTCTATTTAATTTTCTTTTAGGTTTCACTACAGGTTCAGGAGTTTCTTCTTCCATTATATCATCTTCCATTTCTTCACGTATAATATCATCATCACCTTCAAAGGCATCTGTTTCTTCATTAATCTCCATCTTTATAGCACCTTCACCATCATCTGCTTTAGAAATCAATGGGTCATTATCTGTATCATCAATTGAGGTTTCTTGTGCGGGTTCGGGCATAACCATATCAGGTAGATAGTTATTTGATGACATCTTTTATACTTTATTATATTTTAATTGTAGATTATATTATTTTAATTTCATTTGATTATATAGACTGTTAATTTATTGTAATTGAATGTAAAATGATATCATTTAGAATAGGGGCAAGTCAAAGTAAGGGCAGGTAAGGGCAGACTGTTTTTTTAATTTCCCCGTAATAAATAATGTAAATATATAATACAATTTTATCACCATAACATATAGTAAAAATATATCATTATTAATAATAATTTTCAGGTAAGTTTTTGAGGTAAAAAAAAGGTGAAAAGTTGGTGGAAAATGGGTAAAAGTAAGGGTTAAAAAGTTAAAATATTTCACCGTAATAAATAATATATTATTTCATTTATTTTTATTACCATAACATATAGTAAAAAGATATCATTTACAAAATTATTATTTTATGATTTCAGAGTAAGGAAATATGTCCATTCCTTACATTACGGTAACCGTCTATAAGGGTAAATTACACTTCTCATCTATTACGGTTTATGTATATAGAATATTACCCTACGACTATTCCGACTCTTTTGTAAAATATTGAACATCTATAATATATAATGAAAACTATAAAATAAATAATATATAAATATAAAATATGTGATTATAATATACAATAGAGAATTCTCTGAAATGGCGAAAAAGGTAAAAGTAGTTGGTGTTGATGATATTTTACCGAATGAGAGCATAAGTTACATAGGAAGCAAAAGATATCCTTCTAAAATAAAACATTTCTATAATAAGAAGACTACTACCGCCAATTCTGGAGATAGCGAGAAATATAAAAAAAAATATATTTTACGTAATAAAAAGGTGTCTGCGCCAAAACAAAATTTATTAATTATGAAATATGAAACACCGATAATAATTACTTTTGATTAACTTCTACAACTTTCACTCATTTTTCTACAACTTTCACCACTTTTTCTACAACTTTCACTCAATCTTTTACAACCTCTTTGAGTTTCTTTTCTAAACTCTGAATATAATCTACAAACTCTCCGTGTTCATCAGGACGATATTGCGTATTTACCACAAGGTCTTCACAGACCTTCAGGGGATTCCACGCCTTCTTCAATGTCTCTTTCATTTCCTTATTTTC
>CERP01007986.1_pt1 | contig 10138 bp, 16 predicted proteins | sample 530801 | NCBI WGS metagenome assembly CERP01 (sample SAMEA2620991, study PRJEB7988) | marine metagenome | biome: marine biome (ENVO:00000447); feature: surface water layer (ENVO:00002042); material: "saline water (ENVO:00002010), including plankton (ENVO:xxxxxxxx)" | depth 5 m | reverse complement strand
AGGGCGGTCGCGGGACGGTTGACCGATCCAGCGACGAGCCAGTTTGCTTGAAACCTGCTGACGGCGAGCGTTGGCAAGATGTTGTGATTGAGACGTTCCGGCGACGATCAAACGACTCGCGAGTTGATTGGGGCAGGCGGTCGCGACGGATGCAGCCTCACTCGCCTGCGTATATTCCATCTCGGCGTAAGATTAACGGCTTGGCAATTGCATTAGTCGTTGACGTTTCCGGTAGTTGCACTTCTTGGTTTGGACTTTGGCAGCAACTCGTCAACGAACTGGTCGAAGAAGTTGACAACATCGAGCGACTGGAAATTGTTTATCATCATCACGCTCATTGCTTTACGGACACATGGAACAAGGGCGAAGGTGACGTTGAACTTTACTGCGACGAAGTTGGCGGCACTTGTCATATCGACGCACTCGCCGAAGTTGAGTCGCTTGACGTTGATGCGATAATTCAGTTTACGGATTGTGAAACGACATGGCCGAACGAGTATCCTGAACAAGATTGTATTACCGTTTTGCCGCCGCGCAGCTGGCAACTTTGCCCGTTCGGGGTAAATATTGAAGCGACAATTGACCGATAAACAAAAAGACAAAACAACGGGCGGCGACAGGCTTCCCGTGCTTGATGTTTTAATTTTAGCAAAGGAACGAACGATGAAAACGGAATCCACAACGTCGCTTGCGGCAATCACAATTTTGGCAACCGCACTTGCGTTGGCTACATTATGCGGATGCAATACGACGAAAAGCAAAACAATAATTGAAACCAAAGTGCCGGACGTTTGGAACGAAACGCCGGTTCAATCACTGTCATTACGAATGGAGTTGACGCGATGACCAAAGGCGAACAGAAAAAGCGAATCCACAAACTGGTTCAGCAAGCAATCGACATGGACGTTGCAGGCGAAGAACCGACGCGATTTACAAAACTGCAATTGTCGGCGTTGGTCGATACCTCATTGCACTTGCAAGAACGAATGTGGCAAGTGTACCGATTTAAATTCTTGGCGACGTTTGTTTTGTTTGGATTGACGCACGAACTGGAAGTGTCGGACGCTTTGCAACTGGCAAGACAAATCCGCAACTCACGCGACGACGACGAACTTTTTGTTGAATTTTTTTATATGTTGCAAGCAATGTACGTTGACATGCTGGAAAGCGAGGACGAAGAATGAAACGGCATGTGAAGTTTTTGATTAAAGCAGACGAAGGCGAAGTGGTCAGCGTGACAGGAACCGGTCGACCTTATGCAAAGTTGTTGCAACGCGGTTCAGACATGTACCGCGACCCAAGACTGGTGCTGTCGTTTAATCCAGAATCTGGCAAAGGTTCGCTTGGCGACTGCATCGTTCGGCCAGATGATTACAAATGGGGCGCGTTTGAATCGGGCGACGGTGTTGTGTTAATGCGTTTCGACTTCCACGTTGGCTGGTTGTTTTGGGCAGGAACATATCCGAACGGAAAATCAATTAAACCCTGCGTTCGGTTTAGTGACGCAATACGATATTCAAAAGCCAAGGCGATGGTCGCGTTGGCAATTCTTAATGTTGATAAAAAGGAAATGATTCATGGTGAATAGAAAAATAAAACGCAGCACGTTGCCGCCGCTGATGACCAGCGAACGAGCAGCGGAAGCAATCGGCGTTTCAAAAATGACAGTCGTCAAATATATGAACGAACACAAACTTGGAACAGGCGTTATCGGTCGCGACGGACGCAAAGCGTTTACCGCGTTAAGTCCCGACGATGTTCAGTTTCTTGCAACGGTTGTTCGCGACGGTGCTGGCCGTCCAAAGGTGGTGACGGCATGACTGAAAAGAACGAACTGCCAACGAACGAGTCGAACCCGAACAAGCCGCATCTGTCTGCGTCGTCGCTTGGGTTGTTTGCGAAATGTCCAGAGGCTTACCGGCGACGTTACGTCGAAGGCGAACGCGGCAAGCCAAACCTCGCGATGGTAAAGGGCAAGGCGTTTCATGCCGCCGTCGAAGCAAACATGAACGCCAAGATTGACACGGGAAAAGAGTTGCCCGCAAAGTATCTTGCGACGATTGCAAACGACTCGATGGCTGATGGAATTAAAGATTGCGACGAAGATGACGACGACTGCAAACAAGCCGACGACGTTGTTGACCAAGTAATCTTCCATCAAATGAACCAATCACCGCATTACCAACCGACCGCGACGGAAATTCCGTTTCGAATTGAACTGGATTCCTGCGGGCATGATTACGTTGGCTACATCGACATGACCGGCACGCTGGTTGAGTCGGGCGAACCCGTGATTGTCGATTGGAAAACGTCAAAGAAGAAACCGGCAAACAACTCGCAACACGATTCGTTGCAGTTGACCGGATATTTTGCAAGCCAAGCGGCTGAACTTGGAAACAATGTCGAACTGCGATTGGATTACATCACGTCCGGCAAGTCAAAACGGGTTCGGCATGTTCTTGCGACCCGTCGCGATGCCGACGACGTTGCGGCACTCGCCCAACGAATTCACATTGCAAGCAAGACGATTGAAGCGGGCATCTTTCCACCGGCAGATTCAGCGGCGGCTTGGTGGTGCAGTGCAACGTGGTGTCAGTACCATTCAACGTGTAAATTTGTAAACCCAAAGCGACGTGAAAAGGAACACGCACGCGAACAAGTTAAAGCGGCGATGGAGTTAATTCAAATCGACGAAGGGAATGACGATGAACAAAAACGATGAATTGTTGCCGTTTTATAAAAAGGCAATGCGGTTGATGGAATACGACAGCAAGACGGGCGAACTAACGTGGAAGGCAGAAACTAAAAACGGCAATCGAACGAAGGCGTGCGGTTCAAAAAGTTACCGTGTTTCTGGGAAGCCGAAATGTATTAGGGTTGGTGTACGCATCGACAATGTTTGCAAGTCGCTGATGGTGCATCGAGTCGCGTGGTTTATTTCCACGAACGGCGAATTGCCGGATGATGAAATTGATCACATAAACAGAAACCCTTTTGATAACCGTTTAGTTAATTTGCAAAAGGTTACAAGCCGTAAGCAATCGGAAAACAGGTCAGACCAAAGCAAATACGGCATTGGGGTTTATTGGAAGGGTCGGTCGTTTCAATATCAGGTGACGATTAACAGGCGGCGGCATCGCAAAGGGGGATTTAAAACAGCGAAAGAAGCAGTTGAGGCACGACGTAAATTTTTATCTTTAAACGAAGGAAACGAAAATGAGTGAGAACGAATTGACAGCAACCCAAGCAACTGACCTTGCCGAAGCCGAAGCAAAACAATTTGAACTGCAACAACGCAAGGCAATGATCTACGCGAAGTCGTCGCTGGTTCCAAAGCATTATCAAAACAACGTCGCCAATGTTTTAATTGCAATGAAGATGGCAAAAGATATTGGTGCGGATGATCTAATGGTGATGCAAAACCTTTACATCGTCCACGGGAATCCTGCTTGGTCGGCCAAGTTTTACATTGCGTGTTTTAATTCGTGCGGCAAATATTCTTCAATCCAGTATCGAATGAACGAGGCAAAGACCGAGTGCGTTGCGCATTGCATTGAACTTGCGACTGGCAAAGTTATGGAAGGCGTAACGGTATCACTTGCAATGGCAAAGGCAGAAGGATGGTCAACCAAGAACGGCAGCAAATGGAAAACGCTACCCGAACTCATGTTGCGGTATCGGGCGGCGACGTATCTAGTTCGAACCACTGCGCCTGAACTGACAATGGGTTTCACAGTTGATGAAGTCCACGACGAAAACACAGTTCAAGGTTCGGTTATTCCAAAAACGACAAATCTTGGCGACGTAATGAAAGCGATTGCGTTTGACGCAGGCGAACCAGTTGCCGAGACGCTTGCCGAGTCGATGGAATCAAACGACGCAGAAGCCAAGGGCGGCGATTTATTTCCAAGCGAGGGAAACTATGAATAACGAACCCGACCGTCGTTGACTAAAGGCACTTTATTCGGACGGGTTGACCAACCAACGCCGGTGAGAACAGTATTCGAAGTAACACCGGCGGTTGGTTTTTTTACTTATCATTTTTTAAAAAGGAACGATACATGGCAAAGAACACACCAGCGTTTCAATTCTACCCGCAAGATTTTATTGGCGGGACGTGTCACATGAGCAACCAAGAAGTCGGCTTGTACATTCGGCTGCTTTCGCTGCTTTGGATTCGCGGCGGCACGATGCCGTTTGACGTTGACCGACTGGCACGCATGACGGGAACGCCGTTGCTTGAGTTCGACAGGCTTTGGAAAGAACTACAAAGCAAGTTTGAGATTGCGGGCAATGTCATTTCGCACGCACGGTTCGACGAAATGATTGCGACCCGCGAACGCCGACAAGCCGCCGGAAGTCTTACCGGTAAACTTGGCGGTCGACCGAAAAAGGAAACGCAATCAAAAGGCAATGCAAAAGGCAATCAAAAGGCAAACGAAACGCAATCAAAACGTAAAGTCATGAAGAATGAAGAAAGAAGAATGAAGAATGAAGATTGTAATTTGACAACTGAAAAGCGAAGCCGGTACACGCCGGAATTTGAAACCTTTTGGAATGTTTACCCGCCAAAACGAAAGAACAAAAAGGGCGAGTGTTTTAAGTTTTGGAATCGGGCAATCGAGGACGGCGTAAACCCAAGCGAGATAATCGACGCGGCGACTGAATACGCTTCGTCGCCAGAAGGGTTGGGCGAGTTTTGCCCGTCGCCGTCGCCGTGGCTGAACGCTTGCCGTTGGGAAGATGACCGCAACAGTTGGCGAACGAGTCAAAGCAACGGAACGCCGAAACCGCAAGACTTACCTCGCAGCGTCAAAAACGAAATCGCTGCACGTCAAATGAAAGAGGCCGCACGCAAACAACATTGCGAGCAACAACGAATCGAGCAAACAAAATGACAAACAATCAAAAACGCAAGTTGCGTGCAATGTTGCACGGGACTGCCCACGGGTTGCTGGTGCTGGTCGTTTACAATTTTGGCTTTGTCTTTATTGCTGGAATGTTGTTTGGGATTTGGTTATTATTTTGGACGGTTGTTTTTAAGTATTGGAACGAATGATGGTGTGTTATGTTGCTGCAAATGGGAACATGCTTTTGGGTTATCTGGCTGGAAAGCATGAAGGCAAAATTGGAATGATGGTTTCGCCGGCCACAAACTGGTTTAAACAGCATTCATTCATTCCGTATGCAATTGACAATGGAATTTATGCAGACACAGTTGCAGGTCGAAAGTGGGAGTTTGAACCGTTTTTAAAATTGCTTTACAAAGCTAAAGAATCGCCGGTTGACCCAAAATTTGTGGTTGTGCCTGACGTTCTTTTTGACGCAGAGCAAACAAAAAAACGATTTAATTACTACAAACAAAAAATCAAACAACTTGGTTTTAAATTTCGGTTAGCAATGGCAGTGCAGGATGGAATGACACCGAACGACATACCATCAAAAGATGTCGTTGCGTTTATTGGTGGATCGACAAAATTTAAACACGAACAGACATCAAAATTTGTAGATGCTGGATTCGACGTACACGTTGGCAGAGTCAACACAATTAAACGACTACTTTGGGCAAGCCAACTTGGTTGCGCGTCAGTCGATGGTTCAGGCTGGTTTAGATGCGGTGGAATTGAAAATCAAAATAACAAGCCGCAAAGAGTAGATGGTTTGATTGATTTCTTAAAATGGCAAGAGCAACCAACATTTCAAACAAATTTATTTGGTGAAAAAATCCCTAAACTTGGAGCGTAAAACGATGCAAAAAGAAATACAGCTAAACAACAAAGTTCATTGGAAATACCAAACGGATGACATGCATGGAATTTGCATAATTGCAAAAGACAAAATGACAATCAATTTTAAATTCGAAGCGTTTACAAAAGACATTTACGACGTGATTAAATTAGATAAGTTTATTGAATCAATGCTTACAACTCCCGTGTCGGTTGAAGGATCGCAACAAGTATTAAAGTCGGCGTTTCCAGAAATGGTTGTTACGGTTCGCGGACGTGCAGAAAGTCACGGTTGGATCGAGGCAAAAAGTTAATGGGAAGAAAACAAATTTGCGAAACGGTCGCAAGCAAATTTACATACGACTGGAATAATGCAAGCGACACACTTGAAGTTGCAATTAAAATGAAAATGACAATTAAAGAAGTTAAACGAATGGCGTATTCGTTAAGACGCAGAAATGTAAAACTCAAACACTTTAAAAGTCGACCTCATAAAGTGGCAAGAAAAGTAAAAGACCCAACGCCAGAAGAAATAAAAGAACGAGCTAAACAGATTCGCAGCAATTGGTAAAATAAAACTAAAAGGAACGAATGATGAACTACGACTATTTTCTTGACCAGTTGGAAGCGACTGGTGCGGTGCTGAACAAACAAGTCACGCCGCTGATGTACGAAACTTACTGGAACGAATTTCAGACGTGGACTGACCAGCAATTTGCCGGTGCGTTGGTTCGATGCAAACGCGAGTTGGATTTCTTTCCGACGATTAAACAAATCCGCGAACGGTTTGTTGTGCGGCGGCAACTCCAACAAGATCAACCCAAGCCAGCGGTCGGATTGTTAACGCTCGACGAAACGGACGACGACAAAGCGACGGCATCGCTTGAGGCGACCGTGGACGCGATGTCAGACGACGAACTGCTTTCGTTGATGCAGTCCAACGGTTTAAGCGAACCAGCGGCACGGGCGACCGTAAAGAAGTTCCGCAAGCATTCGCAAGGCAAGTTGTTTCGCGGATTCATTAAAGACTTGATTTCGCCAAACTGGAACGAGCGAAGCGAACCGACGTTTCGTTGTTTAAAATGCCGCGACCACGGAACGATTGAAGTTTACACGCCGTCGACATGTCGGAAGGCAAACGCGGGAACTCTTGCTGCCGCAGAGTTGCGGACGTGGATGGTCGGTTGCCGATGCAAGGCGGGCGAGCAGTTCCAAGAAGAAAGCGAGGCGCACGAACGCAACCGGTGTCGCAAGTTAATGTTGTTTGAACCGTGGATGGTTCCGGTGGCCAAGTTAACCAGCGAAGAAATGGTTGAAGAAATTGAATCGCATTATCGAAATTTAAAACAATCACGAGGCGTTGGGGATTTTGACGACTGGAAATAAAGGAACGAAAAATGAAACAGATTAATTTATTTAGCTTAACCAAAAGGAACGGAACAATGGATAAGAAAAACAAAAAACGGATGCGGTCATTAACGCAAGAAGAAGTTGTTGAGTTAGTGATTTGGCTTGGCAAAAACAGCGAACATTTAAACGGCAAGACGTTGCCGCAAATTCAGCGACTTTTAAAAATGGCAAACTTTGATGACTACCCACCAAAAGCACTTCGAAAATGTTTAGTAAAATTTGGAATTGAGATTAAACGACAACCGCCAAAACGAAAGCCAGTTGAAAGAGCGACATCGCAAGCGTCAATTGTTGGCATTCAAAATATTTACCGACTGCAAAATCAAATCGACGAACTTGCAATTGAATTAAGCCACGCACGCGAAATGATTAAAGACTTGGCGCAAGTGTTGATTAAAACGCCACCATTTACAACTGAAACAAGAAAACGATTTAAAAACGTGCGAGACGACATAGAAAGGGCGATTGAAGATGCAGAACAAATCAGACGACGGGGCGAAGTACATTCCAACACCACAGGAAATTCAAGCGAAGTGCAGACAGTTTCAGAACGGATGGAGTCGGGCAACGGAGCAATCCAAGTTGCGAGCAGATTGGCGAAGCCCAACGCCGGAAATCCGCTACGAAATTCCAACAATACGAATGGCGGGTAAGCAATGCCAAAGATCGTTTTTCAAAGAACCGACGGAGTAAACAGTAAAAACGCAAAACTGACAAACGAACAAGTTTGGGCTATTCGTCGCGATTACGATAACGGGCGACGCGGAAAAGAATCAGCGGCGCGATACAACATTTCAGGCAAGACTTTTAACGAAATTGGACGGCGGGATTCATGGCAAAAGCTAAAAGAGGAACCGCCAATGATTTTTGCAATTGACGCTGGAACATTTCAGTCGGCGTTTGTTCGCACGGACTGCAAGAAAATTGTCAGCAAAGGAATTGTGCCAAACGAACAGTTGCTTGCGATGTTGCGAAACCTAAACAAGACCGACCGCGTTGCAATTGAAATGATTGCGTGTTATGGAATGCCAGTTGGCCGCGAAGTTTTCGAAACGTGTCTTTGGATTGGTCGATTTATTGAAGCCTACGAAAGCACGCATTTTGGAAAAGCCGATTTGATTTATCGTCGCGAAGTTAAAATGGAATTATGCGGAACGATGAAAGCCAAAGACGCAAACATTCGACAGGCGTTGATAGATATTTTTCCGCAAATCGGCGGTGGCAAAACTCCGGCGATTGGCACAAAAACAAAGCAGGGCGAACTTTACGGAATGAAATCGCACATGTGGGCGGCACTTGGTGTCGCATTTGTTTTTGACAAGAAAAGAGGCGAGCAGTAAAACATCGGCTGGTGATTCGTTCCCACCAGTCGTGCGGGCAGGCGGCACGGTTTGACTATTACCGTGCGGCTTGCCCGTTTTTTTTTATGCTTAAAGGGTTTGACTATGGTTCGCGGACTTGGCGTAGCGTTCGTTTTAATTTTATGCTTCGCAGGTTGCACGCAAGAAGGCAACAAAGTTGCAGACGAACCGCCAGTGGTTGCCGCCGACTTTGACGGACTGTCGCAGGACTGCTTTGACTCGACGGTTCGCGTTCGCAGTCGCAATTCCATTGGATCAGCGTCAGCAATTAAATACATTGCCGTTGATGGTAACACGCGGTCGCAAGTCGATTCAATATTTGACGCAACCCATGTTGAATTTGAAACGAACCGGCACGTCGCGGGCGACCGAGGAACGCAACACGTCTTGGATGTTTGGTTTGACGGTCGGCTTGTTTCAAGCGTTAAATGCTCAACCGATGATTCGTGGTTTCAGTCGGGCGTTTCAAAAGACATCGCAACGCTGGTCGTCCCGCTGGAAACGCTTGGCGGTGCAATGCCGATTGTTGAAAACGCACCGTATGGCGAAGCGGGAATCATGGGCGGCAGCAAAATATTTACCGTCGGATGTTCAGACGGTCGCGTTCCAAGGGCAAGGTGCGGGCAAGTTCTAAAAATTGAAAACGGATTGATTTATTATTTGCCGCAAAGCATCAGCGGCGATTCAGGGTCAAGCGTCTTTGCATATTCACGCGAACGCGAGCAATGGGAAGTCGTTGGGCGAACGGCATGGGCAATAAAAACGGAATCCGGTTGGGTTGGCTTGGCGATGACATCCGACCGCGTTGCCGACATCCGTTCCGGTCGCGTTGCCGCCGGTGATTTTGAATTACCAACCGGTGCAGTTCCACTGGGCGAAGCAGGCGACGAATTGCCAACCGGCGCAATAACTTGCGATGAAATCAAAAGCGTCGCCACAACGCAAGACAGCGACCCAGAACCGCTTGATGTCAGCCAACAAACGAAGCGTTGGCGTTTCCCAATTCGCCGCGAGGACATCCGCGAACGACCGCCACGAACCGAACGAGTCCGCGACTGGTCAATTCTTGGCGGCGTTGCTGATTTTATCCGTTCGCTGATTCGGTTTGCCTTTGCAACCGCCGTCGTGTTGTTGCTTGTCGGTTTGTACATCGCACCGACGATCCTTACGCCGTTAAAATACAACTGGCCTATCGTGGCCGTAAAACAATTACTCGCTTTGATTGGAAGAACTAATGCAAAATAGAAAAGTTGCTGTTGCTGTTTGTCTCGTTGGCGTTGTGTCATTGCTTGCAATCCCGTTTACTATTGCGTGCGTCGGCGACGAACCGCAACTGCCAGAGATTGAATTGCAGCAACCGATTGAAGTGCCGATGGTCGTTGAAGTCGAGCAATCTAATTGGTGCGACGAATGCGTTCGACAACCAGTGCGCAAAGTTCTTGACCGCAAGACAGTTCGCCGCGTCGTTGTTGAGCGACCCGCAGTTGAAACATTCGTGCAGGTCACACGCGAACGTCGAGTTCGTCGCAAGCCGGTTCGTTCTTTTGTTCGCCGTTTATTTTGCCGATAGGAATTATCCATGGCTGTGTTTTCATTTCCTGCGGTTGCAATATTTGATTCGACTACAATCGGACGCTCGTT
>CERP01013169.1_pt1 | contig 10145 bp, 23 predicted proteins | sample 530801 | NCBI WGS metagenome assembly CERP01 (sample SAMEA2620991, study PRJEB7988) | marine metagenome | biome: marine biome (ENVO:00000447); feature: surface water layer (ENVO:00002042); material: "saline water (ENVO:00002010), including plankton (ENVO:xxxxxxxx)" | depth 5 m | reverse complement strand
TTATCAGATATGTTTCTTAAATTAAGAGGATTTATTTAAATGTCAGTACAATCTTATGCAAAATTATCCAATGATGGAAAATTTACAGTAGTCAACGTTGAATTAGCAGATGAAGAATTTGTAAATAATTCTGATGAAACTTATGTTTTAAATTCTGGTAAAGTTAGACGTGCTCAAAGGAGATTTATATATGATGAAAGTAGAAATGGTTTTTATGAACCACAACCTACACCAGAACATTCTTTAGATGAAACAACCTTAAAGTGGATTCCACCTGATCCTAGTGTTGAGGGTGAAACAACTTATATTTTCAATAGAGAATACTGGATTTGGGCTCCAGAAAGTCCTGGAGAAAATTACATATATAATAAGGACACTAATGAATGGGATCTACCTTCATAATTAATATTATAATGAGATTTGAGGAACTTTTTTATGGCTTCAAAATGTATTTCTATCCTGACTCAATTACCAAAAGATATTGTTGATATTATTGAAAAAGAATTAAATCAATTTAATTCAAATTTTGATATTGCAAAAACATATGGAGGAGTTGATTTAAAAACCCGTGATAGTAAAACTACATGGTTATCTTCTGATCATTGGATTGGTGGATTTTGTTATCACTATGTTAACAAATTAAATAGAGAAAATTTTCAATACGATATTGACGATTTTGATAATCAGTCACTACAATATACTTCATATGAATCTGGTGAATATTATAACTGGCATGTAGATGCAGATATTGATTCACAACATAATGGTCGTTTAAGAAAACTTTCCTTTATCTTACAATTATCAGATCCTGATGATTATGAAGGTGGAGAAGTTCAATTGATGAGATCTCAAAATGAAAGTATTTTTCTTCCAAAAACGAGAGGAACAATTAGTGTTTTTGATAGCAGAACACCTCATCGAGTAAAGAAGGTTCTTTCTGGTCACAGAAAATCTCTTATCGGTTGGATGACTGGTCCTGTCTGGAAATAATATTATGGAAAAGAAAGAATGGTCGGTAATTGAATTACCAGGGGTAGTTGATGTAACCAACTATCAGGACAAAGATCTTCCTTGGGAAAGAGGACTTATTAGATATTTTGGTCCTGGGCGAGTTGATTGGAAAGAAGAAACACAAGTTCCTGGAAGTCTTGCTAGATATAATCATCCCAAATATAAAGATTTACATCTTGGGATGATGGGTATTATTGAAGAAGTAATTGGCGAAAAATTATATCCTACTTATTATTATGATAGGTATTATTTTAAGGGACATGATCTTAAACCACATACCGATAGGGGTTCATGTGAAGTAAGTTGTACTTTAAACATAAATCATAACTTAAATTATGATTGGACAATTAACTTTCATAGAGATAATTCTGAACCTCTTTCTTGTGTAACTAATCCAGGAGATGCTGCTATATATTCTGGATGTACTATCACCCACTGGAGAGATCCAATGAAAGGTAATAAAGATAGTTTTTATAATCAACTATTTCTTCACTATGTAAGAAGAAATGGTCACTACGTTCAACATGCATTCGACAAGGAGTAAAAAAATGAACATTATTGATGTTAAAGAATTAAACATTTTTGGTCGAGACGGATACATTGAAGCGATCATTAAAGACGATGGTGGAGACATTGAACAAACGATATGTACAAATTTCACCTATAATGAAGAAACTGCTAAGATGATTGATTTAAACAATCAAGAACTCTTTGACTTTATTTTAAAATTAGATCTTCATTGGGTTCATGTATTAAAATAAATTATTAAAAATACCTAATAATATATAAAGCTTCTCTTTTGAACCCTGGCAGAGTTATTATACTGAGTTCGGTTATCACTGTCAAGCCTCTTGACAAAACTCACTAAATATTCTATGATCACTATATTATCATTCTATAGGTACACCAAATGACTACATCAAATCAAGCAACTCCTGAAGAACTTATTAAGAGTTTTAAAGAACAACAAAAGAAAGTTGGTGAAGAACTACAACAACTTGAAATTGAACTTGCCAAAAGAAAAGAACTTTTTGTTAAACTTCAGGGTGCAATCGAAGGAATTACTATTCTTGCCCCAGAAACTACAGAGACTGAAGAAACAACTGAAGTTCCCGAGGCATCTCCAGAAGCTGTAACTGAAGTTCTCAGTTAATGTCTTTAAGAGATGACATAAAGAAAGATATACTTTTAAAATTAAAAGGTCTTTCTGAAACTATTACTGATTCTGTTGGTGAAATTTCAAAAGGTAAATCTGCCTTTTGTTCACCTTCAGATACAATTGATAGAATTAATGTCTGTAAATCTTGTCCAGAATTTATTGCATCCACAACTCAATGTAAACGTTGTGGATGTTTTATGTCTGCAAAAACAAGATTAAAGCATGGTTCATGTCCTATTGGAAAGTGGGGTAAATTATTATGATCACCAATCAATATATTAAAGAAATTTTAAAAGAAAGAACAGATCGTTTAGAATACCTTATCAGTCAAGGTAAATTTGAAGATGCTATTTCTATTGGAGAAGAATTTGATGAGTGGATAAGAACTTTAATAATTGACTAAATATTAATTACCGTAAGCCACTTGACAAATGTCTATGGTTCTGGTATATTAAACAAGTTCATCAGAGGAATCTGAAATGGTCTCATTACCCATTCACAATCGATCAATCATTGACGAGATTAGGAATGATATCCAACTAGATAATTATTATCGAAAATTGGATATTAACAAGGATAAGGACTGTGATTTTTATGATGATGCACAGTCTGAAAATGACTATGCTTTTGAAACCTACTACGAGTAAATTAACTAGGATTACCATCAACAATGGCACGAACTCATCGCAAGTATTCCGCTAAAAAGTGTAATACTTTTAGGGAAGAAAAAATTAATTATGCTATGAACAGTGACTATGAATATGAAGAACTTTTCAGTGGTTATACAATCTCTGGGAAAAAAAGATGGACTCGTAAATCAGATCCAGATTTTAATGATGACTGGGGTTGATTCCAGCGAGTGGTGTAATTACCCAAATGTTCGCATGAACATTCTATACTAATTGGTTTTTGATATTAAAGACCAACCCCAAGAACCACCCGAAAGGGTGGTTTTTTATAGCTATTTTGTAATATGAGTATGATAACATGTATAACTTTGATGATTATGATATTGAATTACGGAAATTTGAGTTAGCGGTAACAACTGCTGTTAATATGGAAATATCTGATAAAATAAACTCAGAAGAAGCATACCAAAGAATCAAGGAGGCATATTCAAATCTAAAGAAATACCGAAAGAAAACAAAAAAAGACCATATATAAGTTATAATATCAACACTTGACGAAACCACATGAATTGGAACTTACCTAAACACGAAAAACGTAAAGATGCATTTCATATTTTTTATGAAAGTGTTCTGAAAGCAGATCATCAGTTACGTCAAGATGCTCATGATCAAAAATGTTATCATGAACTTATGGAGTGGAGAGAAGAGATTATTAATTATCTAAAATCTAGGAGAATTGAGGAATTTAAGTGATGACACATGAAGAAATGGTTGACGAAGCACAACGTAGAGAAAAAGTAAACGAACATCCTGAAATTGTAGAATATGAATGGATTGATGATGCATTTCGAGTTTGGGAAACTAGATATGGTTTGTGGTCAAGTGAAACCAAAGAGGGCAGACGGATGCTTACTGGACTTTACAAAGATAATGTGATTATAATGACACGTTGGCATCTTAAGTGTGAGCAAGATGGTTGGCCGGAAGGATCAGTTCGTGTGTGTAATATTACATCTGGAGTAAAACTATGAGTAATGTTGACACATTACAAGTAAAAGAAAATGAAGATGGAACTTTTACTATGGAGTGGGATCCAAAAGACCCATTATGGTCATGGTTAAATGCCATGACAGAAGAAGAAATTTCCAAAATCATTTCAGATTATTCTCAACAGGTTATCAACGATGAAACAATCAATTCTATTATTGCTGACGATTCTCTTACTCCCGAATAATGTTTTTGCACAATCACGTTCTGGATACTCTAGGGATGTAAATTGTTATAAAGATGTATATAGAGAGGAGTATATTCCAGGTACTAAAGAAAGACCTGGTTATGTCCGTAGATATACATCAAAGAAACAAATTCCTTGCGGTAATCGTAGAAGACCAAGATTTATACAACCATATAATCACTCTAATAATAGTGTGGATGATAATTCATGTATTGAAGGATCTATTTTAGGTGGAATTCTTGGAGGTGGTGCTGGCGCAATTGCATCCCGTGGTGATGGAAGATTGTGGGCGATACCTTTGGGCGTTGTTAGTGGTGCTTTGGTAGGTTGTCAGGTAGACGGTGGTTGAAGTGTCCTGTAGACGCTTGCAGACCCCTCTCACATGATGTATATTAGCCATGTTGAGAGGAACACCACCCATGCAAGTCACCACACTCGTCACCACAGTTGATTTCTTCCCTGAGGCATTCATTGCTGAAGAAGATGGTGTGATCGTCAAGCGTTTCCAGAAGCGTGTCACATTCAACTCTAATGGTCTCAAGTCTTACAGCACCGTCACAGCACTCACAGCACGTAACGAGTGGGAGACACGTATTGCTAACGGTGCTACGGTAACTGATTACAACCTTGATAAAATGCCTCGCTCTGAGTACACGCCAATGGCAGTAGGTTGATCCGAGGGTAAAACAGTAAGAGGCAACGACAAACAGTTGCCCACCCTCACTCTTTTCTTATCTAACATCATGGTTTTCGATCTCCCAGTCTACAAGAAACAATTGCCACAAGTATGGTTGGAAGATGGTAAGTTTATCATTGAATCTGACTCGTTTCGTTATGTGATTGAAGATGACTTGAAACTCTTGTTTAAGTTATGCAGACGATTCAAGTCTGACGCTATCGCACAAACTTACGCTACTAACTAACATGACCATTTGGAATTGTTTATGAAACACATTGATGATCTTACACATGAAGAAAAGGAAGCATTGTCAGAAGATTGTGAAGACTATCTTCTGCATCGACATATACCTTTAGTGTCACATTCATATGATAACATCATTATGCAGGCACTAAAAGAAGGATATCAACTAGTAAAATTTGATCGCTATCGTAATCATCCATGAAAATGAAAGCACCCGAAGGATACAGTTATCTCACTGAGGACTTCAACACTAAGTATAAACGAGTGATGCTTGTTCATCATAAAAAATATGTGTATGCAGAAGGCAAAGATATACAAACTGTATGGGGTTTCATTAACAAAAAGACTGGTAATATTCACGCACCAATTAATGTAAAGAAACCTGGCAAAGTTGTAGATAAATTGTCAGTTACGCCCTACACCACCATGCCAGTCAACAAAGTGTCACAAGGCTAGTTGTATGGGGTCCATTTTCGTGTATATTAGCCATGTTGAGAGGAACACCACTGATGACCGCATCCACCATGACTGATACAGAAACATACAACGGTTGGGCAAATCACGCCACCTGGAATGTTGCTCTTTGGATCGGCAACGATGAGATGATCTACCGTCATGCTAAAGAGAATAAGAACCTCGGTTATCGCAAGTGGGCAAAACGTTATATTGATGAGTTCGGTGAGTATATCACTGGAGACGGGATTGCATGGTTGTCTGATGATGTTGACACTGATGAAATGGATGAGATGTTGGAGGAACTTTGAAGATTGACACCGTTGGTAGAATTGTAGGATCATTTCTTGTGGTCACTGCATATTTCATCATCCTACATGTAAATCTATCATTAGGTGTGATTATGCAGTTCATCGGTGATTTTATCTCTGTACCATTCTTTATTAGAACAAAATCATGGGATGTAGTTATCATGCTTACATTTCTACTAATCATTTCATCCACTAAACTGTTATCACTACAATGAAGTTCACACAGTATCTCTTGAGTGGCATTGTTGCATTTGTCGCTATCACATGTTACCTTTTGTTTCTTGCAGACCGTGACAGTAAGATGATGAACTACTATGATTCAACAATCCAATCACAACTCATTGAAGGTAAACTCTGATGTCTAGTAAAAGTTTTGATGTTCTAGTACAAAAGAACGGACGAATCCAGTGGTTACCTGTACCTGGATGCATCACACATGCTGAGGCACGTTCTCAGGGTGAGGAAATGTATGATGGTAATATACTACAAACTAGATTCAATGGTATGGGTGATGATAATGACAGTGGTGGTAGTAGTGGAGACTATTCCACTGCATTTAGTGGTCTTGTTCTACTCGCTGCTGGTGCAGGTTTAATCCTAGTTATCTCTATGTGGCCAATCTTCCTGATTGGTGGTATCATCTACGGTCTTTACAAAATCTTCAAAAAATGACAATCAACAAAAAACTATTCTCCGACCTAGAGTCAAATACGGGTGTAGTGATTGATAATCACCTTGACAGTGTTGAAATACGTATTAAGAAACTAGAGAAGAAAGAACGTTGGCGTGATATACTTTCTCTTGTGCAAGAGTATCGAGAATGGGGACAAACTGAACAGGGAGAAGATTACAATATGATGTGGTTAGAAGACTTAAAGAATTACCGTCACTTATTAGACTGATAAGAAAGACTGATCGTTCGCCCCCTTGACCCCAAGGGGGTTTTCGTGTATATTAGCTACATTGAGAGACGTACTGCATGATTCTTCGTTCCCACCAGTCCCGCATCACTACCAAGATGCAGGAAATCAACAAAGGTCGCATCCTTGTTCCTACTGGTGGTGGTAAGACTCTCTGTATGATTGTTGATGCAATCAACGCTCTCAAGAGTGGTCCTAAAACCATCGTAGTTGTTTCTCCACGTATTCTCCTTGCAAACCAACTTTGCAGTGAGTTCATGGAACAAATCTCTCACACATGGACGCATGTTTGTCATGTTCACAGTGGTGAGACTGAGTATTTCTCTTCCACTAAATCTGACAAGATCGCAATGTTCAACAACGTTGCGCGTGCTGCATCTGAGTCCTGCATCATCTTCACTACTTACAACTCTTTGAACAAGGTTGTGAGTGCAGGTATTGACATCGATATCATGTATTGTGATGAAGCACATAACTCTACCCGCAGAGATTTCTTCAAGTCTGTTGCATCTGCATCCATGATTGCGGAACGTTCTTATTACTTCACCGCAACTCCGCGTAACAATCGCGACCCACATGCAAACGGTATGAATAATACTTTTGTGTACGGAGATGTGATTGAGAGAGTACCTGCACAGGAACTGATTGAGTCCGGTTCAATCATTCCTCCTACAATTCACACACATGAGACTGACATTGTACGTCAGAAAGATACTGCTGCACAGGTTGATAGTGAGACTGTCCTGAGTATTCTCGACACACTTGATGAAACTAATGCATCCAAAGTATTAGTTGCTGCACCATCTACTCGCGTTCTGTGGAACATGTTGACACAATCTGATGTGATTCAACAACTCACAGACCGTGGTTTTGAGATCATGCATATCACCTCTAAACACGGTGCATATGTCAACAAAACCAAAGTGAGTCGTGAAGTATTCTTTGACACCCTGACTCGTTATGGTAAAGATGACAACAAGAAATTTCTGTTGTTTCACTATTCCATTCTGTCTGAGGGTATCAACGTACCTGGTTTGACTCACTGCATTTTGCTGCGTAATCTTCCACTGATTGAGATGGCACAGACCATCGGTCGTGTTATCCGTCTGAATATTGACGATATCAAAGATATTCAATCTGGTAAGATTCCTGCAGGTCAGTGTCAACTCTACCGCAAGTCCACTGGTTTTGTGACTGTCCCAGTTCATAAGAATCATGGTGGTGCTGTTAAGAAACGGTTGCAGTATGTCGTTGACTCTATTTTTAAGGAAGGTAAGTCGGTTGAGGTATTTGCCTAGTCCAGTTTACGAACTGGTCACAACCCCTTGACTTCCACCCTCAGTCAGGGTATATTGGCTATGTTGAGAGGAAACGAGAGTAAACCCTCCTGTTTCTGACCAACAATAACAGTCAACATTATATGTTACTACTGTTATCTGTTCATTTACTTCACACAACATGACACAAACAGTTCATTTCAACGGTCAAAGCTTTATCATTGATTCAAACACATTTGTTTCGTTTAAAACATTATATGAATATATTCTAAAATCTGATGAAGTACAAGATCGAGGTTTCTCTTATCCAATCTGGTCATCATTCAACTTCAATATGTATGTGCAGTTAAAGAATATCACTGATTTGAAACCTCGTAGACTTCAACGTGATGAGGTTATGACTATAGACAAGAAGAAAAACTTAATTTGTTCTATGCTTGAAGGAAGTGTTCGTATTCCTTCAACATCTTGGTCATGGAATATTGCAAACAAGTTTGAAGATGAAAAACCTCTTAACTGTCTCGATGGTCTGCAGAGATATAGTACAATACAAGAATTTGTAGATAACAAATTCAGTATCAATCCTAATAATTGTCAAGAACTTTATTTCAGTAAAGTTCCTAAAGGTGCAACTAAGAAATCAAAAACGCTGAGTCAAGAACAAAGAGAACTTATTCTAAATTATAATTTCTCTTCTACTTTTTACATCAATGCATCACCAGCACTTCAAGAAAAGATCTTCACTATCATCAATACTGGTTCAACTAAGTTAAGTGATCAAGAGATTCGCAATGCACTTCAAGGGTCATTGTCTTCTCTAATTCGTGACTATGTTCGACCAGAGACAGGAAAGAAACCACATCCATTGTTTGAAACTGAAGAAAGAACTATAACATCAAAGAGTGGTAACAAATCTAAGAAACGTTGTTATAAGTTATTCGATCACAAAACAACTAATTCACGGTTCAAACTAGAAGAATTTCTCACGAAACTTCTTTATATTGGAACAAAAGCTAATGACAAATTGACTCAAAAAATTGATATTGATGTCAATGCAAATGTCCTCTACAATTTTGTAAATGAGAAACAAAAGAACAATGGAGAGTGGTACAATTCAGAGAATACAAATTGGACCAATGCAAAACAAAAGTTTGACAAAATCATTAACCAAACTCTAACTCTTTTCAATCACGTTCCTGATATACACAGAGAAAGAATGACACCTGGTTTTGCATTTAGTTTTGCAGCAATTTATCAGTGGATAAAATCTGATGGATGTACATATCACTTTCAGAAAGATGGTACTGGTAAATTTGTAAGACAATTTATGGACATGTATACTAAATGGTGTGATCCCAATGTATACTCCACTGATGCAAATGGTGACCCACGTATGCAATATGGTGAGAATAGTGAGACTCCAATGGAACCATTTAAAAAATTGTTCCAAGGTTACAATCCAAATCAAATTAATACAGTAAGAAACATTTTGCTGGAAGAAATGGAAGAATCTGATCTTGATGATTGGGGACTTGTTCAGAAAGTAGATACTAATCGCACTTTTTCAGATGACGTAAAACATCGTCGTTGGATGGAATTTGGTCAGACATGTTACTACACTGGTTTACCTTTGCAGGAATCTGATATTGTTGCTGATCACATTTACCCCTGGTCTAAAGGTGGTAGTACAACAGAAGATAACTGTGGTCCTACATCATTTGATGTCAACAATAAGAAGTCTGATATGATTGTAGAGGAGTTCATTCCGTATCTCCACTCTCTAGGTTACCCGATTGCGGAACGGTTCGACCATTTGATCCCATTCGCATCCTAAGAACCCAGTCCACCACTAGAGGGAAGACGTGTTTTTTCCATATTTTCCCTCTTTCCGACCCATTGCACCCTGCTCACCTCTAGAAATGCAAGAAAAACCAAATGTATCATTGGTGGAAGAGTATTTGGACATCTGGTCTATACTATGGACAGACACTCGACACAAACAACCATTGTATGATAAGATAGATAGTCTTTGGAAGGCTATGACTTTCGAGGAAAAAACTCAAGTGAATCAATTACTACAGGAGAGTCGTAAATGACAAAGAAAGAATTTACTAAGAAGGGTAAAGAAACTTGGGAATGGGAAGAAACTCCAGAAGTAATTGCTGCATTGAATCAATTGCACAATCGAGTTAAACTTGCAAATCTAAAATCAGCTGATGACAAACTCAA
>CERP01000183.1_pt1 | contig 10188 bp, 5 predicted proteins | sample 530801 | NCBI WGS metagenome assembly CERP01 (sample SAMEA2620991, study PRJEB7988) | marine metagenome | biome: marine biome (ENVO:00000447); feature: surface water layer (ENVO:00002042); material: "saline water (ENVO:00002010), including plankton (ENVO:xxxxxxxx)" | depth 5 m | reverse complement strand
AGGGGTTATGGTCGCGTTACCATTGACATCCAACTGCACGGTAATATTCTGGCAAATGGCGGTTGGGGCCACGTTATCCTCCACGGTTACCACCGCGGTACAGGTTGAGACGTTTCCGTTGTTGTCGGTTACGGTAAGTACTACATTATTCGCACCCACATTGGAGCAGTCGAAAGTAGTGATGTCGATATTGGTAGATGCAATACCACAGGCATCGTTTGAACCTCCATCAACGTCTGCAGGGGTTATGGTCGCGTTACCATTGACATCCAACTGCACGGTAATGTTTTGGCAGATGGCGGTTGGGGCCACGTTATCCTCCACGGTTACCACGGCGGTACAAGTAGAGACGTTGCCATTGTTGTCGGTTACGGTAAGCACCACATTGTTCGCACCCACATTGGAGCAGTCGAAGGTAGTGATGTCGATACTTGTTGAAGCAATGCCACAGGCATCGTTTGAACCTCCGTCCACATCGGCAGTGGTTATGGTGGCGTTGCCATTGGCATCCAACTGCACGGTAATATTCTGACAGATGGCGGTTGGCGCTATGTTATCCTCCACGGTTACTACGGCGGTACAGGTAGAGACGTTTCCATTGTTGTCGGTTACGGTAAGTACTACATTATTCGCACCCACATTGGAGCAGTCGAAAGTATTTATGTCTATACTGGTGGAGGCAATACCACAGGCATCGTTCGAACCTCCATCAACGTCTGCTGGGGTTATGGTGGCGTTGCCGTTGGCATCCAACTGCACGGTAATGTTTTGGCAGTTGGCGGTTGGGGCCACGTTATCCTCCACGGTCACCACGGCGGTACAGGTAGAAACGTTGCCATTGTTGTCGGTTACGGTAAGCACCACATTGTTCGCACCCACATTGGAGCAGTCGAAGGTAGTTATGTCTATACTGGTAGAGGCAATACCACAGGCATCGTTTGAACCTCCATCAACTTCTGCTGGGGTTATGGTGGCGTTGCCGTTGGCATCCAACTGCACGGTAATGTTCTGACAGATGGCGGTTGGCGCTATGTTGTCCTCAACCATAACCGTGGAGGTACAGCTGGCGCTATTGCCATTCACATCGGTTACGGTAAGGGTAACGGTATTCGGTCCTACTTCTGCGCAAGTGAAGGTATTTGGACTGACGGAAATATTCGCTATTCCGCAATTATCGGTACTGCCGCCATCTATATCGGCTGCGTTCAAGATAGCTTGACCGGTGGTATCCAACTGTATGGTTAGGGGAGCGGCTGAAGTCCATACATAATTAATTTTTGTATTATCTACGTGATCTTGTACATAGGCAGAGGTAGCGGTATTGAACCCCCCTGGATCGTTATAACCCGGGGCTCCGACATCCAAACTGTAATTTTCTGGATGTACCGCAAAACCATTCCCCCAACTATCAAGCCATGCGGTATGGGTGATGGTGGTGGGATCGGTTGTATTTGAATCGATTGAAATTGAGTAATCGGCTGCATTGCCACCAAAAATTAGGGCTGCCGCTTCCTGTGCGCTATATACTGGCGGGTTGGCCCCCCAAGTCGGACCGTCGCTTACCATGTATGATCCTACATAAGTTGGCATGCCGCCGCTACAAACTACAATTGGAGCTTCGGTATCCTCGGCAGTATAGGTGAAAGTTTCAGAAGAAGAAAGCCCTCCCGTATCGGTAGCTGTAACCGTAATTACGGAACTGCCTTGGATACCTGCCTCAGGCGTTGCCGATACCACAAAGATGGTGCCGTTATAACTCACGGAAAGGTTGGCGTCTTGGATCAAGGTTTGGTTGGCAGAAGTAGCCGTTACGGTAAGGCTGGTAGCAGCGTCTTCCACATCCGAGATGGCCACATTTTGATTGAAGGGGTTGCCGGGACATCCTGAAAGATCTGCAATGGGATCTATTACTGGAGCCTGGTTCAGCAGCAATATTTTGTCATTGGAGAAAGAGAAGCAATTTTGGTCGCCCGCAATTCCGCCGTATTCCACTATATAGCCCATGCTCTGGGTAGTTCCCAGATCATTCCATCGGCCATCATTTGCGAAATAGACTTGTAGGTAGTCCTCGGAGCCTCCGGAGTTGTTAGGTTCCCCCGCGTTCCAGTTGGCATATTCCCCTGGTTGGGCAACATTTCCTGTTGAGAACTGGGTGCCGGCCTCAGGACCAGTGATCCAGTACCATCTACCTTCGGCAGCGGCCTGATTTGCGTAGAGGGGTGAGCCTACCGCCAGATTGATTTGGTTAAAGTTGTCTGAGCCGCCAAGCCAGCCGTCATCGGTAAGCTTGTTCTTTATAAAGTTATTTTCCTCTACCGAAGTGGAGGTAGCCAAATAGCCCCGTAGGCCATATAGGGTTCTGGTGGCCGCGGCGGCCTTTGCCTGATCCCAAGTGAGGCTCTGGTTTACATATTCGTAATAGTGGCCGTTGTCTGGGTTGGAAACACTGCCGCCTATAATAAAGGTAATGGTACGGTCGGCTGTATTGTTGCTCGTAGTACGGAACTGCACGTTCTGGAAGAGGTTCTCCAGCTCGCTATCGGCAAGGGTTCCATTTACTGTAAATACGCCGGTAGTGCTGTTATAGGCTGCCGTAATGCCCCCGGGGAGCGTATAGGCCGAATCTAAGGCAAGCATATCGCCAGGTACAAAATTATTTGAGATGGATACCAAGGCCCCGTCTGCATGGCCGTTATAGGTAAGCGTGATGACGGGATCGATGGTGGTAAACACCGTGATATTGCCCATTTGGGTGGCTCCAGCGGAAGTAAGCACATAGGGATCGGGCTCGGTAATGGTGATATTGGCGTTGGCGCTGGCAAAGTTGCCTGCCGCATCGGTAGCGGTTAGCACGACGGTCTGGGTACCCACATCGCTACAATCAAAGCTGGTCTTGCTAAGGGAAAGAGTGAAGGAGCAATTGTCTGAAGAGCCGTTATCAACCATGGCCGGCGTAATGGTAATTCCTGCCGGATCGCTTAATTGTAAAGTAAGATCCTGTGCCAGCACGGTGGGGACGGATACATCTGATACGGTTACGTTAACCGAGGTAACAGTAGTATTGCCACTGGTATCGGTAACGGTGAAATCAATCGGGTTACTGCCCAGATGGGAGCAGTCGAAGTTAGTCTGGCTCAACGTTTTTGATGCGATACCGCAATTATCGGTGCTGCTTATTTCTATATCGGAAACCGAAATAGTAGCGGTGCCGGAGGCGTTGAGGGTCAATGGGAAATTGGTAAGGGCATTTACAGTTGGATTTTCCGTATCTGGCACAGTACCTATAGTAACTGATTCGTTGGCCACACAGCCTTCTTGTGAGGTAACAGTTACCGAATAGGTTCCTGGAGATAGGTTGGTTATAGTCTCCGTAGTAGCGCCCGTGTTCCAAAGGTAGGTATAGGGAGGGGTAGCGAAATCGGAAGCCACTGCGGTAGCAGTACCATCGTTTGCACCTATACAGCTAATATCGGTTTTATTTATTACCGTGGAAAAAGGAAGGGAGAAATTTTGATATAGTACCCCTTCCTGGGAAAAATTATAGAAACCAAAACGTCCTGGAGTGAAAGTGCCGTCAACATCAAAAACCTGGGTGCCATTGATCCAGACACTTATGTTGGAAGCGCCGTATTGTACTTGGAAAGTGTATAGGGTATTATCTGCCCATCCCCCTAGGCTATTATTTATTCCCAATATTTCATTAATGGGGGAGTTCTGGCACCAAAAGGAGTTAATGGAGTTTGTATCCGTACCCTGGATGCGAGAGAGCCTCATAGCTGCCGGAGCAGTACAACCGCCCGCCGATTGGGCCGCCTGCTTCCAATCGAAAAGCAGCGTATTATACTCATTGTCTGGAGTAGATGAATTGGGAGATTGATAGCCAATCACAAAGCCAATAAAATCGTCATCATTGGTAGTTTCTACACGGAATTCTCCTTGAATGGTAATATTGAAATAATCATCATTGCTCACATAAAAGGAGGGGTTGCTATTTAGGGTTTGCCGTACGCTTCTTCCATCCGGCGAAGGCACCCAATTTCCATTGGAGGGATTGCCCTCTACACTCCAGGAATCCAATCCTAGATTTATAAAACACTGTGCCTCTGTATTCTGGGAGACCAATATTCCTAAAATTAGCAGCAGGCCGGAGGCGAAGCATTTTGCCCGCGCGTTGAAATGGTTATACTTTCGATTGTAATAATTCTTCATAAAAATTCTCAATTTGGGTTAAGTATTAAACTGTCTATAGTTGATTTTATCGGAAACACCAATCTATCAATGGGTTGCAATATTCACATAAAATAGAATGCTGCCGAATACAAAGAAATTTTGGTTTAATGGGTAACATGGACTTCAGTCTAATCTCTCTTTACAAAAGATTAGATAAATAATGTGAATTCATAGCAATAGGAGAAAGGGCCAGGAATGGCAACGAAAACATCTCGTGCATAAGCAGGTTTTTAGGTTAAAAATTTGGTTTTCAAAAACGTTAAAATTTTAACATTTCGAGGTGGCAAATTAAGTTGTTTTTAACGTAAATAGGAAGCCTTGTGGATGGATAAAATATAGATGGGTTTATAGATAAAATATAGATAAAGAGAGGCCATTTCAGCTTAAATAATTGAAAAACAACATGTTTAACGGGAAAGGAAAATACGTGGGATTTATGCAGGCATTAACATTAATAGCGAAAGACTTAGAAAAGGAATTCGAATTTTTTTGGGATTAAAAACCCCTTTGTCAAACATAAAAGAAGGATAAAATAGAGGGGATTGTTTTAGAGATCGCGCATCAGTTGCTCGAAGCTTTCGTCATTGTCCTGTAGGTCCATTTTTTTCTTGATCCTGTATTTTTTGGAAATAACACTTTGGTGGCTAATCCCCAAGAGGGAGGCAATTTCCTTATTGGTGAGTTGCAGTTTCAGCAGGGAACAAAAGGCAATATCATTTTCGGAAAGCCCCGGGAACATTTCTGCAAGGTTGTAACCAAACTCAGGATGTACTTCCACAAACTTGGTCTTAAAATGCTTCCAATAGTTTCTTTGATTCAGAATATTTTCAATCTGTGTGGCGACCTCGGGGGCAATATCAGATTTGGTGCTGATTTCCAAAAGATCGCGGATTTGGTTCTGGATATCGGCCACTTCCAATGACATGGCTACGAGCTCCCGTTCCTTATTGCCCAAGCTGTTTTCCTTTTCGGCCCTGAGTTCCTGTTCCAGCTGTTGATTTTCCTGTAAGATAAGGTTGGATTTTTCCAATTGTACCAAGGCCTCTTTTTGGAGGTTCAGTTTTTTGCGGTGGTATTTGTACAGGAGGAGGCTCAATATAAGCAGCAGGACGGCGAATATCAAACTTAGCAGGGTAAGGTTCTTTTGTTCCCGGTTGTATTCCTTTAAAATGGCATTATTCTGGGAAAGCACCTTGTTGCGTTCGCGTTGGATTTCGTTTTGGTACATTTCCTCCAACTGTTTTATTTTAACGTCATCTACCGCCTCGTTAATGGAATCCTTTAAAAAATCGATACGGGTAAAAAGTCGCAGGGCCGTTTCGAAATTGCCGGTTCGGGTATAGGTTTCCCTCGCCTGCAAGAGAAATTGCAATTCGTCCTGGGAGTTCATACGGTGCTTATAATTGGCCGTTGCCTCCTTCACCTTGCTTATTACCTCCTGCGAAGTATTCAGGGCATTATTGTCGTTAAGAAATTTTAAGTAGGTAGCGGCAATGGGTAAAAAGCGGGTTGAATGCACTTCAAGCAGGTAATTGAAGGATTCGCGGAGGGCCTTTTCCGCCAATTCCGGGCGATTGGTCTCGGCGTATATTTTCCCCAGTTTTCCCATGGCCACGTGCATGTATTCCAGGTTGTTTATCTCTTTTAGGCCTTCCTTTGCCTCTAGGAGCCGGGCCTCTCCCTCCTTTTCCCTACCTGTTTCCACAAGGCTTTCGCCGTAGGCCAAGAGGGTGAGGTAGTAGGGTGCGCCTTTTTGTTTTTTGAATTCCGGCAGGGCCTGTTCATAGATATCAATGGCGAACTGGAAGTTGCCGTTGTTGAAATACACATTCCCCAGTTTTTGCTGGAGGATATAGAGGCGGGGATCCTCTGTTTCCTTAAAAATTTCAATAGCTTTCTTTAGGTAGGTAATGGCCTTTTCCTTTTCGGCCATATAACTGTAGTTGGATGCCATTTCGCCATATACCAAGCCCTCCCCATTGAGATCGCCCAAGCCCTTGTAGCGCTTCATGGCTTCCTTAAGGGCCTGCAGCGATTTTGTATATTCCGCCATAGTGCGGTAGTTTATGGCGAGGTTTGAATAGAGCTGGGCCTGGGTAATGGGGTATCCATTGGCAAGGGCTATTCCTTTTTTAAAATAGTATTCGGAGGAATCGTATACCGCCAATTGATTGTAGGTAATGCCGAGATTGCTATAGGTTTTTGCCACGGCGGTATCGTGGCGCAGCTCTGAATATTTTAGGAGTTGGAAGAGGTAGGCCTTAGCCGAATCGGGTTTGCGGAAGAGATTATTTTTTATTTGCTGCTGCAGCCCATCTATTTCGGGACTCTGGGCATTCAGATTTCCACAGAAAATCAACATGGAAAGGAGGAGGAGCGCGCGATGTTTCATAAGTATGTTTGGTGTCCAAATTTAAAGAAAATAATTTTTTCGGGTTTATAAAAATGCGGATGATTTGGTCTTCCTAACAGGGCCAAAAAAACCCTCCAAAAAGGAGGGTGGGGAAGAGTTAATTGGAGAATATAAGTGAATACGGTTTGCTGCTGGGGAAAAAAGTAATTGATTTTCAAAGAAAACAATAATTATTTGCATAAGCAACAAGGGGTTATAGATAAAGTATAGATAGGGCTAAATATTTAACCAAAGATTTAAAGGGTCTGTAATTAACACGGAATCAGGAAATACCAGTTGGATTGGCTTTGGCTTAATAGGAAATATTCTTGAAAAAGAAGACGGCCTATGGTTTTGCGAGAGGGAATAGACCGGCTAAGAGGTCCCGCTACCCCATAAAATCCCTTAATTTAAAAGCATCGGCACTTTTAATGTTTTTCAGGTCCTTCCACTCCAGGGGCTTGGCTATGCTTGCGGTTTGGGTAGGGCGCAGGGAGTAGGGGCAGACGGAGGTTTGGCCGTAGGCATTGCGGAGGTAATCAATAAAGATCTTGCCCTCTCGTTGGTTTTTTCGCACGGCGGTGGTAAAAAGCTCTGGGTGTTCGGCCTCGAGCTCTTGGGCCAGTTCCTTTAACTCGGGCCGGATTTGATCAAACGTTTTGGTGCGGCGTACCGAGTACCAAACGTGGAACCCGTTTTTACCGCTCGTCATCAAGTTGGGCTCCAAGCCTTTTTTCCTAAAAAAATCGCCGGTAATTTTTGCGGCCTCTTTTACCTGCTGAAAGGAGTCTTTGGGCGGGTCCAGATCAAAGATCGCCTTGTCTGGCTTGTGCAGGTAGTCTTTGGTGGAAAGCCAGGTGTGGAACCCTACGGTGCCCTGGTTGGCCAGATAGACCAAACTCCTTTTTGAATTGCAGATCACTTGGGTATTGCTGCCGTCTTCGGTTTCAACGGTAACCGTTTTTACGAAATCGGGAAAATAGTCTGAGGCCTTTTTCTGATAAAACCCATCGGAATCCACCCCATCGGGGAAGCGGTGGAGGGTAAGGGGTCTATTTTTTAGAAACGGCAGCATCTTTGGGGAGATCTCTTCATAATATTGTACCATTTCCAGCTTGGTGATGCCCGCGTCGGGGAAGATAAGCTTGTCGGGGTTCGTGATTTCTATTCCTGCTATTTTCATGACTATTGTTCCTTGATTACATTTTTTGCTTCCTTGTCGTTGCGCATGCCCAAAAAACGGGGATGTCGTAATTTGCCTGCCTTTGTCCATTCCGTAAAGCCAAATTGGCCTACATATTTTGGGGCTATCCAATGGAGGTTGCCGTTTTCGGGATCGTCAAAATTTTGGAAGGGGCTGGTCTTTCTTTCAATTTTATCAAAGGCCTGGCGCCATTTTTTTAGGAAATCATCGTCAAAGCCGGTGCCCACCTTGCCCGCATATTGCAGGGAGCCGTTTTTGTAATAGCCCACCAGCAGGGCTCCAAAGCCTACCCGTTCGCCCTGTGGCTCGGTAAAACCCCCTATTACCAATTCCTGCCCCTTGGAACATTTGAATTTTAACCAGTTCCTGCTTCGCGAGTGGACATAGCTTGCCGTGGCATCTTTTGCTATAAGGCCTTCCCAGCCTTTTTCACAGGCATCCTTTAAGTATTCCGTACCCGCTTGGTTTTTGTGGGGGGTGTAGCGAAGGGGCGATTGCCACTGGAAGGCTTTTTTCAATACTCTTTTTCGTTGCCGCAAGGGCAGTTCCGTAAGGTCATAATTTTTAAAATAAATAAGGTCAAAAAGATAGAGGTACACTTTTACGCGGGTATTGGCTATTTTTTCGGCATCCTGCAACTGCATTCGGCCTTGGAGTTTGCCAAAGCTGGTAAGCTTGCCCTTGAAGGCAACGATTTCACCGTCGGCAATCAAGTCTGGCAGGTTTTGCCGTTGGAGGACTTTTACCAATTCGGGATAGGTGTGGGAAATGTCATTTTCATTGCGGGAGTAGAGCACTACGTTTCCCTGCTGTATGCACACCAGGCAGCGCACCCCATCCAGCTTGCGTTCGTAGAGCCAGTGGGGGTCGTTAAAATAATCATCGGTTAGGGTAGCGAGCATGGGTGGGACAAAGCCTGGGAAAGCCGACTTTTTCAGTTGCCCAAGATACTTTTCCGAAAGGATGTCCTGCAATATTTTCATGGCCTATTCCTCTTCCTTTGCGATTTCCTTCAGGCTGCGGCCGGTCATCGCACTCTTGGTTTCGGTGCTTACGGGGTTGCGGCGCGCATCTGCCTGGGCGTCATCCTTCTTTATCAGCAGCCAGTTGCCCTTCATCTTGCCCGATTTCATTTTGATAAGGGCATAACCGCCGCTAAGCTTCTTGCCCTGCAGCGCTACTTCTACCGTGCCCATTTTATAGGATTGCAGTAGGTCAATGGGGTTGCCTTCTTCGTCTTCCTTAATATTTTGGAAGGTGCCGGTGTCCCAGATCATTACCGTGCCGCCCCCGTACTGGCCTTTGGGGATGGTGCCCTCAAAATCAGCATATTCAAGGGGATGGTCCTCAGTGGGGATGGCCATACGCTTTACGCTGGGGTCGGTGCTGGGGCCTTTGGGGACGGACCACGACTTAAGGGTGCCGTCTATCTCCAGCCGAAAATCGTAGTGCAGATTGGTGGCATCGTGCTTTTGTATCACAAAAATGGGAGTGTCGGCACTTCGCTTTTTGGAAGACCCTTTGGGTTCCTTGGTTTTGGTGAAATCGCGCTTGCTCTGATATTCATTTTGCTTTATCATGACTTGCAACTTAATAATGAACAATTTACGAAATGAAGCGCTTGGGTTTTTATAAAGAAGTGCTAAAAGATTCATGGTTTAAGATTCAAGATTTGGGGTTAAGAGTTTGTAGAGTACTAAATAAGGTTGACCTTTTTTGAAGTTGGTTATTTAATTTAAAGTTACTAATTCTGAGTATGTTAAATAAACTGTGTCAAATTAAAAAAAGGATGTATAAACTTTTTGAATTTGACATTTAATGAACGAAAATTTTGATTTTGAAAAATTCTCACGCGATGTTATTGAGAAATTGGTACCGGACAGACAGGCGTTTTTGCTTTTCAAATTACTTTTGAAGATGGACAAAAAGAAAGTTTCAAAGTTCTGAAGAAATAACATTCCCATAATACTATGGCAAAAATAGAGGACACCCAGAGTGATACTTTACTTTGTCTTCAAACCTACAGATATAGTATTTCGTAATTCGTCTTTCCTTTTATTGGGAAAAGTTCTTTTGCCGAATAACTATTTAAGAATTTCAATATTTTCGTTTCTCTCCCCAGAAAATCTTTCCCGTTTACGGTTTCCCGTAATGGGAAAGTAATATTTTACAATAAATTTGAAGAAATCAATTTATCTATAACCTGCTTTTGTAAGCCAAAATCACCCAATGGGGAACCAGGCCCCAAGTGGCCACCTCGGGAAATTCGGGGGACCGGTCTGTATAGATTAAAAGGTCTGGGTGGCTGAATCCAAATGTATGATAGATGGGCAAATCGGTTAAGGGGGCGAGCTTTTCTATG
>CERP01051493.1_pt1 | contig 10208 bp, 16 predicted proteins | sample 530801 | NCBI WGS metagenome assembly CERP01 (sample SAMEA2620991, study PRJEB7988) | marine metagenome | biome: marine biome (ENVO:00000447); feature: surface water layer (ENVO:00002042); material: "saline water (ENVO:00002010), including plankton (ENVO:xxxxxxxx)" | depth 5 m | reverse complement strand
GCTTGTGAGACTGCTCAAGTAGAAAATGTAATTTACGCTTCTACCTCTTGCGTTATGCATGGTAATGAATTGCCGTGGTCTCCAGATGAAAAGTTGGGTAAGCAGCTTAGTCCATATGGTTACTCAAAAGCTACTAATGAACATATGTTCCATATATCTAATATTGAAAATGCTGTTTGTTTGAGATTCTTTACTGTTTACGGCCCTTGGGGCCGCCCTGATATGGCATTGTTTGACTTTAGTAAAAATATTCTAGCAGATAATCCAATACATGTGTTCAACAACGGCGATATGAAAAGAGACTTTACATATGTTGATGATATTGTCGCTGGTATCTGGGTGGTATCTCAGAATATGAGTAACCGTGAGACATATTGTATTGGTAACGGCCAGCAAGTAGATTTGATGCATTTTATATCTGAGATTGAAAGCAACTTAGACAAAAAAGCTGAAATGATTTTTAAACCTAAACACCCCGCTGATGCTCAAGAGACATGGTCTGATACTACTAAGATTGAACAACTAGGATATAAATCTCAAACCCCGATAGAACAAGGTGTAAAAAACTTTGTTCAGTGGTATCGGAATTATTATGGAAAAAACACATGAAGACGGCGATATATCAGTATTGGTACGGAGATGAACCCAGAGAGTCAGCACTAGCAGGCCAAGCTAATATGAAAAAATATGCTAAGATGGTCGGAGCGGATTATATCTATTATAGAGATCCAGAGTTCTTTGGTGGGCCCTGTGAAAGACAAAAAATGTATTCATCTGGAAGACCAATTTATGATGATATGTTTTTACAATACGATAAAGTTATGTACATAGATATGGATATTTTTGCAGTAGAAGGTTGCACAGAAAATATATTTGAAGAAGATATTAAACATGTTGGTATTTGTCCTGAAGTTGACCAACCAAGACTAAGAGCCACACCCGGTAGTAGTATTAATGGTTACATCAACAATCAAAATGATAATAAATGGGCGGATGTTGTTAAAAAGGAATATGGTGTTTCGGTAAACCGCGATTCTAAAAACCGGCCTCTTGTATACAATGCAGGAATGATAGTATATACAAGAGAAGGATTAATCCAAGCGCGTGAGAAATTTACTCAGTTCCAAAAACACATTGATTATATGAAGCGTGCTTCCTTTTCCGGATTTTATCTTTCCGATCAAACATATTATGGTACAATGTTGCATGTATCAGGAGTTGATTTTAAAATACTAGACACGAAATGGAATTCTCAATTGCATTTTATACGCAACGGAAATTCAAAATCGGTAAACGATCGCCGCAAACCGGACACCAATTTTGTTCATGTTCAGATATCTGGTGCAGATAGTTGGGGAGCAGATGAGCATTATCAAATGGTAAATTTGCCCACATCAATGTGGAACATTCCCACAAAATTTAATCTATAGAGGCTAACAAATGAGAAAAATTCTAATTAGTTTAGGATCCAATAAAGGTGGTGAATTTCCAACTTTCAAGGCATCAAAAATATATTCTAGTGACTTTTTAATATATGCTTTTGAACCAGAGCCTAGATGCTTCAATAAAATTGCAAATGTGGCCAAAAATGTTCCAAACATAACCCATATCAAAAAAGCAGTATCAACTGTTGATGGAACATTATCTTGGAATGTTGGTAATCTCACTGTATCAGGAACTCTAAGAGATGATAAAAAATGGGGAATGTCTGGGGAAAAAGTATTAGTCGAAACTATTAACTTATCTAGTTGGTTTGCTAAAAATATTAATCCTGATGATTATGTTATTATGACTGTGGATATAGAAGGCGGCGAGTATGATGTACTAGAGCAAATGATTTCCACGGGAGAAATAGATAAAGTAAATAAAATATACGTAGAATTCCACAACAATTATAAATTTGATAATATAGAAGAGAAACGGGATGAAGAAATTAGAGCTACTTTAGATACCCGCTTTAAAGAAAATTTCTTTGCAAGATATGTTGAAGGAAATGTTAAAGAGTTTGGAAAAACTTATCCTGACCTAGACCCAAATATGTTTAATAATATTGGTACGATCTCCGTATGAAAAATATAATTCTTCAACACTTTGATGGTAAGCTCAGAGAGCTAGATTCTTTATCATTAGAAAACATAAAAGCATATGCCCATCAAATAGGTGCTGAGCATAAACTTGTTGAGGGAAAACCATTTAGAAGTCATTTAACAGGACCTTGTCAAAAGGTTCATTGTATTAGCGACGTGTGGGATGATTATGATAATGTTTTAATGTTAGATATTGATGTGTTCGTTAGAAAAAATTTAGTTAGAGATATATTTAAGGTTCAAGGCAATGGAATCCATGGTGCAACTCAAGTCAAACTAAAACAAAAACTAGTTGATCGACAAAGAATAAAACCTGGTAATCCATATTGGGCTGGATCAATATACAAATTTAGTAGAGAAGAAAGACAGCAGTTAAGATCTGCACTTCCTGTTAATGATAGCTGGATGGATGTTTTCAATAAACCATATCAATTTGAAGATGAAGGTATATTAGCTGAGCTTGCTGGGAAGGTTAATTTTCCTTCTAAATACTTTGATTTCAAATGGAATCAGTGCAGCTTTCTTCCTGACCCTGAAAACGCATACATGATTCACATCCGAACCAAAAAGCCTGGGCATCTGAATGGATCATGGGAAAATGGCGGTAAGAGAGATAAAATAGAAAACTATTATGAGCTAGCAATGAAGGGCGTCATATGAATATTATACTACAACATTGGAACGGCCCATTGCCAGAGTGGGCCCGCGTCGCTAAAACTACAATGGAAAGATATGCAGATTGGAACGGTTGTGATTATCAATTGGTCACTGGCCATCCTTTAGGTGAAAAACTTGGACCTAATCCTCAAAAACTAGTATATGTTCAAGAAGAATATGATCAATACGACAAGGTTTTAATGTTAGATATGGACATGATCGCTACTAGCTCTTACGTGGATGTTTTTAAAAGACCAGAGATTGGTGTGCTGCACAGCAGAGCAATGAATGGAACTAGTAGGACTCCTGGATCTGCACCAGAATTATTTACATTAGGAATGCCCATCTTTTTTGGAAACTACATTATGACGACCCGCGAACAAAGAATTGCGATGCGGGAATACGCGGATTGGGATTGGTTGGCTACCAAAGTTGTAGACACATATGCTGGAGATGAAATGGTTTTAGCATGGCTTTTACAACAAGCTGGTCTTTTAGACAATATGAGTATAGAGGAAATGTGTATGAGAAGATCTGGAACTTCTTATAAAGATATCCAGGTTAGAGAACACAACAGGTGGGATAAAAAGTTTACCAACCTAGCTTTTGGAGCTGATGGACCAGATGATCCTAGTGGCTCAGATCCTGATGCTACTTTTCTACATTTTGGCCAACACCGCAAAAGCTCTATTCCAACTTATGTCAGAAAAATTCATGGATTGGCAATATTATGAAAATATTTATTACAGGAATAGCTGGTTTTTTAGGAAGTCACTTAGCTGATAGATTTATCAACTTAGGTCATACAGTCTCTGGAAATGATACATTGATTGGGGGATATATAGACAATGTGAACCCCAAGGCCATATTGCACAAGGTTAATTGTTGTAATAGGGAAAAAATGTTGGAGATAACCAAGGGTGTTGATATTGTCGTACATGCAGCCGCTACTGCACATGAAGGATTGAGTGTTTTTAGTCCCGACTTTATTACTAAAAATATATTTCAAGCGAGTGTTTCTACAATATCAGCCGCTGTTGAAAATAAAGTTAAACGGTTTGTCTATTGCACGTCAATGGCCCGGTATGGTAATCAACCCGCTCCATTTACAGAAGATATGGATTCAAAGCCAGTTGACCCATACGGTATTGCAAAAGTTGCTGGAGAAGATGTGTTAAAAATGTTAGCAGATACGCACGGCATGGAGTGGAACATTGCAGTTCCTCACAACATTGTGGGACCCAGACAACGATATGATGATCCGTATAGAAATGTTATGAGTATAATGATCAATAGAAATTTGCAGGGTAAGCCCTCTATAATTTATGGCGATGGCCAACAAACGAGATGTTTTAGTTATGTCGATGATTGTGTAGATTGCCTGGAAAAAATGGCATTAGATCCGGATATTATCTCTGAAACTATTAACATTGGACCCGACGAAGGAACGATCACGATTAGTGAATTATCTTCAATAGTGGCTAATTCAACAGGATGTAATCTAGAACCAACATATGTGGATGATAGACCTTCAGAAGTAAAACATGCTACTTGTTCTGCTGACAAAGCTAGAAATATTTTAAACTATGAAACAAAAACTGATATCAAAACCTCAGTTGCTAAAACTACTCAATACATTAAGGATAGAGGCATCAAACCATTTGACTATAGCTTTCCTCTTGAAATTGTAAATGAAAAAACTCCTAAAACTTGGAAAGATAGGCTAATTTAATGACTACACGTGTAGAAATGTTAAAAGGATTTCCTAGAAATTTAACTGTATGTGAAGCAGGAACCAGAAAGTGTGTTTATGCAAAATATATGATTAGCAAGAAATGGTTAGATCCTGAACACCTTTATCTAATGGACATCAACACCAACTCAGAAGTTGAACATTTTACTAACAACCATGATAATGCAACTTTTCTATTAGGGACATTTTCAGACAGAGTGAAAGATCTACCTGAAATTGATATGGTATACATTGATGGGTTACACTCATACTCTAATGTTAGCAGAGATCTAAGAGACTTTGATCCCATAACTACAAGATGGCTTGCTGGCCACGATTGGGTTAATGAAGGAGTTACGTTTAAAAATCACCTTCAGAACGATGCCTTTGAGGTAAGAGAAGCAGTTACGGATTGGCTGAAGAATAAAGATTATTACTTAACATATGTCACAGACGATATTTCTAATCCTGAACATGACCCAGACGCAAATTGGCCGCATGCATCGGCAAGGCCTTTGCGATCATGGGTTGTGTCTAAAACTAAAGAAGATCATGATTTATTTTTACACAACTTAGAACAGTATAGCAATGATTAATATTTTATGTCCTAGTAGAGGAAGACCCACACTAACTAGAAAAATGGTTGATTCATTTCTAGAAAATTCTGTAACAAATATAGAAATACAAATTTATCTCAACAATGATGATCCTCATTTAGAAGAATATAGAGATGTTATTGATTCCAAATTTATTGAAGTAGGGCCTGACAGGAGTCCTGGATATACTTGGAACCTGTTGTCAGACAAATCAAAGCACAGTATTGACTTTTTAGTAGCAGATGATTTAGAAATGGTGACAAAAGGATGGGACAAGCGAACGCTTGAATATTTCGATCAAATCCCTGACAAGCTAGCTTGTGTATTTCCTAAACACGATACATCTAAAAAAAATCCGCATTTTATGTTACACAAGAACTGGAAAAGAGCCCTTGGATATTTTGTACCTCCTCATTTTCATCATTGGTATGTTGACACATGGACTCGTGATTTGTCCAAGAAGGTTGATAGATATATTCGCATGGAAGATGTTGATGTTAAATCTATCGCTTCGACTAATCTACACGATGATACAACTAAGAGAGCTAAGGAAAGCTGGACCAGAGAGCATGATGCATATATGTGGCACAGATCTCAGCGCTGGCTAGAATTAGATGCATTGGTGTTGAAACGTCATATGAATTAATTTATAGTATAAATACTATAAAACCAAAAGGAGTTACCGCAATGGCGGTTATTAATTACGGGCATTTTTTATCAGGATATATGGATAATATGGTACCAGAACTTACAGATGATGATAAAAAAGTAATAAGAGTTTACCGTAGTAGAATTAAGATTCCTGCAGTAATCATATCTGATGTTAATAATCATGTTTCTACAGTAGCAGCTAGGAACTGTATCAAATCAATTGAGCAGACATCTTCTCAAGTGGACCCTGTTATTTTACCTGCTACCACGCCCGCTGATGTTCATCAACATGCGCAGGTGTTGGGTCTTTCGTGGGCCCAGTGGACATGGCCAAAAAATCCAGGCGAGACAAGGATCGGTCCTGATGGATTAATGTTAAAGGGATATTCAGCCAAAAACATCCAAAAAGTCTTTGCTTGCTCTATATCTCACATGCGCGCATGGGCAAAATGCATTCTATCAAGAAGACCAATGTTAGTGTTGGAACACGATGCTGTATTTACTAGAAAGTTTGCTTATGGGTATGGTACAGAGAAAAACTTACTAGGGCCAGATGCCGCAGGAGCTGTTGCAATAAATAATCCTTTAGGTGCAACATTTGAATCAAGAAAGTATAATGATATCCTTGCCCGCGAATATTCGCTTGCAATGGCAACTGCAAAAAAATTAGGTATGGATTTTACTGACGATGAAATTCATATAGCAAAATATATGAATGTTCCATTAGTAGCTGATTCTACAAAACCTCAGGGCTTACCAGGAAACTCAGCTTACATGATTACTCCAAGTTTTTGTGTCGACTTATTTAAAAAGGTACAGGAAATAGGTATTTGGCCCAATGATGCTTTAATGTGCCAGCAATTGTTCCCCAGACGACTAAAAGTTTTGTATCCCCACACAACAGGTTTACAAGGAATTCAATCTACAACTACAGGATAATTATGAAAAACTTTGTTATAACACTTCGTGAAAATGAAAAATCTGTAAACGCGGCAGCTCAGTGTATAGAATCAGCTGGCCAATATGGTTTAGAAGTTGATTTTTATGATGCATTTACCCCAGTTGAATCTCGGTCGTTTATCTCCGAACAAAAAATTAACGATAGATTATTTAATAATGATAAATTTTCAAGAGAGGATAATGCTCGAGCAGCTTTCTGCTCTCACTTCTCTTTATGGCAATTTGCAGCTGAGTGTCAAGAAGAGGTTACCATCTTTGAACACGATGCTGTAGTCGTTGATAACATTCCTGATATGAGTTATGATGGTTGCATATCGTTAGGTAAACCTTCTTATGGTAAATTTATTACACCATCCCGCTTGGGAGTAAATAAGTTGGTGTCTAAGCAATACTTCCCTGGAGCTCATGCTTACCGACTAAAACCAAAGGCCGCACAAATATTAATTGACAATGCTAGACTAGAAGCTAGACCTACAGACCTTTTTCTGAACAACAGCACATTTCCTTTCTTACAAGAATATTATCCTTGGCCAGTGGAAGTGAAAGAAACATTTAGCACAATCCAAAAACGCGAAGGTTGTTTGGCTAAGCATATGTTTAATCAAGATTATACATTATTGGATGCATAGTGAAAAACTTATTTATTACTGGATACGATAGCAAAACTGTTTGGATGCTTGATTGGTTTTTAAAAAATCATAAGCAATATTCTAACACGCCTATATTAGCCTATGATTTTGATGAATTCAAAGCTCCAACTATGGGAATGAAAAACTGGTTCAAGAAACCATTTGCTATGTTAGATGCTGCTAGTAAGGCAGATAAAATCTGCTGGATTGATCTTGATTGTCATGTGAAATCAAATCCAGATAAAATATTTACATATATAGAAAAGAATAAATTAGCTATGGTTGAAGATGTTCCATGGTCTAAACGAAGAGGTAGAAAGTGGCACAATTCAGGAGTTGTGGGGTTCTCTGGTAAGCCAAAAATATTAGAAGATTGGGCTTTCACAGTATCTATGAATAGAAGTGAAATTGGTGATCAAGAGGTACTTCATTCTATGATGACTGACGATCTGAAAAGGATTATGAATATTACCGATCTTCCTAGAGAGTATAATACTCTACGGATAGATCTGATGGATGGCACAGCTCCGGAGAATCCAATTATAATGCACTGGACAGGTGCCAAAGGTAAAGGAATTATTAGAGGTATGATTAATGAGTAGAGTAGCTCATATTATTGGTAATGGCGATAAAGCACAGTTATACAAGCAAGCCAAAGGTATAAAAATTGCATGCAACCAACCGCCAATGCACATAGAGAATTGTTATGCAGCTTGTATTGTTGATTTTAAAATGTCAGCTGCTTTGACAGAAGGTAGTGTAGATATTCCATATGATTGGGTTTTAGGATACAGGCCTAAGATCTGGTATGAGCAAAATAGAGGAAACTTTAAGATGCGCTTTGGTCATAAAATCAAAGAGTTTTACACAGACCTGCCGCCATACGCAAAGCTAGAACCTAACGAAACCTTGGGCAATATGTATACCAACTTTAATTGTGGTCATATGGCAGCTCATTACGCTGCTAATAAGATTAAAGCAGATGAAATCCACATGTATGGATTTGACTCGTTATTTGATATGAACCTTCGCAGCTACACAGACTTTGTCTTACAGTCTGATAGAGGTGCAACGAATAATGTTAGGTTAGCTGATAAATGGAGGCCGATTTGGCTAGGAATATTCAATGAGTTTAAAGACACAAAATTTGTTCTCCACCATAACCATGATGAATTAAAAATCTCCAAGCTAGAAAATATCGAGGTTTTTGTACATTAGCTGTTGACTTCTGTTTAACTTTCCTGGATAAGGATAGTGAAGAAGGAGAATAACATGCTTGTAGAATTTGAATCAAGGTTTGCAAAAACTAAAGAAGATTTGATTACCAAAGCGATTGCTTTTGGATATTCCGAATTGTTCCCTAATGAAGATGATGTTTTTATAAATATTACTGCCATTAGAAAACAAGGAGTGTGTGGCGACTGCATGTATGAAGACGATAACGAATTTACTATTCGTCTCAACAAATCTCTTTCCCCCTCAGAATTACTTATTACCGTATTGCACGAATTAGTGCATGTGTCTCAATATCTGCGGGGGATGGTTATGGTCAATGATTTACCATATGATGAAAGGCCACATGAGATTGAAGCTCATGCAATGGAGAAGGAATTAGTGGAGGGGTTCAATGCCCAGACGTAAAAAGAAAAACGAATTGTTTGATAAAGATTGTTTGGACCATGTTGGCAACAATCTTAATATGACAGTACCATGGTATCTTATGGCCGCGTATGCTTATTATGTTGAAGATAGACCAATTTTATCGGATAGTATATTTGATAGATTGGCGAAGCAGATGCTTGAGTCTTGGGATGCTATCGAACATTTTCATAAAGATCATTTAAACAAAGAAATGTTAGAAGCAGGAACATACTTAGGTGAATATCCAGGTCGTGTCAAAGGGGCCGTACAAGCACTGAGAGGTAAAAATGGTTGACTCAGCGCAAGATCCATGTGATGATGTAACAGGTGAAAATTTAACAGGATGGACTAAAAGTGACAGTAGCAGAAGTAGCGAGAAGGATTCTCGACAACGATTGGAAAGACGTGACGGAAGTAGATATTCGGACCCTTGGGCGCGCTTTGAGCATGGTTGAAATGGTGATAAATAAGAGCAAATAGGAGCTCTTATGAAAGTAGAAATGCCCCAAGCGATCCAGGCTCAGATGTATGGCCATCCTAATGTCTATCCCAATAGCGAACATATCAAACCTCCAATGGAGAAAGAGCGTATTCGTGTAGTGGAAGCAGCAACTAGAACTGATCTCAAGTTAGATCAAACTAGACGGATTGAAGAACGAATGAAAGAGATTCAAGATCTGAGAGATCAAGCTAGTGCTCGATATGACCAAGAAGGTAAGACAGTGAGTCCAGGAGAGACTCAAGGACAATTTATTGACCTAGAAGTGTAAATAACTGTTGACTTCTGTTTAACTATATGGTATAACTATTATATCAAATGAAGGAGAATGAAATGTTAGATGGTCAATTCACAGAAGCTTTTGAAGCTGCAGTAAATAACAAAGATAATCGTTTGGAAGATGGTTCGGTTAACTGGAACTTTGTTGATTCAGATCTTTGCTTGAACGGTTGGATGGAAAAACTGGGTGCTAACTACATGGCTTGGTTTGATGACATGGCTAATGAATTTGAAATGAAGGAAACAATAAGGGAATGCATGCCGGTTGCATATGGAGTGTTATAATGATACAATTAACTCGTGGTGGTTTTGAAATGGCTGAAGATGAAATGAATCGCGTTCATGCTGAGACTGCTCAAGGCAAGCAATCCATTGCTGTTCAGATCGATATGAAAAACTGGGCAAAGCAAGAAGGATTGTGGCCTAGTTCAAACTATGGTCGTATTGTTCGTAGACATGCTGAGGCTCGTGGCTGGA
>CERP01002228.1_pt1 | contig 10211 bp, 8 predicted proteins | sample 530801 | NCBI WGS metagenome assembly CERP01 (sample SAMEA2620991, study PRJEB7988) | marine metagenome | biome: marine biome (ENVO:00000447); feature: surface water layer (ENVO:00002042); material: "saline water (ENVO:00002010), including plankton (ENVO:xxxxxxxx)" | depth 5 m | reverse complement strand
ACCTTTATGCTTTGTATTTGTATGAGCAATCATACCTTGCATACGATTCTTTCTATGAGCAGCTGAGTTACCATAAGATACAATCTTTGGATAACCTAAATCAACAGCAAGTCTATCTACAACCTGAGCACCGCAGTTGTTACGCTCAATTAATGCGAGAGGATTACCATAGTTCTTTAGAATGCTATGTACCTTATTAGAGAATTCTAGAGGAGAAATCATATTACTTCTATAAACAGCTACCTGTCTTATATCAACTGGATCGGTTATATCTAAAATTTGAACAATAGATGAGTCTTTACCAACACCTTCTGATGTATCAACACCAGCAACATATATACGAGATGGGTCAGCTTCTTCCCATACCTTATAAGCTCCATCATCTAAAACTACAGCTGGATCACATATCTGTCTCTCCATTATCTCAAATAGCTCATCATCTATAGAGGACTCTCCACTGTTAACAAACTCACAGTTAAACTCTTGCATCCAAGCTTCATGAGAGCCAATAGCTTGTTTAGTACTAGCAGCCCATTTTTCATCTCTACCTGGTACTTCATTCCACATTATCTTACCATGCCCCCAACCATTATCACCATTAACAGCTCCTGTATAAAGTTTATGAAATAGGTTATGCGTACCATTTGCAGTAGAGCATATGAATACTTTAGATTTTTTAGATGAGGATATAATAGGAAAGACTGATTTCCAGAACTCATCTACCAAATGAGATTCAATAAAGGCACACTCATCAATAACTAAACAGTTAACAGATTGTCCACGAGCAGCTGTACCAGTTGTAGTTGTAATACCAATGCGTGAACCATTCTCAAGAGTCATTGATGTCTTAGCATACTCCTTTACAGGTGGTTTAAGCCAGTTAGGTAACTCCTCATAGGCCATTCTTACTCGTTGAAAGATTTCAATAGCAGTAGCCTCTTTGTTCGCTACAAGAAGAATGCGTTGATCACTCTTAAAGCATGCCTGCCATAAAAGATAGATAGTCATAAGAGTAGACTTACCTATCTGTCTTGATGCTAATAGAATATAATATCTATTATCACGCATAGCTCTTAAAGCTGTTTTCTGAGCAGGGTAAAGTTTAATCGTTTCCTTACCAGTATCCAAGTTAACAATATGAAAGAAGTTCTCAGCGAAGTATAAGATATTGCGCTTTGCTTTCTTAAGCATTGCAACCTGTTCTTTGGTATACTCACCTTTCCATTTAGCATTAGGCAAGTGTTTATTGCCCATGTAATATTGACTGTCTTTATTAGTAGTAGCCATTATACATATTTAATCTTTATTCTGTTTTTTGTAGACTTTTTTTGCCTTTTGCATAAATATTAGTATGGCTAAACAATATGACCTTAAAGATCTTGGTGAGGTCTACGGTAATCTCGGTAAAGAGACTGCAGTACTTGCTGAGGATACCCAATCACTTACAGTCGGCGATCCAAAAGCTGGTATTGGAAGTGCAGATATTTTACCTGGAGGACCTACTAAAGAAGGAGGTTTCGAGGAACCAACAGTTGATGTAACAAAGTGTGGAGATAAGAATCCATATAATGTTAAAGCATATTCATATGGAGCAGATAATGATCCAGGTGTAGGTGCAGAAGAGCCAGCACCAACAGGTGAAGATGCACTGCACGGTGAAGAGGATGAAGAGGGTAAGCCAGATTATATTGATCTTGATGGTGATGGAGACAAGAAAGAGTCAATGAAGAAGGCAGCTAAGGATAAGAAAGAGAAGGATGAAGAGGAAGAAGCTGAAGAAGATGAAGAAAGTTCAGAAAACGTGTCGCAAATCGCGCAAAATGGATTAAATAATTTTATGTCCAAAAAATCTGTATTTGACCGCCTTTATGATAAGGTAATGGTTAACGAAAATTACGGCGAGATGGAAGAGATGGATGATCTCGATGCTCTCGGCCTTGATGATGCCACTCCTGATGCTGAAGTTGATGAAGCAGATGGTGAGGAAGAAGTAACAATCACTCTTGATAAAGAGCTTGCACAACATCTTTGTGATATTCTCAAAGATGCCTGCGGTGATGAAGAAGCTGATGATGAAGCTGGTGATGAAGTTGAAGTTGAAGTTGAAGATGGTGAAGGTCATCATGAAGATGGTGAGCTGCATCATTCTGAAGAAGATGAAGAAGGTGCTCCACATGCTCTTAACACTCACTATAATGATGGTAAGAGTAATAAAGTTGGTAACCTTGGTGATGGCTTCGGTCAACCTAAAGTTCAAGCTCTTAACAAGGTACATCACAAGCCTACAGCTGGTGCATCTGACAAAGATATTGCCCCAAAACCATTAAACCACACAGTTAATGATGGCAAGAGCAATAAAGTTGGTAACCTAGGTGATGGCTTCGGTCAACCTAAAGTTGAGCCAATGAATAAGTCTGTCAAAGCTTAATTTTTAACAACACATTAAAGAGGCTCATGATTATAAATCATGAGTCTTTTTTTGTATTCTATACAAGTGGGCATAAATATACATATGGTAACCTTCAAAGAATACTATCAAGGTGATAATATGATGAATGCTGGAGCTGTTTCTGCAACTACAGGTGGTAAATCTATTATGCGTACAGGTAGAAAGCATGAAAACTTGAAGCGTAGAGAGCATAGTCATGCATGCCCACATGTTAAAAACCTTATCAATGGAGGTGCTTCACAAATTAAGTTGATGGGCATGCCTTTACAACAGACATTAGATATATATGGTATGGATTTTGCGCCAGGAAAAACCAATGGGTGTGGTAATTCTGGTGTTGAGGTACAGATGTTTGAAGATGAAGAAGGTAACCAGTGCGGAATGTTAAGACTGAAAGCAACTAGATAGTATGGCATGCAACACCGAAAGAGCTAATTGTACGCCAGAAGAAATTATGGCTGCTGGGCAATTGCCTTGTGGTAAGTTTGTGAATGGTGAGAACTTACAAGCAGAGCAGCTTGTATATGATCTTGCGTATAGGGATCTCATTAACAATATGGGTATTGAAATTAACTATTATGTTAATACATTTACTCTAACAGGTGGTAACCTTTTATATGGTGAACAACCTACAGCAGCATTTCTTGATGCTATACCAATGCAAATGTATGTTGAGTTGTCTCAAGATGCTCTAACATTAAGTCAATTTGGTTTTGATCCTGGTGATGACTTTACAGGCTTCCTACATATAGAAACATTTACCGACACTATGAGTGCTTTAAGTGGAGTGGTTGATTACTTCTCTTTACTTGATACATTCTCTGCTATTGAACCTCGTGCTGGTGATCTTATTGAGCTGACTGCTCTTGGTTGTGATAGACCAGGTGGTAGAGGTCCAAAGATATATGAGATTACTGAGCGAGTTGATGAGGATATATCAGCTATCAACCCAATGCTTGGTCACTATGTATACCGAGTAAGAGCTAAGCGTTATGACTATTCATACAAGCCTAACTCACCGAAAGAGAAGCAAAACGAGCAGGTATATGATGATAGCTTTACAGGTGTATTAAGTACAAATATTACAGATGATGAAGTATCTCCATCAAAACGTTATGTACATGATATAGATGACATATCAAAAGATGATGTTTATGATATGGATAAGAATAATACCGACATCTACGGTGGTTATTATTAAAAGAAAAAACTCGTAAGCAGCGAACCACTTACGAGCTTAAGAGCTTTAAAAGTATTTATTTGCGACCCTTTTTATGTTTACCTGTCTTAACGTTCGGTGCAGGAGTCTGCACTTCTGTTGGTTTAGGAACATTCTGCTGACGTGGTGGTTGTAAGAGCGAGTTAATTATACCATCCACATCAAACATCTGAGTTACATCATCATATGGACACTCATGAATAGCGCCTGTAAAGTTATAATCATGTAAGTAAGAATCAATTGTACCACTTGGAAATTGTACCGGTGGTGTGAAGTTGTCATGCATCTCATATCCAAAGGATTGAGGTTGTGTACCAATCCATACAACAGTAGAAGGCTTATTGAAAGCAGCAGCTGCATGTTGGAATGATGAATCAACAAAGAGGCATCGATCAGCAAAACGTAGTAAGTTAAAGAGATTCTTCTTTGGTACTACCTTTTCATATCGAATAACATCATTAAGTTTAGTGTGGAAATCATAACATACATGTAGAATCTGATATTGCTCTTTGAGCTGATCAACCATATATTGAGCAACATCTGGATGAATATCTCTTACCCATGAGTAGTTATCTGCTTGATGTTCTTTACCTGGACCTCCGAATGGTTGGAAGAGTAATATTGGTTTTGTTTTTTGAATAGCTGCTAACTCAGGATCAATATAATTCTTCTCACGCAAGTTCATTTCAAGCTTTGGCATCTCACCGTTATACTTTGTACCAATCATATCACACCATGTCTCAATAAGTTGCTTTCTCTTATTAATATGTGATGTTTGCCTGTAAGGTTCTTGTGCAAATACTTCTGTATCTTTACCGTTAATGTAATCCTCGTAGAAGTAAGGTACGTTACCCAAACGATACACTCGATGCACATCCTTGTTATGTAAGAATACTTCTGGCCAAGCACATACTACAACAATCTTCTTTTTAGGATTGTTATTTTTATATGCTGCAACAACAGCAGTGCTTAGGATATGCTTACCAATACCTCCTTCAATATTAAAAACTGTATACTCGCTCATATAAAGATTTATTCTTTATCGAGCAAATATCAACTACTACCCAGCAGATATTTTAAGAGTTCCACAAGAATTATATAATCTACCAGCTACTGATGGGTCAGATGCAGGTAGATTTGCCATTGTAATACTTGCACCTGAAACGGTCAATCCAGCAAATGATGGACAAGCTGTTGTAACCATACCTTCTATATCTATAGTACCTGAACCTCCACCAAGCTGTGTAAAGCTAACTTGACCTTGACTACCACAAGCAATTGCACAAACAGCATTATCTGTTACTGTAGTTGTAGCATAACTACTGTCATTAGTCCATTGACTTATATTACCTGATTTATTAGTAAAGGTCTGAGTGTTAGAAGCAGTTGTTGTACCACCACCTGCTCCATTTGCTGCAGAAGTAATTCTACCTTGAGCATCAACAGTAATGTTAGCACTTGTATATGAACCAGCTGATACTGAAGTAGCATCTAGTGATAGGGCTGGTGTAGCACCTCCAGTAGAAGTTAAGCCAGTACCACCTGTTACTGCAGTAACAGTACCTTCACAGTCTGTAAAGCATGCTGTGTTAACTGCTATAGTAGGAGCTGTTGATGTACCACCAATAGTTATGTTAGTGTTACCAGCTGTAACTCCTGTAACAGTACCTGCTCTAGCAGCATTTATTTCAGCTCCTGTTCTTGTTATTGTTGTGCCATCTAATGATAAAGCATCAGTTTCAAGAGTACCATCAACATCAACATCTCCAGATATATCAAGCGAAGCAGCTTCTATTTCACCAAAGGCTTTAAATGTAATTCCATCTCCACCAGCAACTTCAAATGTTATTTCATTATCAGTATCAAATTTAATTAAATTATCATTATCACGACCTATTTCCAAACTTGTATTCTTAACACTAGTTATAGATGTCTGTCCAGCCGCAATAGTAATTTCTGGTGTTGTACCACCAGATGAAGCAATTCCTGTACCCCCTGTTACAGCTGTAACTCCGCCCCCACCACCAGAACCATTTGATGCAGCAGTAATTCTGCCTTGAGCATCAACAGTAATATCTGCTGCTGTATATGAACCAGCTGATACAGCTGTAGCATCAAGAGATAAGGATGGTGTAGTGCCTCCAGATGAGGTTAGACCTGTACCACCGGCAACTGATGTAACAGTACCAACCTTATTAAGTCCTGGGCAAGCACTCTGATCAAATGGAGTTAATGTACCAGAATCAATACCAATGGTAACGGCACCTGCAAGTGCACCACCACTAAGTCCAGATCCACCGAAGACGGAAGTAATGTCACCAGTGCAAAGAATACCTGCACAAGCACTTTGGTTAAGATAATCTAAAGCACCAGAATTAACACCAATGGTTGTTGCATTAGCAGAGAGTAAAGCACCAGCTGTTGTTACTGTACCTGCATTACATGTATAACCGCAATCGTTTGTCCATTGAGAATTTGAACCAGTTTTGTTAGTAAAGTTTTGGCTATTAGAAGCTGTAGTTGTACCTGCATTAGTTGTAAATCCTGGCGTATTAGCAAATACTCCAAGACTAACACATCCAACAGCAATTTGCTTTACATCATCATTAGCAATACCAATCATTAATTTACAAGCATCAGATCCTAACGTAGTTGCTGTAAAGTTATCTAAGAATGTTGTTGGATCAATACTACCACCACTTGTTCCATTAGCAGCTGCTGTTATTCTACCTTGACCATCAACTGTAATGTTTGAATTAGTATAATCACCAGGTGTTACAGCTGTATCAGCTAAGGTAACAGTTGCACTTCCAGAAGTATTACCACCACACAAACCTGTTCCTGCTACAACAGCAGTAATGTCACCTGTATTAGCTGTCCAACCTGCACTGTTATCAAAGCAGGCAAGATCAACATTTGCTACAGGAATCTGAAAAACATTCCCAATAGAATTTTCAACCAAAATGTCCTGAACATTAGAATTGTTTGTTGTGCAGCATGCTGTATCAAAAAGAGTATTAGCATTAACACAAATGGTAGGGTCAGTTGTATTATCATTCGAACTAAGTCCGTTACCAACAGTCAGTGTGTTGAGAGCTCCTCCTCCACCAGACCAGGTAGCAGAGTTAGCTTGAACTGTTGAATATGTCCCGGTCCAAGCTAAATCACATGGGCAAGCTACTTTAACAGTAGGAGCTGTAGTACCAGCAACAGTTATAGTACTATCTGCAGCAGTAACACCTGTTACTGTACCAGTACAAGCAGTAAAGCTTTGATCGTTATTAAAGCATCCAAGATTGACACTACATGTTGGAATATCATATGTTACTCCTAATGAGTTTGTAACTAGAAGATTAGAAGCATTAGCAGAGCTAGTTGTATCAGGGAATGCAGCTGCAAAGTTGCAAGTATCAATACAAACAGCAACTGTTGTACCAGTACCTCCTCCTCCAAGACCAGTACAAACATTAACAGCAGTAAGAGTACCAGATCCAGCACCTCCACCAGACCAGGTAGCAGAGTTAGCTCTTACTGTAGTAGTTGTTCCATTCCACTCTGAAGTGAAGGTACAATCAATTGCAAGGCTAGTATCAGGTCCGGTGGCATTGCTAACTGTTAAAGGTGAAGCAACACAAATACTTTCTATTGTTCCAGTGCAATTAGTCCATCCTAGAGCATTATCGAAGCATCCAAGATTAACATTATTAGTTGGAATAATAAATGAGCAAGCAACACTTTCACAGCAGCAATTAGTATACCCACATGACCCAACTATACATTCAATCTTACTAGAGTTGTTTGTACTAACAAAATTATCGAATACTGTATCTTGATTAACACAAAGTGTTGGGCTAGTAGCATTACCATTTGAACTTAAACCAGTTGATGTACCGAGAGCTAAAACACCTCCACATGCACCTCCTGTCCATGAAGCACTATTTGCTTGAACTGTAGAGTAAACACCTGATTGAGCTGCATATGTGGTCTTCTTAAGGTAATCATCACATACTGTATTAGTAATATCGCAAACTTGAGCTTTAAAAGTTGTACTTCCTTGTACAAGAGCAACCTGCTCATTCCCTGCCAGAGGTGTACATGCACTTGTAAGTTCACTAATCTTGATTTTGCTGGACATACATATATTTATGTCAAAAACATGTTGATTTCATAAGGAACGTAGATATAATTGCAATATGAAGAAGCCTCCTATAACGTTTACTGAATGGAACCACACATATACTCATAATGAGACAGGTGAGAAGTTTACATCAGTTACAACTATACTAGGCAAGTATAAAAAACCGTTTGATTCTGATGGTGCTGCTACAAGAGTAGCAAAAAGAGAAGGAGTTTCAAAGGAAATGGTTTTAGAGATGTGGGAGAAAGAAAAAAATAAGGCTTGTGATAGGGGTACGAGTTTGCATAAGCTTCTTGAGGACTATATTACTGTAGGTGAACAGGTTGATGATTATGGTTGGCTCTATAAGACATATGATAGATGTGCAGAGTATAATGTAGATAGATATAAAAAGGTTCTTTGTGAGCAATTGCTATGGAATGAAGAGCTTAAAGTATCTGGTCTTGCTGATCTAATATATGAGCATAAGGATGGAACGTTTACTGTAGGAGACTTTAAGACTAATAAAAGATATCGATTCAGCTCTGACTATAATGAGTGGATGTTACCACCTCTAGACCATTTAACTGTGTGTGAGCATTCAACATATACAATGCAGTTATCTATATATGCTTGGTTGTATGAGCAACTTACAGGTAAGAAATGCCGCAAGCTAGTTATATACTACTTAAAGGGTGATAGATTTGTAGCCCACCATGGAAACTATATGAAAGCTGAGGTAGAGAATCTATTGAAAGACTTTAATGCAGCTAGAGAGGCAGCAGAGTTAGAGGTATCTATCAAGAAATAGTTGAAAAGTAGATCTATTTGATTATATATTATATCATATGAAGAAGACTACTCTGATTAGTAAGTTTGAAAAGAAGATAGATGAAGCACTTGATGGCCTTTACCAGGCACGTGATGTAATATCTGCAGCAGATGACTACGAGCTTGATGAGCTTGTTAATGAAGTTGTTGAAGACTTGGAGTGTGAGATTGCTGATAAGGTTGAAACTATTATCTCAGCAGTTGATAATGCTCTTGAATAGTCTATAATACTTTTATGAAGAAAGTTCTTATCTTAGGTAATGGTTATGTTGGTGGGTATGTTTATGCACAGCTTTCAAGAAATACAGAGCTTGATGTATCATTAGAGTCTAAAGCAGTACTAGACTATACTGATGAGTATTACCTTCGTGACTATATGAAGGAGCAACGCTTTGATTATCTTATTAATGCACAAGGATTTACTGGTAGACCAAATGTAGATCAAGCAGAGCAAGAGAAGGAAGCTTGTTGGAAGTATAATGTTCAAGTACCTCTGATGTTCAATACTGTATGTAGAGAGCTGCATGTTCAACCTATTCACATTACTTCAGGTTGTATCTTTACTGGTTATGATAAAGCTTGGTCTGAAGTAGATGAACCTAACTTCGGAGTGTTTAATTCTTCTGCTTCGTTTTATTCTACTAGCAAGCATGCATTTGAATCAGTAAGTGATAATGGTATTACTATTCGCATACGTATGCCTTTCTGTGATACACTTAATGATAGATCATATCTTACAAAGATTCATAAGTATGACAATCTCATTAGTGCTGTTAACTCAAAGACATATATTCCAGAGCTTGTTGACTTCATTGAGCAGATTATTGAGGATGAGAGAAAGGGTCATGATGTGGTTCACTTTACAAACTCAGAGCCATTAGAGACAGCTGGTGTTGTTGAGCTTATGAAAGAGTATGAGTTAGAGAATCCTAACTGGTCTTGGGTTGATATTGAAGAGCTTGATCTTGCTGCTGGTAGATCTAACTGTGTACTTGATACTACAAAGGTTAAGGAAGAGTATGGCTTTATTCAGTTGACAGAGACTGAAGCTCTAAGAAAGGCTCTTAAAGCAATTGCCTCTTGATTAAATAAGTATGCATGAGCTTTAACATACTAGGTGACCATGGTCTCGATATTAACATTACCATTCTCAAAATGGTTAGACGTCTGGAGGGCGAACAACTAGTTGAAAAAATAGAACAAGCTATTCCTATAGATGTTAGTGCTATCTCTTCTCTAAAGATAGATGATAATCTAATGCGCTCAGGTATGTTTGGTGCTATTGAGATTAATAACCAAACAAGTATTCTTGATCAATTAGGTATTGCAACTAAGAGCTCTGATGATTTATATATTAGTGTTCTAATTAAAGATGATGCTCTGGTGAAGGCTGGGCTTAAACCTTATCAAGCAAAGATTGACTTCCTTGGTCTAATAGAAAAGACTGTAACTGGTTCAGCTAATTTTCAAGATAATGTTATTATATTTCAATTTGAAGAAGCATTTATTGCAGAAATGCGTCATACATCATGGGAGAACTTTCTTAGAGATAGTCAACTATCAGGAGAACAATCAGTAACTGACTTAGTTAAGAA
>CERP01050587.1_pt1 | contig 10215 bp, 12 predicted proteins | sample 530801 | NCBI WGS metagenome assembly CERP01 (sample SAMEA2620991, study PRJEB7988) | marine metagenome | biome: marine biome (ENVO:00000447); feature: surface water layer (ENVO:00002042); material: "saline water (ENVO:00002010), including plankton (ENVO:xxxxxxxx)" | depth 5 m | reverse complement strand
ACTATACCACGATTAATTAATAAGTATATTTCTAATAATCCATTTTTAAACAATTGGTTAAATGAAGAGACTATTAGAAATATTAGACTGGGTCGCAGAAAAGAATATGCCAAATGGGTTAAGATTGTGCGTGTGCTTGACAAACACCACCACCAGCAGAAATCGCCTCAACTAACATCATAAACATTTTTTTCAGTTTTATTAATTCAGTTTTTAATTCTTTATAATTTGTCTCTTGTGTATCTTGAAGTTCTACAACTTGTTCTATAATCTCATCTACCTCTTCAACCAAGTCCGTATTCAGTAATGTCGGCATCCACTCTTCATCTTCGTCTTCTGAACTAAAATCCGTATTAGAAACCCAATCCTCAGGAATTACTCCTACAATCCTTTTTACCATTTTATATTATGTTATTATTTTAAAAAAACAAACTTTTTACACAAAGTTAAAATTACAAATCCCTAACTCCAACCATTCCATTTCTTAAATCAAATAGTCTTAAATACTCAACAAAGAAAGTAAGTGAAACGGCGGATTTAGTTCTATTGTCTGCTCCACTGTCTCTTTGAAGTCTAAACACGATTGGTGTAGCGCCAATTCTCAATCCATTCATAGGATTATCTCCACCATTAGAGTATTTGGCACAGTCAATACCAATGTAATTCTGCGAACCCATAGTTCCGTCTTTCCAAAAACCTACGCCACCACCAGTAGCAATTGTTCCTGCCGAATCCCCAACGAAAAGATTGGGTCTTCCAACCAAAGTATTACACCTGTTAGTTGCCTGTGCGCCTGAACCTCTTGAATATAGAACATCGGTCGCATCGGCAACGGCGTTGTAGTTGTGATTATACTCATACGCGTCAGGAAAGGCGCAGAAAGAACTCTCACCAGCAAAACTCAAATAAGAATACTTTTCGTGATTATTTACAACATTTCGGTCAAACATCTGTAATCCGTTTATAACACACTGAACCTCCTCGTTTAGCAACGCTTCACTTCTACACTCTCCTTGAAAGTTCCAAGTTTGGTTAATACCTGCTCTTAATCCTTGCTGTGATTTTGCGTATTTTTTAGCACAAAAGATTTTCATAACAGACCGTCCCTCCTGACCGAGTAATACATCGTTGGAGTTATTAACAACATTATCTCCTAATGGTGGTAGTGCCTGTGTAATAATAGCAGTCTGTCTAAATGGGACTGAAACTCCCTGTGTATTTAACTGTTGCTCTAATGCGCCTGAAATGGAATCGTCGTATTTAATGAAGTCTAAAAACAACACGCAGTCTTGGATTGTAATTCTTCGGTTCGCCACAGGAAAGGTCTGTGCTTGACCGCCAGCAACGAGATTAGTCCCAGTTGCGAATAAGTAATTGTCTTGGTCTTGTTCAAAGTCAATTTCAATTCTAACCTCGTCCGCTAAATGTCTAACTGGTAATTGAATGTCTTTCATCATAGGAAACAACTCTTCTAATAATACAAAAAACTCAAACCCATTCTTATCATTTTCAAGACCAATTCCTCTGAAATATGGTTCTGCTAAACTTCTCAATCCACTATCCACATTTCTAATTGAACCATTCACAGAAGAGTTTGCCGAAGCAGTGTTCCATAAGTCGGTCTTTTCTGAAATCTGAAAGCGAGAATTTCCACCAGTTTTTAAATCACAGTATTCCTCTCTAAATTCCTGCGACTTAAAACATTTGTCTAAATGAATTTTCTCACCAGCATTGCGTAAATCACTAATTAACTGACCTGCTGCGTAAAGTCTTGCGTTTTTAATCATACCCAATAGTCCTGAAAACCATTTGCCTGATAAATCTCTTCGTGTCGCATCAACATAGTCTTCCCACGAAACTCTAATCTTCAATGCCGATTTACTATCCAAAACATCTGCTTTCTTTGGAATAACAAAGACAACTCTGTTCTGTGATAAACTATTAGGTTCTAATACATCTGTTATAACTTCTACATTTTGACTTTCGTTTTTAACATTACTCAATAACACACTTGGGATACTCATTTAATATAATATAAGATATTTTTTTATTATATTAAATTAATAATTATTGATTACATAGTCATAATTCCTTGTGGTGTTGCCATTAATGTATTTTTGCTTAAATAATAAGAATACTGGGCGTATGCCGTTTGAAGACTGTGCCAAGGATTAGTTGCTACATTATCAGGGTCTTCTCTGTTTGTTTTCAAGTCATAAGTTAGAGTTCCGAAAACAGATACACCAGCGTTGCTGATTACATCCCACGAAACACCGCCAGTCCATACACCGTCATATATATTAACACCGAGTAAATTCTCTGGCGTTTGTTGCGACCTGTGAATATTCTTAACATTTTTAACTGCCGACTGACCGTTCCAAACCATTTGCGGTGTCAAGTCAGTCTTCACTAAACTCATATTTTCTTGTGGGGCAATATTACTGTCTGTGCCTACTCGCTCAATATTATATTCAAGTGGAAAGCGAACACCTGACTTATGATACTCAATTGACGAAATCTGTCCGCCTGCGTGAAGCGCCATACCATTATTAGCAGTGTTATTAATATATTTCACAGGAATATAGTTCTGTATAACACTAATTAAGTTTTTAGCATTAAGTCTATGGACGACTGACTGATTATTGGAATCAATTACAGAGTATAATGACTGGTAAGACATATAGGTAATTGGGGATTGTGCTGGGAGTTGCGCGACCTGTTGTTCGCTTTTGTAAAGTAATGGCGCGATAAGATATGGGTCGGTGATTGTGTATCTCACACCATTAGTTAAGTCTGAACCGAATGCCGAAGCATAGTTGGCGTTTAAGTTTAATTGAAGTTCTAAACCTCCCATTAGGTTAAGGTCAATCATACCTGAAAGTAATCCACTTGTTAATCTCATACTAAATTCAAATTCAGGATTGTTCGCATCACGCTGGACTAAAACCGATTTACGAGAAACTCTAAATACCGTATCCGCACCGTCTAATGTTGAAAGTGTGAATTGCTGTGAGTTGTTGTATTTTCCTTTGCCTACCGAACCTTGTTCGTTAAATGCGGTAGTTCTCATTCCTTTTGACGATTGACCTATCGCGTCTAATGAAGCAACCAATCTTGGATAATTATGAATAACTTCTAATTGCGAAGATGAAAACCGTCTTGAACCGAGATGAACTGACGAAATCATACCTTGTAATCCATTACATCTATCAATATTAACATTCTGCGTATTTGTTGGTTGTGTCTGTCCGTCTCTAAACAACTGAAACTTACCACAAAAACGAATTTCATTACCAATTAAAAATGACTGTGCGTCAGGAATACTAAACTTAATAATTGGATTTCCACCAGTAAAACTAAAACTACCTGAACCATTACTTGGGGCAAGACGCATATATCTTTTTCTACGAAAACTTGGGTCGGTCATATTTAATATAAGAAAAGATTATAAATTATTATATTAAATAAAGTATTATTTTATGTTTGTCTCTTGTTCTTAATTGAAAACTTGTAATCCCCCAGCGCTTATACTAATCCTGTTAATATGGTTAAGAAATGTTATGGTTTGTAATGGGGCGGTTGGTTGCGCTACATCTTGGTAATTTACATAACACCGTAAAGCAGAATTGAGATTAGTTGTAGCGCCGTATTTGCTTAATTGGCGACCAATCACGAAATCTCCTCTGCTTTCTTTTAATGATTTCACTCCAAGATTGGAAGCGCCGAGTGCCTGTGATAATTGGATTAAATGTTCTGCGCTTAAATGCTTAAATGTTCCACTCATTACATCTAAATTAACAGGGCGAGTTGGTTGTCTTAAACCGTTATTAACTTGCCACTGATAATCTTTTAATCCAGCAAATACTCCTTTTTGTGAATAATATGCGTTTGCCTGTGAATTATCAACATTCCACACGACAGGTTGGTTTGCTAATCTCGGCACAGTAAGAACCGATTTCGCTCTTGACTGAAAAGCAGGTATTTCTATTGTCTGTGATTGAATAGCAGACATTAAGTTAGACTTGTAAGTTGTGAAAGTATGTAAGTCGTATTGGAAACCTTCACTTGAAGATACACTACGACCTAATGCCTCTATGTATTGCTGGGGCGGTTCTACTTTCTGTAAGTATAACTCACAGCGAGAATACTCCATTTCAGGCATATTAGTATTTGCTACTGTAAATGTTGTATTACCTGCTGTGTCCTGAATTTTTCTTAAAACAACATTAACCAAAGCACCACCGAACTTTGGGTCAAGTGCCGAAACCTCAACATTGCTATCCAAAGTAATTGTAATTATATTAGCACTCGCATCATCGGTAATAGCGCCTTGGTCTATACTTTTAATCACGACATCTGCGAGTTCTGTTCCGCCAGTTGTCGGTAAATCAACTAATACAGGACTTCCAGTCGCACCTGTCGCTCGTTGGTCTGCTACTAAAACCTGAACGTGTTGTCCTACTACAAGCGGTATATCTCCAAGTGAAGTAAAACCTGTATATGGTTGTTCTAATGTAATAACTGGGTCTTGCTGATTACCACCCTGAACCGTCATTGTTCCACCTAATAATTCGGTTCGGTCATTACTGACTGGAAGTTGTCCGTATGGTTGCTGTGTTGCCTGTGCGACATTTGCTAAATCATTCGCAACATTATTTCCACCAGCAACATCCCCACCAGCGCTGTTTTTCATTTGTCCGTATCTGTCTTCGCTTGAACCTCTTTGGTAAGTCATAAGAACCTCACCGTCATCGGCAAACCTTATCTCAATCTCCAAATTAGAACCGAACGCCATTAATGGAACAACCGACAACTGACCGAAAAGCGCTGTTTCTTTTAATGGAATTAAAAGTTTAGTTGTTTTCACCATAGCAGACTGCGCGTCCACCACAACTGCTCCTGACGCTTGACCCATAAGACCAGTTGAAAAACTATCCTTTCCGTCCAAATCAAACACCGCACCGTGCGCTCTTGAACTTTCGTCATTTCCATAATCCGAATAAATCTGCGCTAAACAATTATACTCGTCAATTTCTTCTAATACAATCCCATTTACACTAAACTTAATGTATTTAATTATAACAGAAGAATTACCGTTTAGTTGCCATTTTTCAGTTAGAGTTGAACCATTTCTCGCTTGACACCTTGCCTGAACTTGTAAGTAAGACGAATGGGGGTCAAAAAACGGTATAGCGTTAAATGGAATAGACCACCTACAAACATTATTCCCCTTAAATGTTTTCTGTTGAGTTGCTGGTTGAACTACTGAATAATTGGAAACAGGCATATCGTTAGATGCGTTAGGATTTAACATATAATATAATAAAAGATTAAATTATTATATTATTTTTTTAAAACAAAAAGTATTAAAAATTAATGTTCGCTGACTGGTTCGCTGGACTAAACCTTGTTTGCGCTGTATCAAAGATACTCTGTGAAGAACCTTGTTGAACTGTGCTTCTATAACTTTGCGATTGCCCTGCTCCTGCTCCAAACTTACTATATTGTTCCCACGCGAATTGTTGCGCCATTATGTCTTTCGGTTTGTCGTAGCAACTATCGCATATATCTGCCCCACTACCAGTTTGCGTTGAAATATAATGAGAACGATACATATCACCGCTTTTTTCGTTATAATCGTCCCATCTCTGTAAAGGACTTTCAACTACTTTTGAACCAACTCCAATTTGTGGTGCGCTCATATAGTTTATTATAATATTTTATTTTTTTGGTTTTTTAAACCACGAAGGTAGTTTTCCGAATACATCATAAGATACACGATTAAGTCCTGTTCCTGATGAAACTACATTTCCATTTAGCACCCACTCGTTTGTTTTTTTCGGTGGTGGGGATGGCGCTGAAACTTTTGCTAATAGTGTTTGTGTAGTTTGTTTTTTGACTGTTTTTTTGTTTGAACCAACACAGTTAGTATAGTTGCCTCCTGCTTTCTTCTTTCTCGTCCAACATTTCATTATATTATCAAGAGACAAAAATTAATTAAAATGTAATTACCAATTAATCTTTCTACTCCAATAATTAGCACTATTCTTATCATTTTTAGTTAATTTACCTGCCTTGTTTCTAATTCCACCACTTCTCGCTAAATATGACTTTTGTTGTGCTTTTGAAGCGCCTTTGCGTTTATCGGTCATACTACTATCTCCAAAATGAATTAATCGTTTAGAACCATTTTTCATAACATACACCATTCCTTTCTTACCTGACTTACTTGAATGAACTGGTTTGTATAATGGTTTGTTTGTTTTCCAACTTTCACTCGCTTTCGGCATTTAATATTATGTTATATTTAAAAAAGGTTTATTTTTTATTTTTTTTTAGCACCGCCATAGTTCCTTCTTCCGTTTCGTTTCTTCGGTTCTGCTTCATCTAATCTCGCGCCTACACCCTGCTTCTTTTTCTTCATACCTTTCTTTTTACCTTCTGCTTCATTTAACCTTGACTGTAATGACTGTGTTTTTTTTACAAGTTTGGGTTTGGTTCGTTTGGTCGCTCTTTTTTTCTCTTCTTTTTTAGACATAACCATTTTAATAATGTTAGACAATAAAAGTTATTAAATAGTTGTTATATGGAATAGTATTGGTCTGTGTCTAAACACATATAATAGTTTTGGTTTTCACATACTAAAAAAGACATTTTTGCTTTATCGTAATTAAAATTATCGTTCTCGTTCTTCCAATAAAGAGTAAAAACGATTTTATAATTTATAATTTCACATATGTCTCTCATACACGATTGATGAACTTGTTTATAAATCTTGTCTGTTAATTCAATCGGTAAGTATCTGTCTAATAAGTGAATAACCATTTGTTTAATTTTAGTTTAGATTATTTTTATTGAACGGTTTGTAAGGTGTCCTTACTATTCAGACAAAGCAACAGGGTTTTTCGCAACATCAAACGAAGGCAACGCCATACTACCGAAGTCAGGTCTGTTTAAACCGAATTTCTCTGTTTGTAATTGTCCTGCCTCTTGTTGGTCTATTTGTGTTAATTGTTTTGTCTGTTCGTCTTTTGCTTTTTCCGCACCTGTTATACCCATACCTATCATAGCGCCAAATGAAGCAATTTCGCCAATAACAGGAATAGCGTCTAATCCTACATCTAAAAGTGTTGCGCCTCCTTTTGCTATAACACTCATTCCTTCTGCTCCTGCTTTTTCTGCTCCTGCTTGAAGTGCCGAATCCGCCACACTTAAACCACCTCTTTCCGACACATCTTCCTCCGTAGCACCTGCTAAATCTTTAACTTGTGTTCCTGCGTTTGTATTGTCGGTGCCAGCAACAGTTCTTCCAGCGTTCGGTTGTGCGCCACCAACAGTAGTATTTCCAGTTCCAGCGCTTTCACCTTCTACATCTCCTATGTGTTGCTGTTTAACAAATTCGTTCTGTAATGCTTCTGTCTCATTAGCAGGGTTCGCATTATAGTTTGGGTCATTATTTACTCTTGTTTGGACTTCTGTCTTGTCTGCGTCCGACAAAGCATTTGCTCTTGTTCTGTTCTGTGTTCTAAAACTCTGCGCTTTGTCAAAACTAACTTTTCCTAAATCATCGGCAGTCGCATCCGCTTTTTGTAATAACTGACCTGTTCTAACATCTTCCACTCCTCCTGCGACTGCTGGTTGTCCTGCTGGTCTTATTCTAATGTCGTCCGCTAAATTACTTCGTAGGTTTGCTTCACCTGTTCTTAATGTTCCTTTCGTGCCTAATTCGCCCATAGTTTCTCGCGCATCCGCTACGGTTTGTTTTGCTATACGAACATTAGCAGGTCGCGCACCTTCAATATTAAAACCTGCTACTTTACCACCACCTCGCGCAAGTTTTAATGCTCTTCCGCCTAATTCACTAAATCCTGCTCCACCTAAATTATAGTCCATTTTGTCTGTTGCTTGTTGTTGTTCTCGTGTAGCAGAAGAAGACATTTGTTGTATCGTTTTTTCTAATCCAGATTGTTCCTGTATTTCCGCCATTCGCGCTCCTACACCTGCGCCACTTTCCGCCCCAATAGTTCCTAACGAATCCTGTAATCGTTGGTAATAAGACATATAATATTACTTATTATTATTATTTCCTTCATTTATAGTTTTTTCTATTTTACTGTTGGAAATAGTTGTCTCTTCATCTATCCCTCTTGAAGAATTACGAACATAGGGGGGATTGAACTTGCCGTTCTCGTCATACTTCTCCCACATAAAATCCGTAAGATTATTATATGCTTTGTATTTTCTCGCGTCTAAATATAAGAAAGAATATGGTTTCTCCATTACAGCATCCGCATACAGACCATAAAAATTCTCTTTGCCTCCAAACGACCCAAACTCCTCCGCCAACTTTTCAATCTCTCGTGCGTTTGGGTTCTTATACAAAAACCAACCTTCTATATTATTCCGCGTTATGGGGGGCAAGGCATTACTGCCCCTTAATATTTGGGTTAAATAGCATACTGACAAGTCATAGTGTCTTAGAACTGCTGGTAATTTATAAATTTTGGAATTCATCCCTACTCCTCCCATACCTAATATATCGTCGCATATTATAAGACCTTTCTCTCTTGGTGGGTCTTGGTTTTTTTGGTATTGTAATAACTGATTAATAATATCGTCGTCATACTCGGTAAAAATGTTTTCAGGTGGAACAACTTTAAGTATGGGTTTTGAAGTGGAATCTAAACCAATCGTGGGACTTATAATAAATATATTATCAAATACAGGTTGAGTAAGTGGGTCTTTTGTTTGTTTAGAACTTGCGCCGTAAAATGGGTATGGTCTCATTACTAAATTCATTAATGTTGTTGTTTTAGAAGCGCCTCTAAAACCTACAAATGCGTATGTAAATGGCGGTGCTAATAATGGGTCGCCAACTTCTCTATAAACTGGTTTAGTTGGGTCTGCTTTTACAGGATATATAGTCATATCGTGTTCCGCGTTTATGTCTATGGTCGCTCCGCTCTCTGTGCTTTCGTCTTCACTACTTTCGTATTCGTCCCCACGAACCGCTTTGTTGTAATTGGTTTTTACCATTATATTATTTCAATATATTAATTATCTCGGTTTAAATGCTAAATCCCAGTCAGTATCGTTGTGCGTCTTGGGTCTTAAAAACTTATTTGGGTCTAATGGTGAAGGATTGTGGTTTGGAAGGAATTGTTTAGTTTGTATTTTGTGGGATTGTTTATTATTATATTCTTTAATTATTTTGTCTCTTTCATCTTGTCTAATTCTCTGTTCGTATTCTAATTTCTGTCTTTTCTCTGCTTCATCTCTTTCTTGTTTTGCTGTGATTTTAGAGAAAACACTATTAACAATTGCGTCATAGTCTATGGGTTGTTGTTGTGGGATAGGAATCCGTTTAGTTTGTCTTGGTTTAGAACTGACTTTCACTACTTCTTCTATTTCATCTTCTATTTCTTCTTCTATTTCTTCTATTTCCTGTGGTTGTTGTTTCAACTTTGCTTTTTTTCTTTCTTCTGCTTTCGCTTTTTTCGCTTCTCTTGCTCTTGCTAATGCGTCTAATTGTTTCTGTGATTTAGGTTTTTTCACCTTATTCCCCTTTGTTTTTTCTACTTTTACAATTGGTTCATTATTAACAACTGTGTTTTCTTCTACAACTTCATTATGTTTCTCAACTCGTCCGTCCTTGTCTAAATACTCGGTTTCGTCTAATCCAGTTGCTTTTTCTACATCTTTCTCAATACTCATATTCACAATAGGCATTCTGCTTGGCATATAATATTAATAGAGATTTTTTTTTTAATTTTTTCTACTAATATTATAATAGTGTTGTAATAGAAGTTCTATTATGTTCTATTATTACTATTCCAAAACTAATTTCAACCATAGTCTTCTATTAAATGTAATGTTAGTTCTGTTGGGTGAAGTAAATCCGTTCTTTCCGTTCCATCAAAGTTGGTTAGTTTCATATTCAAATGATTAAGATTAATTTCCTCTGTATTTTTTAGTTTATGGTATAACAGATTGTATGGTTGTATAAACTGTTTATCGCTTGTTGCTGGTGTGGAAAGGTCTGTTTGGTATGGAATTGTTGCTATATGATTATCACTATTTCCAACACCGTCCCTACTGTCTATTGGAAAGTCCTGTGCCTGAACTAATATAGTTTCATTAGAAGTATTTGTTAATGGGGGTAATGGATTGGATTGGACTACTGGTGTGCCTAATGCGTCTCCATTATATCGTGGG
>CERP01015080.1_pt1 | contig 10225 bp, 18 predicted proteins | sample 530801 | NCBI WGS metagenome assembly CERP01 (sample SAMEA2620991, study PRJEB7988) | marine metagenome | biome: marine biome (ENVO:00000447); feature: surface water layer (ENVO:00002042); material: "saline water (ENVO:00002010), including plankton (ENVO:xxxxxxxx)" | depth 5 m | reverse complement strand
GCCCAAACATGTTGTGCTCTTGCAGCTCCTACTAATTTATCATTTACTAAAGCTTGCCAGCCACCTATCTTTTCAGGTTCTCCATATCTAAAACGTACATTGTCCCCATCCACCCAACGACCTTCTGCGTCTGCTGGCGTAGATTGTTTATCGAACCCTGGTGCTATTTTTACTTTTGCTAAAGGCATATGAAATTATAACACTTAATTAACACAATTTAAATATGACCAAATTAACAACTATTTAGGTTTTTGTATCTTTTTTAATATCTTTATCTTTCCGTGCTTTAATTAAATCTTCTTTTGCGTTTATTAGAGTTCCTAATAAGTGGTCTAAAAATTCTTCATTAAAAGTAAATTTTTTATATTTTATTAAAATCCATATTTCTTTCCATGAAAAATGCATCTCACCAACTCCTTTTTTACTTTTTTCTACAAATTTTAATTGCATAATAATTACCTACCAATCCACGGGTTTGGAAGTCCCCAATAATCTCTTTTATCTAAAGCAAAATCTTTATTTTTTCCATTTTTATCAACCCAATGTAAAAAACATTGTATTTGAAAGTCTCCTTTAAACTCTTCTCTATAATGCTCTAGTTCTTCTCCAAGATAAATAACTGCATCTCCGTTTTCAAGTATAAGTTTTTTTCCATCAACAAATATAGGCCAAGGTTCTCCACTAGATGCAATTTGTAATGAAACAGAAATTTCACAAGATTCTCTGTCAGTATGTTTTTTTAAATCTGCTAAATAGGTATAAAATCTACTATAAGAGTAAGTTGGATCAAGTTGAAGCCCTGTAATTTCTTGCATGTCTTTAGTTTTTTTCAACATTAAAGATTCTGTTATAGGGTCTCCGTACCATGAACTATCGCGAGTTTGACAAATTGAGTTAGCAAAAGATTTAGAATTTGTTCTATGTTTAATTTTTAAATAATTCTCTATTAATTTTTGTTCATCAGAACTTATAAAATTTTTAACAACTTTATATTTAAAATCTTTTCTAATTATGCCCATGCTACCACCGTATATCTTAAACCTTTTTCTACTGGCATGACTCCATGAGGATAAAGAAAATTACTAGGCCAAATAACTAAATCACCTGGATTACCTTTTAAGATAGTATCTTCTTTTGTTTCAATATTTTTGAAACATAATTCTCCCCCTTCATAATCATTATTTAAAAATAAAATAGCACTAAATGTTCTATCAAATCCTACTCCACCATCAACATGAGGTTTATAAAAATTACCTTTTTCATATTTTAAAAGCTCTATTTGATTACAAGAATTAATTGTACCCACAAATTCCTTCAATTCTTTTTCTTGTATATATTTATTCATGTGACCTGTAATAGTATAATTTATAAAATTTGCCCAATGAGATTGAGTATAATCGCTCTCTAAGGGATTAAGACAGAACCTTGTGACATTTCTAACTTTTTTGTTTACAGTTTGTTTTACTGGACCAACTCCTGCATTTTCGAATTTAACTTTTTTCATGTATCTAATTAAAACAGACACAGTTTCTGGTTCCAACACCTGATGGAATTTCATAATTTGTTTAGACCAAATCATGTTTCTAGTTACTATAAATTAGTATAATTGTAAAGATGAGACTACTGTATGTCCTAGATCAGACATATGTTTTTCTAATGTGGTTGTGAATGGATAAGAAAAAGAAGATATATCAATATTTTCTAAAGCTGTTAAATAAGTTTCAGCTGCTGTTTTTAAAGGATGGTCAGATTTATTCTCAATCTTTTCTTTTAATATGTTTTTTTGATGTTCAATATGAGCTAACATATTTACTTCATCACTCATTTCAAAATCATGGTCTTCATAAGAAATTGTAGTTCCATCATATTTTAAAAATTTTTCTTTAAGTTGAAGTTGTGCAAATTCAGCTTCAGTTATAGTGTGTTTCTTTCCAGCAACATTATCATATAAGCCATGAGAAGGATAAACCCAATTTAATTCATCAGTATCTCTAGCTATCATGATACAGTTCCCGCGTAAATTTGTAATTGCAATTGCCATAATTATATCCTTAAGGAATTAATTCAAAAATTCTTATTCCCCCACCACCGCCTGGATTTCCTGCGCCAGGGGTAGTAGTTAAAAAACCTTGTCCTCCTGTTCCAAATCTTGGAACATTTGTAAATGGTTGTCCAGCTGATCCAGAGGCTACATCTTGTCCAAAAAACGAATCTATTCTTCTTCTTGCTATTACTGAGGATTGTGAACCAGTTCCTGTATAAGCTAAGCTTAAGTTAGTAGTTCCTGTTGGCATACCACCCACAGTTCCTGGAGGGTTTTGACTTGTGCCTGTACCTGGACCCCCGCCTCCACCAGTTACCAATAATAAAGGTGATGGTGCTGGGCCAAAGTATGAGTCACCGCCATCGACACCAGGAGTGTTACCATCATTGCCATTCCCATTTTGACCAGCAAGAAAAGGTTGTGTGTAAGGTGCAGAAATATTTGCTCTGTAAATTCCGAAACCTCCGTGAGAACCCGCAACTCCGTTTTGGTAATTGCCTGGTCCTGCATATGGACTTTTAGCTCCCCCACCGCCTCCACCTATTCCGTAAACAACAACTTTTGTAGCAGCTGGATTAGCAGTATAAACATATGAAATATTTTGAGCTCCTGTTTGACTTGCAACACCATCAGCAAATACGTATCCTCCGTCTCCTCCAGCGCCGCTTGACGCTGCTGTAATTCTTCCGTCTTCATCAACAGTTATGTTAGCTGTAGTGTATGCACCCGCTGTTACAGCAGTTGATTGTAATTGACTTGGACCAACAGAGTTTGCAGCCATTTTTGTAAGAGTTACATTTGATTGTAAAATTTTAGCTGTTGTTACAGCGTTTGATGAAATGTTTGCTGCACGTACAGCATTGTCAGCTATTTTGTTTGTTGTAACGTTTGATTGTAAAATTTTAGCCGTAGTTACAGCGTTGTCTGCAATTTGTGCTGCAGCTACAGTTCCACCTAATGTATCTAAAGAAATTTCTTTTAAATTAGTTCCATCTGAATAAGCTGCATAAATTGCCGCTCTATCTAAAGTAAATCCAGTGCCTGATGCTGTTTTAATAGTTAAATTTTGAGGGTTAGTTAATCCAGTTGCATCAAAGATGTAAAATTTTTCTATACTATCAGGTATAGTACAAACAGTGCTTGCTGCGATTGTAGCAGTAGCAAATTTAATAACCATATTTCTTGCATTAGAAATAGTTTTGTCCGTCATTACTAAAGCTAGAGTTCCACCACTTGATAGTGTAACTTGTTCAAACCCTGCAATAGCTTGTTGAATTAAGTTTAAGTTATTATTTGTATTATCACCCCAAGTACCAGCGTTTTCGCCAGTTACCATAAGTTCTAGTTTTAAATCTGTTGAATAACTTGATGCCATATATCTCCTATATTAACAAAATTATGCTGCTCTATCAACCTCAGTCCAAACATTATTTACATCTGGATTGATCTCAGCCCATGCCGTAATACTAACCGAACCGATATTGGCCGTCAACCCTATACCTGACACATCTATATTTGAGGTACCAGTAACTGTAACTGAACCAAGGGATCCATTTAATAATCCAGCAGTGGTTACTGAATAAACCGATACAGGAGTAACTGAACCTACTGATAAAGCTGCGCTTTGCCCTGTCAATGTTTCAACAGTAGTTTGTTGTAATGAAATGCTTCCTAAAGTTAAAGACATAGCAAACATTTCTACAGGTACAAGTAATAGTGGTTCTGGAACAACTTGACCTATACTTGTAGATGCTGAATTACCAGTTACACTTATATTAGCTAAACCAGTTTGTGTTGAAGACCCTATTGATGTGTTTAAGCCATGTTCATTTGCGAGAATAATAATATTACCATCGATTTGCAAAGAACTTACACCTTGTGTAATAGTTAATAAATCTAATCCAGATACTGATACGCTTACGTCAGTTTTAGCAGTCGCAGATCCCTGTGCTGAAGTTAAAGACTGACCTTGTGCGATAGCAGAATAAGCACCACCCCAAACTAAATTACCCCAAGTTCTTCGTCCCCAACCTGCTCCTGTTAGTAGCGATTCGTCTATACTGACAGATCCGATTGATGAATTTACACTTGAACCAGTTACACCTGCACCTATACCAGAAACAATTTGACCAACACCTGAAGAAACAGATATCCCTGATAAAGTTACAAGTGCAGAAGTTCCAGCAACAACTCCACCATTCACTGCAGATACAGCTTGACCAGACGTAGATAGAATAGCCCCTCCAGTGGAAGTTGTTGATCCAATATTTGAAGACAACGCACTGCCTGTTACAACAACTGCTAAATCGTTTTGACTACCCCAAAAACCTTCACTCCAAGTTAAAGCACCCCAGGTATCTTGTGTAATATCCATAATACCACCCATGCCAATTCCATGAACATAACAAAGGTAATAAAAATCTGTTTCAGAAGATGGAGTTACTTCAACATATCTTGTTGTAGCTGCATTGAAAGTGGTTGTGTTTGTGTATCCTGCTTGGTTGCTCGCACCGTCTAGGTAATAAGTTACACCTGAAGAAATTATTCCTGATGTACTTGTGTTAGTAGAAAATATTAAAGGATGGTTATCGTTAGAAGCTGCACTTTGGTCGAAACGTAAAGTACCACCGTTTACCCAAGATACTGTCCCTGGACCAGTGGCATTTCTTACACCGTCTAAATAAAAGACGTTGCCAGTTCCTCCACCATAAAGACTTCCCGATGCTACGGTTACAGTATAAGTAAATTCTGCCATAGCATCGGGTTCCTTTTATTATGCGATTCTCAATATAGCTGCGCTCGTTGTAAATGCTGGAAACTGGATTGTAAAAGTTCCTGACGTTGCAGTTTTGTCTCCGCCAAAATCTAATACAGCCACACCTTTGTCTCCATTAGTGTCGTTGTAAATTAAAGCACCTCTTGCTGTAATTGTTACACCAACAAATGATAGATCAGCAAAGTCTGTTATAGCTGTGTTAGTAGCTAAAGACGTTCCTACGTTTACAAGTGCTTTACCACCAGAAGAATATCCACCAGATGGTGATGAAACTTCGTTACCAGTTGTAAAAGATGTTGTCGATTTTCCTAAAGTAGCCGAGTTAGTGTACATTGATAGTTTAAATGAATTACCACCTGGGTTACTAAAGTTGTGAGTAGCTTCTAATAATTCTTTTTTGAAAGAATTACAGATTGCGTTAGTTGTTATTGCCATGTTTTCTCCTTAATTAATTTTATGGTGACGGTGAAGGTACTTTAATTCGAGGCACTCCACTGTCGTATTCTCCTCTTCTTCGTCTACCCATTTGTTGTAGGGCAAAAGCTTGTATGCTTTGATTATACCTGTCAGAATACAGTTTGTATAGGTCATCAGGGCCTTTAAGATAACTATAAGCTTCTTTTAGAACTCCGTATAATAATAAAGCCTCCTGGTGTTGAGACAGAAATGTATTTGTAGAACTGTCAAAATGAGGAGGATCTTTTATAAAATTTATCTGTATTGTGTACGTGCTATCTGGAGTAGGAGCCAACAAAATATTAGTTTCATCCCAATTAGCGTAATATTTAGGCTGTCCCTTCACAGTATCATTTGGAGCATATTCTGAAATAAAACTAGTCTCTCTTTTTTCAAGAAAATCTCTTACATTAGAATTAATAATTTGCACTGATCTTAAAATAAGTAAATCAGCTGGCATAACAACATATCGATTACCTGTTGTTACATTTGAAGTAGAGTATTTTCTAAGGTCATCATAATCCACAGCTCCTGCAATATCTAGTTCTGTATTTCTTATAAATTGATCTAATATAGAATCTGTTAATACATTATTGTCTACTTCTGTGTAGTTTCTTACTTGTGTTAAAAAATCTGAATATGTAATAGCCATTATAATCCTATTGTTACCTGTCCAACTGTAGTTTGAGCTTGTCTTCTTCTGTTTTGTAAAGAAGGATCTCTTGGTTGCATTGTATTTCCTTCTGAACCATCGTGTTCTATTGCGTAAAATACTTGAAAAGCAAACTGACCAGGTAATGTAAGGTTAGCGACTGCTTGTCCTTGGCCACCCGATCCAGCAATTGTAGTATCATTTGAAAAAGGTGCTTCAGGTTGTTGAAAATCTTGCGCTCTAGAATTTTGTAATGCAATAGCATCAGCTACAACTCTTTTTCTTCTAATCTGAGGATGTTTAGGTTCAAACTCTGATGTATGAACTAATGAGCCATTCCATTCTCTCACCATTTCTTCATAAGGAAATGCCATACCAGATCTGTCTGATATTGCTAATGATCTTTTACCTCTTGCGAATGTTCCCATTATACTCCATCTCCAAAATAAGTTTGTGGAGCAATGTATAAAGATGTTCTTGAACCATCTTCATCTAAAGCTCTTTTCATTTCATCCTCATAAGCTAATTTTAACATTTGTGTTTTTTCAGCTGCTTTCATGAAAGATATGTAATAAGCTAACCCTGATACCATACAAGGTAAAAATCTAAATGGTGTATCAGGAGTATTTCCATATGCTCCTGCGTCTTCAATTCTGTTTATCGAGTAATATTTTAAAGTTGTGTAAGTACTTAAATTAGGAGCTTGGTATAAATATATGATAGGTGTAATTTGTCTATCTACATAATATTGAGAAGGTTGTCCTGTAGCATATTTATTAGGAAGAGCTGCATATGCAGATCTATCTATTTTAGTTAAAGATACATCTTGTGTGTTAACATTATTTCCAGCAGCATTTGTGCTTGAAACAAAAGCTTCAAGAACATCACTTACTGCAGCAGGTGTAGTGTAGTTAGGTTGTCCATTTACAAGAGCAACTTCATTAAGGGCTACTTTCCAAAGATGAACACCTCTATTTCCCCATTCAGAAAAAAGTAAATTTAAATTACGTCTTGCTCTTTTTAAATCATAACCTGATTGAGTGGATAAACCACATCTCTCATATGCTTCATCAATGACTTCATCAATATTTAAATCAAATGCTGTTGTTCCTGAACTTGCCATAATTAAAATTTCTTTTTAAATCCTAGTCTAATTCTATCTTTGTTAATACCAATACCTACTTCTGATTTTTTATATATCTTATCATAACTTAATTCAGGATTAAACTTAGCCTCAGAATCTCTTATTGTGGTAATTAAATTATCTCCACTTTCAGCTTTAGTTCCTTTTGTTTGAAAAAAATTTACAGAAAACTTACTTTTTCTTGTTGGTACTCCATCAATAACTCCACCCACATCGGCTTTTAGTATTGTTTTTACATTTGTAGGTTTACCGCCAACACCTTGTGCTTTACTTCTCTTTCTTACAACAGCAGAACGCTTTTGCGAGTCTGTCATTCGGGCTGCTTTTGCAGCAGGCACGCATTTGGGGTATTTTCTTTTTGATCCACTTGCAGATTTTCTTCCACATGATTTGTAACCTCCTCCTTTTTTGGGTGCTGATATATCCACCCATTTTTCTTTAAACCATTCTTTTAGCCCACCTGATTTCATACCAGCAGGGACACAATTAGGAACCATTCGATTTCCTTTTTTCTTCATTCCTTTTTGTTGGTAACCTTCCCAACAAGTTCCTCTTTTAGACATCAATCATGTCTCCGTAATAATCTACTAAAGATTTATTAGAAACTTTTTCTCCTGCAATCTCACTTTTCATGTAAGATCCTGTATAAACACCATTTTTTGCTTTTATTGTGCTTAAAGTTTTAGCTTGCGCTGCATGTGTCTTCGATGCTTTTTCTAAACCTTTAACAACTTTATTAATCTTAACTTGATTACCTGTTGCATACTTCATCATTCCACCCTTCATAGCGGGTTTAGGTCCTTTAAAATCTTTTCTCTTTACACCAGAAGGATCTTTGATCTTACCAGCACAAATTTTAGAAGCGTAGGCATTAGCATATGCTGACGGATACACTTTGAATTTTCTCTTCGCGGCTGATTTACCTCTTGCACATAATTTTGTCATAATACCTTACCTTTGTTTTTACCTTCTTTTAATCTGTATTTATGTGTACCTGTGCCGTTGATATCGACCTCTTGTCTAAGAAATTTAAACATAGTCATCTGTTTAGCATCTTCAAATTTTTCTTGAACATACTTGATGACTCTATTTTTATTTACTTTTTCTCTATCATCCATAACTTAGCGGCCGCATTAAGAGTGTTATTTCTCTCCTTTTTACGGTTGTACAACTTCTTTGATTGTACCACTTTCGGTTTGAATGCGCTAGACCTTAGACTTTTTGCTATTGGATTTGTAGATTTTACCATGTGTTTTTTCCAATACTTTTCTAAATTTGTTTTTTTCAGCTCTGCCCCAGCCTCTACCTAAACCAGGTTCTAATTGTTTTTTTATTTGTCCTCTAGTTATTGCCATATTATTCTAACCAAGGTTTATAGACAACTTTACCGTCTTCTCTATTTGCTCTTAAAGATTGATGTCTATTGTGATCTGTTGAGTAGCTGCAGTGTATCCAACCCGAAGTTGGTTCGTTATCTTTGTAAAATTCTAGTATGAGCTGGTCATATTCTAACTCTGATTTGATCCAAAGAGCTAGCTCTCTATTGTCTACACCAGGTATTTCAAAGTCTGCTGCGGCTGAGCCATTGTCCGCCACATGTTGGCTGTTTACACTGCTACCTATTTCTATGCACAGCTGGGCGCAACGGAACCCTGATGATATAATTAGTGGTTTGTCAAAATGAGAACGCACTGGTTGTAATATATTTACTGCTAGTGCTTTTAAATTTTCTATTTGAGCTGGGTTAGGGTTATTATTAATTCCTTTTCTCTCACTAACTTGTGATTTACAAAGCTCGTCTAAAGTTATGTTTGCCGTTAATTTCATGATTTATATGTAATTAATATTTATATTGAATCTTGCTTTATCATTTGTACAGTTAGTACTCCTATGTTTTTTTGATCCATCAAATAACAAAGCTCTATTTTCTACAGACTCTATTTTAATGTTGTTTTCAAACATAGTAAACCCATTGCAAGTATTAAAATACAGTATTAAAGCTTTATGTTTTACACTGTAATCAGTGTGAAGTTTATGTTCTACAAGTTTTTCTGACCAAGGATAACAATTTAATTTGACTCTTCTTAATGCAAATAAGTCCATTTTTGATATTAATTTATTTGCAAATACCTCATAATAATCACTTAGTGGGTTACAGTTAAATAAAGTATGACAAAAATAAAAATCGTTTAATTCTTTAGAGTTATAATTTGTTTTATAATTAAAGCACCACCCAATCTTGTCACCCATTACTATTTTTTGTAGTGTTTCAAAATCTTCTTTAGGGAGAAAATTATCTATAACTCTCATAATTAAAAGTAATTTAAATTTATAACAATCCTTCTATCAGTGTCTGTTTGTTGGTGTGCTCTATGCAATTCTTTAGAATCAAAAATTAATAATTTATTATCTTCGCTGTTTATCTTTCGATTATTTTTTAATTCTGTATACCCATTATTAGTATTAATGTAAAATATAGCAGTATTGTGATTAAATTTATAGTTTCTATACATGTCTCGATGCCAACCGCTAAAATTAACCCTGTTTTTATTTACATTTAAATTTGCTCTTACATTTATTAATGAAATAGGTTTGATAAAATTAATTAAAGGTAATATATTTGTGTAAAATGGAGAAGAAGGCATGTCATTAAAATAAAATTGATGAGAGAAATAACTTTCATTATCAGATGTATAACCATCATACACTTGCTTTACATCTTTTTTTTCAACTTGCTCTTTGTTGTAATACCAAGGAATTTCGTCTGATTCTAATAACTTTTGTATTTTTAAAAATTCTTCTTTTGACAAAGCATTTTTAATAATTTTCATTTATTTTTTTTCTTCAATTTCGTAAAAAAAGTTATCTGTATCTTCTGTTTTCCATTTTCTAGAATCTTCTACATTCCACTCACTAGTTTGTACCTTCCAGTCTGGTATCTCATCTTTAACTGTAAACGATGGAATGTCCCAAATCAACCTGTTATTAGGTTGTGCTGCATAGTTACCATCATCTAAAGCTAATACATGTGCACATTTATGCTCTTGTGGTATTTCTGAATGATCAGTATCTAGAATATTAGATTCAGGATGAGCAAAATCCACAGTAAAAAGATAAGCACCTGGATGCCACTTTTTATCTTTACCGATGTAT
>CERP01008279.1_pt1 | contig 10276 bp, 13 predicted proteins | sample 530801 | NCBI WGS metagenome assembly CERP01 (sample SAMEA2620991, study PRJEB7988) | marine metagenome | biome: marine biome (ENVO:00000447); feature: surface water layer (ENVO:00002042); material: "saline water (ENVO:00002010), including plankton (ENVO:xxxxxxxx)" | depth 5 m | reverse complement strand
TCTTCTCTTGGCATTGTAATAGGCTCACCAACTTTAACTGTCATACCATGGGCACCTGAGTGATATGGTTTAAAAGTCATACTTTGATTAAGAGTCTCTTCAATACGCTCACCAGTGTTTTCATCATAACGAATACTTACAACTTCTTCACCTGTTTCTGCGTCATACTTACGAGCAACTTTCACTGCTTTATAAGCTAAGAAATAACCTTTATCTGTAATAGGGTGGCCATTATGTTCTAAGAAACCAAACAATTGCTGTCTAACACCTTTATCAGGGTTAAGCAAAGTGTTTCTCCAGAAGTTAACCAAAGCTTCTACATTTAAACCTTTGTCAATATATTCCAAAAGCTTTTTAGCAAGAAACTCAGGTATTGGGTCGCTTGTACCTTTAAGATACATAGCAGAGTTACCATCAAATTCAAATCTTCCATCAGAATTAAATTCGATTTTCTTTGCAGGATTGCAAAGTTCTTCTATCTTTGTAATAATATCTTCCCTCTCAGTTAGAATATTACACGAATTGTATTGCTTTACGAGAGCAATAACTAATTCAGCATCAGGAGAATCCTTTCGGATTCTCTTGTGCTTTCCATCAATGATTACTGTAACGTCACTCGGCGTTACTTTAGCTACTAAGTAGTTCATTTGCATTTTGATTTTTAGCGGTTAATGTTAATTTAATTTGTTGATTGTCAGGTAGTTTGTCTTTTAAAGATAAGAAATCTTCTATAGATTTCCTAGCTGTAGAGCAGAAGTTTACATAGTTCAAAAGGTCTAAACCTTGTGAATATTCTACCACCTCTTCTAGCTTATCTATCATGTTCATACTATACCTAACTTCATCTGGTATATCAAGTTTCATAAGCTCATTAACTATAGGTTTTATATCATCGTTACAACGCCAACAACTGTTAGTATTGTCATTATAATACTTATCAAGAGATTTGTATAAACCATACAATGGTCCGTCATACTCTTTATAGTTAGATAAAAATGTAAAACTTTTAATATACCCACTAATTTTCTGTGCAGTAATAAATCTCTGCAGGTGTTTTGGGCTTTTCATAAACTCATGGGCTGTTATAAATCCTTCTAAATCTTTAAAATCTTTTGCTACACTCTTAGCGACTTTTAAAACTTTGTATTGACTTCCAAAGTGATAATCATAGCCGCCGTATTGACTGTAGATGTAATCTTTAGTGCTACTAAGAATTTTGACAACTTTCTCAAGTTCGTCAATATCTTTAGTTTCAGCATAGACTACAGCTTTTAAAGTAGGATCTTCTTCTTGTAGTTTTTCTTGAAGATCAGCAATTTTATATTCATGATTAGAATATTTAATACCTACTTCATAGCCACTAGCTTTAACATAAGCATCACGAGCAAACACCATCTTGTTAATCTTACGACGAGTTTTGTTATCAACCACATCACCAAAAGATTCACTAAGATCTGCATCCTCTACATCTTCATAAGACATCATAAACTTAGAATTAAAAAGAAGCTTAGATACAGTGTTAAATGTAACTGTGCATTGCCATGGCCTACGAGGATCAGTAAGATTGTGAGATTTAGAGTCAAGTTTAGCACCTATTTTAGCATTATCTGCCTTAAATGCTATAAAAGATTGCTCTTCTCTACCATTTATAATAGAATAACTCTTAAGTTTATTAAAGTTACCCTGCACATAATACATATGCTCCACTTCTTTCATAGCATAAAAGAAATCAGACCAGGTAAACAACTCTTTGTTGTATATAGTCTCACCACCTATAGCAGAAGAATTACTAGTTTTCTTACAGTGATACACAGATATACCATCAAAAATTTGATGAAAACCTCTATCACTATTAATATTACCAGGAGTAAGTTGCTTACTAGGTTTGTATGTTACATCATAAGCTGTTAGTTGTGCCATACTAGCTTTTACAGCTGATGGGTCACTACTCTCAAGAGATGAATATCTATAACCGCCACTACCTATATTAGATACAGCAAGCAAATACTCAATATAGTCGGTAAGATTAGCATACTTAGCTGATAAATCTTCCTTAAACTTTTTCTTTACATTATTAAGAGTTGTCTGAATAAGTGTGATAGTTTTAGGAGTGTATCGTATCTCTTCGCGAGAAGGTACAAGATCAAGCACACCAATCTCAAACTTAAAAGCTACACTAGCATTATAGTCAGACTTATCTGTTCCCTTAAGCATATCCCAGTTAATAGGATACCTAACTCTACCTACAAGAAGACATGGATCTGCACCATCATTAGTGATGACATAAGAATCTGTCTCTTCTGTTACACTCTTCTTGTGATAATAGTTACGAACTCTACCTATACCTTCTTCAACATTCTTTAGTATAATGTTGTCAAAGTATGCAAGCTGATTACTAATAGCATCTCTAAAGTCAGAAGCATCATAGCTTCTCTTGATAGGTACAATAATAGTAGTACCATTCTGTTGATCTGTAGTTGCCTGATATACCTGATCCATATGTGGAACGTTATCGTTATTACGATAAATCATATAATATGTTTCAGTACCATTGTGTCTACTAGATACATAAAAGGTATCTGCATAAGCCAAAGGTGACTTTGCACCAAGGCCGAATCCACCGATCTCATAGTTGTTATCTCTCTTAGTAGATGCGCCAAATGTAGTAAATACATCTTGCACACGCTTCTGAGATAAACCGCAACCATAATCGTGGAACATCATACACTCATCCACGCCTAGGATAGTGTTCTTCGTAATGTATTCAATGCAAACCGTTTGGCGAGTTGACCAGAAAGCTTTATCATCCTCTGTTTCCATCGGTATTTTACCAGCTGTCTTTAGATCTCGCTCACGATTTGCATCTATACAATTAGAAGTGATCTCACGGACAATCGAACCAATAGGATCCGAGTATAAATTAATCAGGCTATCCATAATGATAGCCTGAGATCCGTCCGTAATTTTGAACTTGTGTTGTTTTTGAACGCCGATAACTTCTTCGACGTTCGTGTGTTGTTGTAGTTTCATTTATTCAAATGGGTTTTCTTCGGGTTTTAAAGGGTTAGTAACTTTCATATGTTCCCTGTAGACCTCTCTATTGAGATCGGGAACTGAGGAAACTTCTGAACCTTTCGGTATCTCTGCTCCAATTCTATCTTCTAGTTCCTCTTTTAAATCTTGGTGTTTGAATAAGACTTTGGCTACTTTATGTTCATGATCCATAATATCATGAAACGCAAATATAATTACTTTGTAATCATAATTCATTTCAGAATATTTACCTTTTTTGTACAGATTATAATCTGATTGATAAAAGGCAGGAATATCAAACACAAACATAACATGATGCTCATCTGGATCATACGCATCTACAAATAAATGTGTATTTCTCAAATAATCTTCATATTCCAAAAACTTTTCATTACCACTAAACTTATAAAGAAGGAAGATGTGGTTGTCATAGTTTTTCTTACTTTCATCTCCAATAAAAACATTTTTAAGGTTAGCCTTTACAATGTTTATTTCAGTTGAAAGCATAGGTAAAACATATGTATATGATTTATTCAACATCATCTTCCTACTAATTAAAAGTTTACAGTTTCTTCAAAACCTTGTTTAACATTAAAATTATTACTCTCTTTGTAATGTTTAAATTCTTTTAAAAGAGTTTCAATTTCCTTATTACCTTCTTCTATCCATTCAGATGGAAGTTGGTAAACTGCTACATCATAAGATCCTTTTGTATCAATAGCTACTATAAAAGCATCTACGTCATAATCAGGATACTCTGCTTTAACAGCATTAATGTAAAATGCAAGTTGTCTATAGTATCCATATTGTATACACGAATACATAAATCCTGATACATGCCAATCTCTTATAAGAATACCAGTTCTAAGTTTTTTAGGTAATTGCTTACACACACCATAAACTTGGCTACTAGTAGTTTTAAGATCTACAACAGTTACAGTTTTTTTATCATGGTTAACTATTACTCTATCTAATTTAGATTTACATTCTATATCATGCTGAGTAAAAAATATCTCTTTCTCATTAAAAGTTTCTATATTACCTTCAGGCTCAGAGAACAACATTTTATTAGCAACTACATGGCCTTTTAAAGATGTAAGACACCCTTCAATAATTCTTTTATCTTTTGGTGTAAGAGAAATTTTACCATCTGCATCTTTTAGAAATTGAAAAAATGCAATATTTTCTTGCTTTTTTTGAAAACTCTTTAGAATAGTTTCTGGTTTAGAGTGGGAAGGTTTGTACCCAGCCATTTGATATGCCATATCAGGAATAGTTTCTGCAGGTGTACCTACTTTCTCTAATTCAAAATAAGCTTTAATGTATTCACCCATCTTACCGCCAACAGGCTCTACATCTGACATAATAAATTTATCAGGCTCAAGTGTAAAATTATGAATAAGAGTTCCAAGCTGTAGTGACCCACTCTTGGTTTGCATTTCATGTTGCTTACGCATTATAAATCTTCTAGGAGATACTTTTAATTCTCCTAAATCGCTATTAGAGATTTCTTCTCTACCGTAATAATTTGCTTGTTCGGACATTTTCCTTTTCTTGTGTTTGTGTTAATAATTCCATATACTTGTTATATAATTCTTGCCGTTGCTTATGGGCATGAATTTTGGCGTTTGCAACTTTACGATCTCCGTCATCCACCATATGATCCACATATAATTCTGGATCATCTAATGCATTCTCAAGATAGTATCGCACAATATTATCTCTACTATTTTCCATAGCAGAGGTAAGCAATCTTATATCCATAAAATGTCGAAGATAATTAAAACACTTTGTTTTAAAGTCTTCTGGATATATAATGTTAAGTTTAGACATAATTAAGATTTTAATACATTAATATAAACTCCTGGGTTGTCTTTATCGTACTCAAATTCTAAAAAGATTGGAAGCATTTCCTGTGCATTATCATCAGAAATCCAACCGTACTTTACCATTTGATCCTGTACTGTTTGAGCAGGATTGATATAATCAAACTTGTGTCTGCTCTTACGTACAAATTTAAATGATATTCTGTAAGGTTTTTTATTCTGTGAGTCTTTGCCTTTTAGTAATTTTAAAAACTCTTTCTTATTTTCAACCCAATATTTTTTACTGTTTTTATAATATCTAGCAGTTTGCTTAGATACTATAAAGTATCGTCCTGTCCATCTTCTACCATTCTTACTTGATGGGACGTTCCCTGGTATAAATATTCCTCTTGGCATACATATTCTATTAACTCTGCCGCATCCCTTAAGCTACGATTAGCTATAAAGTCCGACAAATCCTTTGCTTTGTAGTCAAAGGTATTGAATTTTCCATTAGTAAAAAATAATGGTATAAATCCATACAGTTTCCTATGTTTGTTAGCAAAAGATACGCCAGTGCGGTCAAAGTCATATAATATGCATATTCGTGCAAATCTGTCATATAAATTCTTGACAATGTCTGCAGGAATGACACAACTCTCTGACGCTGGAGCAATTGCAGGTATCCCCCATATATCTAAACACATAACATCTTTTAGTGATTTAGTAATAACTAACGTGTCGCCGCTTTTAGGCAGTTGGCTCAAACCTTGAAGATCAGACACGTTAGTATTACTAAGCCATTTAAATTTGCTATACGGTTGATATATTTTTATTTTTCCTTGTCCAAAATTGTAAGCGTATATAGGATTGTACCTATTAGCGCTAACAATGAGATTATTATTAACCCACACGTGTTCTGCGGGTTGGACGTGAAATTTATTAAGGATGTTACAACATATTCCATATTTAGACCAAAAAGTTTTATCTTCTTTATTATTCCAAGGCCGTGATTTAATTTGTATTGTAGTAGAAGATGGTTCAACGTTTTCATATTCTTTTAAATGCTCACCAATATGTTTTTGAGTGGGCGCTGTAAAAGATGTTGTAGATATTCCTAATTGGAAATCATTATCTACAAGACGATATGTATCAAACCTTTTAAGACCATACATTTTTGTTAGAAATGTAAAACAATCTCCTGAGTCACCAGTGCTAAAATCTTTGAAAAAGAATTTACCGCTGTTATGTTTAAAAACAGTAAAAGAAGGAGATTTATCTTTACGAAGGGGAGAACACATAGCTCTCCCCATCCTAAAATCTTTACCTATGTAGTAAGCAAAAATATCTATGCAGGTAATTCTGCTTAGAATTTCTTCGTCACTTAGCTCTACTACTTTACTGCCGTACATTAGAACGGCATTTCAGCACCACCTGTGGCCATTACTGTTTCTGGTGTTACTGTAGCCGCATCTGGTTCAGGCTTAACTAACTTTTTCTTATTCCAATCAGAAATATAAATGTTAGTCTTGTCTGCAGGTACATCCATAGACTCGATAAAGTTAGGATACTTTGGCAAAGATGCATATTTACCTCTGTAAATAAATAGCATTCTAAATTTCTTACCTATAAATTTCTGACCAAACAAAGCTGTTACTTTATTTGCATAGTCTGCAAAAGATGTAACATTTTCTATTACAAATTCTGCTTCAGGCATAAACTTAGTAGCAATGTGCTTTACACGACGAGATACATCTGTAGCTTGTTTTTCTACATCACCATAGTCTGGGTTAGCAGGAAACTCTGCATGCTTAACTGTTGCACCATTAGACTGCTTGAATTCAAAGTCAAGTCTTCCGCCTTTATCCATGTTTAGTGATACGTTCACTAATTCACAATTTTCTTGAATACCTACCGATGGTACTACACCACCTGTGTTGTTACTTTCTACGTTACTTCCGTACATTTTTCTCTCTTTTAGAAATTAATTAATTATTATACTCTTCGATAGCCTCTGCTACCATTACTAAATCGTTTGGTATTTTAACAGATCCAAACATGTCCTTTGGAGTTTTACCAGTATTAGCACCATCGTTTTGTGTAATAAACGAATATGTCATACCAGTTTCATTCTTTGTGACATCTGTATACAATACAATTGTAAACATACCCTCAAGAGTAACTACATTATCCATCATTTTACCAATAGTTTTAGCTTTAGTAACTTTGTTACCGTGCGCGTCAAATGTAGTTTCTGAGTGCATCATAAACACAACTAATAAATCATCACGCATAGATTTAACTGCATTGATAACTGACCAAGCATTCTGAGCAATCTCAGTAAACTTTTTGAAGCCAGTCTCGTTAGCTCTACGCATATACTCATTAGCCATAGTGTATTGATAATCATCAACAATAATCGTCTTGATCTCAGGACGTTTCTCATTGATGTAATTCAAACAACCAAGAATCTCACTAGGTTTATCTGTAGAACAGAATCTACCTTGTGGGTTCTCTTTGTCGAATATAGGATACTTAGTCTTCCATCCTCTAAACGGTAACGCCTTACGGGCTACGTTAACAATAAATGTAGACTCAGGGTTTAAATTTGCAATTGAAGTGGATTTCCCTGTCCCACTAGCGCCAACTATTAATACTTCTTGTGCCATTAGTTTTGTTTTTCTCTTTTTAATGCTTTAGTTAATTCTTCCATTGTACGAACATGTTGTTCTTCAGGCCTATCTTTATTATATTTAGTAATAAGATAGTTTCTGTGTTCTTCACTTCTAATGTTTTGGGGCTCATCGTTAAAGCCCCATTTAATTGTTTCTGGTTCTTCCATGATTAAAATAAATTGATTTCTTTTTTAACGTTTTCTTGTTCTGTATGTCTTGCATTGTATTTATTACCTCTAAGCTCAGGATGTTTTTCTTGAAGTTTACGGCGACAACGTCCTACCCCTTCAAATGAAGGATATTCTTTATTGTGTAAACCTTTTAGAAAATCTCTGGTGCTTAGAGTATTTAAATTAACATTGTATGCTAATAAAACAAATGCATATAAAACATAATCACAATCTCTAGCCTTGGGCTTGTTCAGGAGTATCACTGACACTCTCTTCTCGTACTTCTTTACTTTCATTGCTTGAATAGGTTGGTGGTTTAGCATCTAATATTTGATTATGAGCCAAATCATTTTCCATTAAAGCAATGCAAGGCTCGCCCTCCCTAACCTTCAGATAGTGCCAAAATATAGCATTATCTGTAGGCCATCTCTTTGGGCCGTATGCCCTAATACCAAGCATCTCTGGTCTGTGTGTTACAATAACAATGTCAGAATACATATAACATGCATCTGCACCGAAGATGTCTTGCTTCTTAGGGTAATGTAAATCAGGGTTTTGTATACGCTCTGATGCCTCGATGTTACGATTCATCTGTGATATAAGAATAAATGCAACTCTAATAACTTTTTTTAGACCATTAAACATAGCCATCAAATCATAGAGCAAATCTCTATCCTGCGCACCGCCCACCTTCTTTACAAGTAGAGTATGATCTAACATAATTATAACAGGTTTGTTCTTTTCTTTAGAAAAAGCCAATATTGTAGCTTCTAAAGATTTAACACTACCTGGTATATCTACGTAATTTATATCATACTTATTTAACTTACGAGCTTCCTGTACTGCATTCATATAGTAATTGTCGTTCAAATTAAAAGTGTCTGACGCACTATATAATTGCTGTGTAGTAATATTCATTTTATTACTAAGTTTACGGCCAATCAGCCGTGAGGATAACATCTCAAAGTTAAATGAGAGCATTGCAAAATCTTCCTCTTGATTAAGATCTTTCAATCCTGTCTCAAGTTGGCCGAGTATTGCAGTCTTACCGCTACCAGACATACCAGCAATAGTTGTGATAGTCTGCCATTCTATACCACCCATAGAAATTCTATTAAACTTTTTCCAAGGGGTGGCTAAAGATTTAATCTCGCCTTTTCTTCTACCGTCTATATAGCGCAGTGCTGCACTAGACGCTTTAGATATATGGCGCCATGGTAAAGGTTTGTGTTCTTCACTCATATTAAATCTTCTCCATAATTTTGTTCATCTGCTTGTTGTTCAGGTTCAACTCCTTCATACATAGTCCAGGCTTCCTGGTTTAAATATGAACTCATCATCTTCCAACGTGGACGAAACTCATTAGTGTAACTGGCTTGCTTTCTATCCTCGTGTTCAGCTGCAATAGCTTTAAGTATAGTTTCGTGCAAACCAGGATTCCTTTCTATTAATGCTATGTACTTAAGCTTATTACGCTTCATATCATTATGTAAAGGTCTGCCTTGATCTTTTCTAGGATAGGCAATAGCAAATTGATTCCAACAATCTTCACACCCTCGTACCTTAAACAGATCCAACGCTTTTTGACGGAGCGTAAGAGAGTCATCGGGCATTATCTTAATAAAGCCACGCTTCTGCAATTTTGCTTCGTCTATAGGTAGGATTTCTAGGTACTTTTCGAGTTGTTTACTGCTTTCGCTTTTAATTAACATGTAAACAAACTCGCTTGGAGTCAGTTTGTTGCCCTTCAACTTTGTTAAGTTTAAAGACACTTTCATCGCAATTTAAATATTTATCTAGTTCCTCTTCAGTTAAATTCATCAGCACATCATCTGATAAACATCTTAATGTATTATTACACTCAATACAATTATTCATGACACAATAAATTACCATCATTATCCCAATACTGAGCAGTAATAAGATATAAATATACGTCATTTTTGCTGATTTTGCAACCAAATTCCATGCGTATTATATCTGTAACTGCATCAATATTAAGAGCTTCCAAGTCATCATAATAAAATTTTAAAACATTATATAGGTGTCTTACTTCTGTAAGATCTACTTGTTTTCCATTATAAGGACTCTTTTTCATACTTACATTTTAAAACGGTAGAGTCTCTTCCTTCAACATATGAAGATAAGGGTCTATCGAAAATTCTTTTGTAAATGTATGTAATTTAGTATACTTTTCCAAAGCATTCATTGGATGTGCAGCTTTAAGTGCTTCTGTACATGCATTATATGCAGACCAAGCTGTACGCTCAGTAAATACAGGAGACTCAAACCATTCTTTAGTTGCTTTGTTTAGTTGTGCGCCATTCAAAACACCTTGATTTACAAATAATTGACCAAAATAATTACCTGCGTCTGTATCGCTAAATTCTATTTCTTGCATAGTTTGTTTAGCTTCAACAGATTCATCATAACGACGATCTACATCAGCAAAAAGCTTCTGTATAAGAATATCTAAGTCGTCTTCTACATTCTGCGTATGTTTACGCATCTTAATAATATCACCTGTAAACATAAGGTTAGAACATACAAATACTGATGCTCCACCACATACACCTATAGGTAATGTCTTGTC
>CERP01019521.1_pt1 | contig 10293 bp, 3 predicted proteins | sample 530801 | NCBI WGS metagenome assembly CERP01 (sample SAMEA2620991, study PRJEB7988) | marine metagenome | biome: marine biome (ENVO:00000447); feature: surface water layer (ENVO:00002042); material: "saline water (ENVO:00002010), including plankton (ENVO:xxxxxxxx)" | depth 5 m | reverse complement strand
CTATCGCTATGGGTATGTTAACACCATTAATAACAACATCAGAGCCAGTCGTTGTTCCGATAGCTTGAGAAGAGTCTATTCTTGATAACATATCAGGAAGTTGTTCTTCAGAAACTTTACCCTCAGCTATATCAACTATTAACTGCTCATACATTTGTATTTTAGTATCGAAAGCAACTTTATTACTAGGAATAGTAACCTCTTCTTTAGTTTCTTGCTCTTCAGTAACTTGATCTTGAGTATCGTTTTCTACCTTGGTATCTCCTTCAGCAGAAACTGTTCCGTCAGCTAATCCTTTTTTTTGATAACTTGTTTTGCTTGAGTCAGGGCTTTTCTCGCTTGTCTTACTATCGTAAATTGTAGAAAAGTTTGCGTCAATTTTAGCCTTAACTTTTGCAAGCATAGCCTTTTTCTTGTTGGCTTCTTCTTTTAGCTTAGGGTTAGATGTATTATCAGGGTTTATTTTTTCTGAAACAGTGTCAGCATTTCTTGATGCTCTATCTAATTGAAACAACTGATACTTAGCAACACCATCATTTATATCACTAGTCTTTACATTTTCAGCAAAAACATTTAACTCGTCTATAAGTTTAAGAGATTCAGCTGCCTCTGTTTTAGACATTTTTTTATTCTCTACTAAAAGGTTTATAGAGTCTTTTAAATCAGTAATTTTACTTTTTTTACCTTGTTCTACAGCGTTGTTTATATAACCAAATAATCCTTCTTTAGTTAATGAGTCTCCCAGACCTTGACCACTTTGCATAAAAGCCATCCCCCCTCCAAGAACAGCACCTATTAATCCACCAAACGTAGACTCTACAAAAGATTTATAAGTTGTTACATCAGCACCAAATTCGCCTTTACCTTCATCTTTATAAACTGTATCATACAGCTGTTTAGCACCTTCTTCAATGTATGTTTGAGAAAATTCTTGACCAAACTCTATAGCAGAACCTTGAGCGATAACACCAAGCTTACTCATAATAGCGCCTTTACTTAAAGCACCAGTAGCTACATCTTTAGAGTAACCCGTCATAAATATTTTAAGAAGCTCTTGAGGGTTTGTAGCCCCACTCCTTAAAGCTGTTTTTACATTAGCGTTAGTTATAGCTTGAGTTAGCGGTTTAGTAGCAATTTTACCTATCCACTCAAGAGCGGCACCTTCAGTAAAAGATACAAGACCTGAAACTCCCAATGAAAATCTTGCTGCAGCACCTGTACTTAGACCTGCTTTTTTAGCTTCTTTTTGTATCTCAGGGTACATAAGAGTTGTACCTGCCATAAAAGTTCCTATACGGGAAGCCATTTGCTCACCCTTATTTGCTTTAGCTATAATATTAGCAGACCTAGATTGAAACTTAGCCAACTTTGCTGCGGCAGCAATTTTAGCAGCACCTGTAGCTGCCTTTTCTGCAGCCATTAAACCTTTCTGAATTTTTGCAGCTTTTTTTATAGTCTTACGACCTAAACTAGCAGCAGCTGATCCTCCTCCTGTTCCTATAATACCAACTAAAAATCCAACGCCCTGACCTAAAGCTCTTCCAACGTGAGATAAATTTATATCTCCAAACTCTGATATTTCATCATCAGCAGCGTCACTATATATCATTCTTTGGTTATCAAAAAACTCAGTAACACCTTCTGAAAAGGTGTCAACAAATTCTGACTCAACGCCTAACGCCTGAATAACAGTTGGGTTAAAATTAACTAAACCTTCTAAACCCCCTACTACTAATCCATTCCATAATCCTGCACCTGCATCAGCCCAAAAACCTTGGTCATACTCTTTCTTTTCAAAAGCGTAATCATCTTCAAAACCTGTAGGTCTATTTGGGTCTTGCCTTGCTAGAACAGTTTCAGCGTTATCTCTAAATTGATCTAAATTTATATTTAACTCTTGAGCAGCATCTTCAACCTCTTGAGTAGCCTCTTGGTTTTCTTGGTTAACTTGTTCTACTTTTTCTGATTCATCAGTTTGCTTTCTGTATTCAGCAATTCCTGATTCCTTCATCCAGTCAGGAGCATTTTTAGTAACTTCTTCTTGTGACATAGTTTTATCGTTGTATTCCTAGAGAAATTTTTTGTTGTGATTGTTCTAAACTATTACCGTTCTTTTGTAGTTTTTGAACTAAAGCCATATAGTCTTCTTGCATTAGTCTTTCTTGATCACCTCTTGTTTGAGTAGCTGCAGCACCATCAAATCTATTAGTAACGCCAACGTATTTATTTAACATATCTAAAAATCTTTGGCTTCCAACTCTTTGAGTAATGTCTATCATAACCTCACCTGTAACTATATCGTCACCAGCCTCCATTCCTTGCTGACCTTCTGTTGCATTTGTGAATTGCCAATTGTTTCTTGACTCGTCATCAACAAGACCATTACCTCCAAATATATTTTCTTTGTGAGGGTTTCCTTCTATTGGCTCATCTGCATCATAAACAGCGTCAGCTAAAAGATAAATCCTTCCGTCAGGAGTAGTGATATATTCTTTTAAAGAAAGATTTCTAGCGTTAGTTACGTTAACTGGTTTTCTTGTTAAAGCATCTATAGAGCTCATACCTCTAGTAGGAACGTAAGACCTAGTTTTACTATCATATTTAATACCAAGTGAATTAGCAAAGAATTTACCGTCATCTACACCTAAAACAACTTCTTTATCAACACCTGATTCTTGTGCAGCTAAACTATTTCTTTGTAGTTCTGGCCCTGTTTGGTTTAATTTCCTAACACCTTCTGAACCACTTGAAGAACCACGGCTATACTTTTCCGCCTTAGCAGCTTTTTCCATATCAGCATACTGATCATCCTTACCCCAACGCCAAGGTTGTTTTGTTTTTATAGCAGACTTTCCATATTCTACAGCAATTTTCTTAGCGTACTCTTCACTAGCACCCTGCTCTATTGCATAGTTGTACATATCATCTGTAGTAACCGCATAAGAAGTGTAAGGGTCATTAGGATTTTTAGTAGTCTTAGAAAACTTTAATGGGTCTAGCTTAACTTTTCTTTCAGCACCATTATAGGAAAGTTTAGTTATAATTCCGTCTTTAAACATTTGGGCTTGTTTCTCCATACTTACCGTTTGTTTTTCGGTAACTATTTCTCCGTTTACTACTTTAGGAGTAACACCGTCTGCTTCCATAACAGGAACTTCAACCTCTACGTTTCTAATATATTTACCTTCTGATTTATCTTTAATAAAGTTTGACATATTAACTTTATTAAGTGCAGCGTTTTTAACAGCATCAGAACCCATTATATCTCTTTTGTATTCACTTAACGCAGAGAGACCGCCAGTACTCATATATGACTTTAGGTTTCCGTTTACAGCAGCAATACCTTTATATATGTTTCTTCTAGCTTCTTTTTCTTTTTCTTGAATACGACCTTGATCTTCAGCTAAAGCATCAATTTTAGAAATCTCATCAAAGTAATTTTGCATACCTTGTTCAAGCTGCATTTGCTTTTCTAATTCTCCTTGAGCTTTTTGTTCTCTTCGCTCAAGAATCATTAGGTTTTGCATCTTGTCTTGACGCTTTTGAGCCCAGTTATCTTGACCCCTTAAAGCTGAATATAAACCCCAATCTGCTCCCATAATATTATGTTAATGTAAAAATAATACAAATCATTATACACAAATGTTTTATTTATTGTTATTTTATTTTTTATTATACTCGTCTATCTTAGCCTGTCTATCAAGTTTGTTTTGTTCTAAAACGCTAATAGATTGTTGCTTTTGATTAGCCGCTGATTGTTTTCTAGCTTCTCTAGCTTCTCTTAAAGATAATGTTTGCTCATTCATTAATTGAGAATACTGACTGCCTTTACCGTATTGCTTTTCAAACTGAGCTCTTTCATTCATATTTGTATAAGCATCCCTAGCTAAAGCTGCGCCTTCTTTTTTGTTAGCCATTTTTTGATTAAACTTATCTTGAAAAATTTGTCTATTAATCTGCTCGTCTCTTACAGCTGCCTGTGCAAAATTTTGTCTATTCTGCCTTCTAAGGTTTTGGTCTTGAGCAGCTATACTTCCGTATTGATTTTGTAGTATAGATGCTTGTTGACCTGCGCCAACTAAAGCTCCTGCAGCGCCAGTGCCTCTGTATTGCTGCATACCGTAAGCAAAAGCTCTTTCGGCATTGTTAGTCATATAATCTTTTTCCTGAGCAGACAAGCCTTGATCTTTCATCCTTCTAGCATCGTCTGAGTATTCATTAAACATATCACCTCTTGAGTATTCAGGAACTTCTTCCATAGCTCCTGCAGCACCAATAAGGCCTTTTGATATATCTGTAATGTTTCCTAACAAATTACTATAGTCAGATTCCTCTTCAGGTAGCTCAGCGTTAAACTCTTTTTGCCCTTTTATAAAATCAATAGTTTCTTGGTCTAATTGATTTTGTTTTAGCAAATAGTCTTCGTCTAAATAAGCGGCTGTCTCAGGATTTGTTTTAGCATCTTCGGCAACCATACCCCCTGCGTCTACCTCATCTGCTTCAGGGTTACTATCACTTGTTGTAGCAACGTCTACACCACTTACGGTTTTAACACCACTTTTAATACTACCGCCATCCGCGATATTGTCTGCATTATTTTTTGCAGGATCTACAATAAGATCATCTTTTGCTAAAGCTTTAGCATCTATTTTATTTTGCTCTTCAGGAGTGTTAGTGTGAGTATAGTCTTCACTATTTAACATTTCTTTAGCTTTAGCAATAGCTTGGTTATTGTTTAAGCCAAATCCTTTTTTATAATTTGTCGCTTTTGCTTTAGCACGTTGTTCTTCTCTAAGTGTACCACCTGTGTTTCCACCCCATTTTTTTATTTGTTCTATGTCTGCTTTATGAGTTTCTTCCCAATTATCATAATTAGTTTTAACAAAATCATATTCTTTTTCTGTTATTTCTCCATTAAGCAACCTTTTTTCAGCCCCTTCTAATATTTCCTCTTGTCTTTTTTCGGCATCAAAAACTCTTTTTCTTAATTCAGGATAAAGAATATCATTACCAAACTGATTATTTATCTCATAAATTTTATCGTCTTTAACAATCTTGTCTCTTCCGAATCCTTGTTTAGATCTTTCTTTGTCTCTTTTATTATGGTAAACATTTTGAAGTTTATTAGCTATTAAAGCTTGATTATACTCTTCTGCAGTTAACCCTTCGTTTAAACTCTTTTCTCTTAATTCTTTAGCTCTTTCATTAACAACATTTTCTCTTGCTGAAAAACGATCTGTATAGTACTTGCCAACTTTGTAACCTTGTTTACTTAATTGTTCTTTTTTTTCTTTAGGATTATAATCTTTAAATACGTAGTTTTCTTTTTCGTATTCATCAGTTAACTTATAAATTCTATTACCGTCTTTTTGAGAATAATAAGTTTGTCCTAATATGATTTCTTCTTTAAGAGGACTATCTGTAAAAAGTTCTTTTGTTACACCGTTAGGGTCTGTAATTTTTGTTACATACTTGTCTCCACCTATAGGCTTTCCGTTTTTATCTAACTCAGGGTTTGGGTTAATTATAGACTCTTGAAAACCTAAAGGAGTAAATGGAGTGTCTACACCTACAGGTTTAGTATCTTCTACAAAAGTATCAGCAGCTATTTTTTTATTATTTTCTTCGTACTGTTCAGGAGTAACTTTAGAAAAAAGATTAGGAATAGAGTCCGAAGGAATGTTTTTTTGAGCGTAAGCAGCAAACTCTCCTTTAGTTATTTTACCGTCTCCGTTTTTATCTAAATTTTTATTTGATTCGTATCTTTGTTTTGCGGCAGCGTCTCCTTTATTATCTCCTATTACGTAATCGTCTCCCTTACCCATAGCGGCAGGTTGAAACGTATAGGTATACATATCTCCGTAGCTTTTTAAAGAACCTTTAGGGGCTCCTTGATAAAACTTATCTACGTAATCTAATTGATCGGCAGGGCTCATTGTTGCTAAGTCTTCCTGATTCAATCCTAAACCTTTAGCTGTTGAAGGAATAAACTGTATTAAACCTCTAGCTCTACCACCTTTATCATTAGTTTTTGCTCCTGATTTTTGGTCTAACAAAAGAACGTCTCCATTATAAAGACTATTTTCTTTTAGCATTATATTTAAAAAATCTTCAGAATCTAAACCAGGATATTTGTCAGAAATACTTTTAAGTTTTTTAACAAACTCTCTTTTTTCTTTTTCACTAACTAACTTAGCTTTTCCTAAAGGTTTTTGAGTTTTAGGATCAAACTTATCAACATACCCTAATTTTAAGTTATCAATATTTAATAAAGACTTATTACCCTCTTGTTTTGGAACATTAGCAGCAGTAGCAGCAGGAGCGTTAGTAACAGGAGCAGCAGGAGCAACAGTGCTTACAACAGCACTATCTGTAGGCAAACTGTCTGTAGTGGCTACAGCAGGTTGCGGTATTGGGATAGTATCTGTAGCAGCAGTGTCTGCAGGTGGAACGTAATTAGGGTCTTGCTCAAAATCTCCTGTTTCAGGATTTAAAAACATTCCTTTAGGAATTTCTATTCCAGTGTTTGATAATGTATCAGGTATAGAAGTGTCGGGCTCAAAATCTCCTGTTTCAGGATTCATCTTCATTCCTTTAGGAATTTCTATTCCTGTATCTTCTTGCTTGTTGGGTTTAGAGTAGTTAGGGTCATCCACAAGCTCTCCTGAATCATTAACCATTTTACCTTCAGGTATACTGTCTTTAGCTTCTTGTTCTTCAATTTCAGAAACACCCTTTCCTCTCATTTCTGCCATTCTTTTATTTAACTCGGAAGCAGTAGAATCTTTTTCTGCAGCAGTAGCACCACCTGCAGCTTTAGTGAGAATGTCTTTAATTTCTTTAGAATTAGCTTGCGTAGATCCTATTCTATCTTTCCAACTTTTTTCGTAAGTAGGATTAGGATTATCTAATGTATAACCTTTAGTTGTTTTGTAAACTTGATCTTTTGCTTTTAATAAATTATCTAAATTAAGTTTTGACCAATCAGAAACCTTAAGATTACTACTTTTGTTAACTTGATCTAAAGTTGAATCTCCAATAGAAAATGAAGCAAGATCTGAAACGCTTCTCCCTGTATTGAACTTATAATCTAAAAGCTCAAACAAAACAGGAGTTTCTATATTACTAAAGTCTTGACCAATCTCTTCTTTCATTTCAGACAAATAACTGTCTTGAATGAGTTTTTTTAAACTAGGTATATCCTTGGCTTTGCCGCCAGTATACTCTTCAATAGTAAGACCTTTACCACCAAAACTTCCTTGTTTTTGTTCAAATCTATCTAACCTTTTTATAAACTCATCTAATTGAGAATCCGTTAATCCTTTAGGCATATCTTAATGTTTTATAGTAAATTATAATTAGCCATTACTTTACGGCTTTGATTCTTTTTTCTTATCCTATCTTCTTCGTCTCCAAAAGCTTTGTTCTTTTGATAGACATCAATTCCTGAAGCTACAAGAGGAGATACTATATTAGCGACATCTTTAATTTTATCTAAAGTCTTGCTAGAATCAACCTCTTCTTTTTTAGTTTTTTTAATTTCATTTTCAATATCATCTTCTAGTTCATCTTCAGCATCAGCAATATCACTTCTTTCTTGCATATCTAAAACTTGTTGACCTATATCGCTGTCCATAGCGCTTTTAAGAGTTTCTAAAGAAGAACTGCTTGAGTTTGATATTCCAGGTGTAGAAAGACTAGGAACTTTATTGGCAGCGCCACCTATTCCAGTCACACTATCTGTGTTACCTAATACAGAGCTCATATCAAGACCGCTTCCCATAGCTTCAGGAGAAACATTTCCTGCTGCGTTTGACAATACATCACCTCCTAAATTAGTAGCTGTATCAGTAGCACCACCTGATAAACCTCCTAGACCTTCTAGACCTCCTAGACCTATTAACGTTTTAGCAGCCTCTGCTCCAAACTTTAAATGAGAACCTTTAGCTGAAAAGTATTCATTATTTGACTCTTTTATAGAATCTCCTGTTTGAGTTCCTTTAGTTATACCTTGAACTTTTTTTCTAGCTAACGCATCTCCAAGTGGGTTTATAGTTCCCATTACCTTACCCCAAGCTGTTTTTTCTCCAAACTCGTTGTAACCTAATTGTCTAAGTTGCCTTGCTTTTTTACCAGTAACCCCTACTCTCTGTATTCTTTCAGCTTGCCTACTTTGATCTAATCTGTCTGTGAATAGTGCCATAATTAAAATCTGTTTGATGTCCTGTAATTAGTTATTAAGTTATATATTTTTACAGGTATATCATCGTTATTTTTAAATTCAAAAGTAAAATTAACAAACTTACCTCTTGTTCTGTCTTTTTGACTAAACGACCTGACGGGCATACGAATACTGTCTTCAAGGTATTTTGTCCTTGTATCAGATTGTACGTTATAGTAATAATATTGTTTTTCTGTATTAAATAAAAACCTACTATAATCAGTATAACTTTTTTCATTACCGTTTAGTCTTATGCTATCAAACACTTTTGAAGAAAACTCATCTTCATTAACATTTAAAGTGATATGCGACTTATAAGCTTGTTCATAATATGTAGCTTTATTAGAGTCTAAATTATGTACATATATTTTATTATTGATATTAACAAAGTCTTTATCTTGACTAAAAACAAGACTTCTGTGGTCAAAATAAAATGTAGGTCTAAAAGCAAAGAATCCTTGAAAAGAGTTTAAGTCTTCATTATAAATAACTGTACTTCTAAAAGGAGTTACGTCATCTAAGGTTACTTGCACAGCTGTCCAAGCTTCTGTATTGCTGTCTCTTTTTATTTCATAATATTGACCTGCAGAAACAGTAGCTATAGTTGTAATTACAGAAGTAGAACTATTTGCTGTTTTAATTAAGACTGGCTGACCTCCAATTTTATTAGCTACGTAATAAACAGAAGAAGTGTTTACATAAGAAAACCAACCTGTTTCAGGAAATATTAAATCTCCACCATCGCCTTCTACAAAAATAGTATTGTTGTTAGAGTAAGAAGCTGAACTAGAATTAGCAATTCCTTCAGAAATTATATACAAATCATTATTTAATGATAAGTGATAATCTCTAACAAAAGTCCACATAACATTGTTGTTCTCGTAATCATAAACACCACAAATACCATAACCTGCAGCAGGGCTGTCTTTGTTATAAAAATTAACAGACTCTTCTTTAAAAAAAGTATGAAGACCTCTTACATCTGAAAGAGAAACTCTTCCATCTCCTGCAAACCTCATAGCTTTCTTTTTATCTATATCTACCCAATAAATAGAATTTCCAGAACTTACTAAAGAAAACTGATGTTGATTACCGTATTTGTTTGATATATAATCAATACCGTCTAGTTGCCCCCCTGTGCCTGTAGTAAGTCCTCCAATACTTGTATTCACTAAAGCTCTATCTTGAGCTCTAAGCCTTCCAAAAGAACTTTCTTGAAAAGAATATATTTGATCATTAAAAAAAACACTACTTGTTATTTGCCCGTAAGAACCATTAAGGTCTTTAAAGTCAAAAGCTAAAAAGCTTCTCCAATAATCTATTACGTCTCCGTATATTTTGTTTCCTGTATATCTCCACCTAACAGGGTACTTATTTATTAATGAAAAGTCTTGTGTTTCTGAAGAGAAAAATTTAACAACTTCCCTTTGTAACAAAACTGAGTTTAAGTTAAACTCTTCGATTAAAGGAGTAGCTTCGTTATTTAAACCTCCTGACCAAAACCCAGGAGCGCCAGAAACACTGTTGTAAGTATCATAAGGCAAAGCGCCTACGTGAGAATACATAGGATCTGTGTTAGAAGGAGCTTGCCTTAAAGAATGGTTTAAGACACTTTCATAAGGCATACAAACCCCGTGAGCAACATCAGCTTCTATTTTAAATCCAACTGTAGCTCCACTATTAGGGTTGTTTACGTATCTAGGGTATGTTCTTAAAAAATCAACATAATCAACATAACAATCTCCTCCCCATATTTCTATATTATTGTAAATGTTGTTTACTGTAGCAGGAAATAAAGTTTCGTTATTTATTGGTTGAAAATGTCCAGTGCTATAAAATAAAGTTTGTTCTAAAGAAACTTCAGTTAAACCTCCATAAACAGAAGTGTTAGGCCTTACATAATTTAAAATACAACCTCCTTTCATACCGTTAGTTCCACTCAAAAAGTTTTGAGAGCCACAAACACTTGTTGCGTTATTAGGTACTACAGTACCTACACCCACGTTGAAATTACTTGTTCTATAGTATAATATTACTTTTTCTTGCCCTCTATATTCCCCTCCATCAGGTGT
>CERP01045782.1_pt1 | contig 10324 bp, 7 predicted proteins | sample 530801 | NCBI WGS metagenome assembly CERP01 (sample SAMEA2620991, study PRJEB7988) | marine metagenome | biome: marine biome (ENVO:00000447); feature: surface water layer (ENVO:00002042); material: "saline water (ENVO:00002010), including plankton (ENVO:xxxxxxxx)" | depth 5 m | reverse complement strand
TATTCTTGGTACAGGTGGTGGTGTATTAATTGCTGGTGGCACTGGCTCTTCAGCTGCAGCTTCAATTGAAGGTTCTGCAAGTTCTACTGGAGATCAGTCTAACTTAAAATCAATCGTAACAATCAACACAGCATCTTCAGCTGGATTTCACTCAGATCAATTTGTAAAAGTTGAAGCTTCTGAAATTCAAAAGAAGATAACTCTTATAAATGCATTGAACTCAATAAAGATTTCAAATGCTACTCCTTCTATAGGTTCTTCTAAGTTTGAAATCTTTAATAGAGATACACAACAAAGATTCTTCGGAAGAAATAGATATCACACAAGAACCCGTGGTAGAACATTCAAAGTTGAAAAGCAAGGACAATTTACTTGTGTTTCTTGGGATGAAAACGGAACTCAACCATTTTTCTTACAAAGTGCTATTGATGTAAAAGATGCTTCTTCAAGTACTTTAACATTATTAGTTGATGAAATTCTTGGTACTGTAGATATCAGAGTAGATACTGGAGATATGAGATTTGATGAAGTAGCAATTGGAGACCTCGTTACCTTGGCCAATAGACTTAACTCTGAAAATGATGGAAGTTTTATTGTAATTGGTAGGTCAGATGATGCTAGAACTATTAGAATATTTAATCCAACTGCTATCGATGAATTAGTAAGTGGTACATTTACAATCACAGATAACGTAGCTGTTCTCACAAGTGCATTCACTGTAGGTGGAACGGTTCTTACTGAAGGTACAGACTTTATTGCTGGGGCCACTGTAGATGATACAGCTTCAGCTCTTGCTGCTGCAATATCGTTACTACCAAACTTATCGGCCACTTCAGCTTCGGCCATCGTTACAATTACAAGTGATGTATCAGATGTTACTGTTGCAACTTCTATAGCTGGTGGTGGTGCAACGGCTGGACAGGTTCAATTACTAGCTCCAACTTCTAGCACAGGTGACTTAACTGCACAATCAGAAGTTCAGGAAGGTGACTCTGTAATTATCGGAAGTGACTTTAATATTTTAAACCAAGGTACTTTTAGAGTTATTAGAAGATTTAACAACTCTATATATATCGATAACTCAAATGCTGTTGGAGAAGAAATCACACTAGCTGCACAATTACAAGCTTCTGGTGGAGATGGTACAACAGGATACGATATTGACAAGCTTGATGGAATCAATAAACTTAAATGGAATGGAGCTGGAACAGAGCCTTCTCTTGAGAATATGAGACCAAGCGATATTGTAACTTTAGGAACAGACTTTGCTGCTGGAAATCAAGGTAGCTTTCATGTTGTTGATTCTGGAACAAAACTTCAAGAAATTACAGAGATGACTCAAGCCAGAGGTATCGATATGACTTCTGGAGAATATTGTACAATCAAAAGTGCAGAAGATGCAACGGACTATTACTTGTGGTTTAATATTGCTGCAGCTGGTGGTGATCCAGCACCTGGCGGTACAGGGATTGAAGTAGCCGTAGCAACACTAGATACTGCAGAGCAAGTAGCTGTTAAGGTTCAAGCTGTTGTTGACTTATTGGCTGACTTTAATGCAACGGTTGAAGGTGATGTTGTAACTATCACTACAGCTGGTTATGGAGAAACTACCAGTGCTGCTAATGTTGACATTGCAGGTTCTTTCTCGATAGTCGTTACTCAAAAAGGTAGAAGAAATTTTGCAAACTATATAAATGTAAATGGTGCTAGTGAAGCTGGTGTAACAATTGGTGATGTTTTAGAATTCCATAGAGAAGCTATTTCTTTCAAAGAATATGAAGGAACTGTTGTTGGAGATACATTTGTAATTTCTAGTAACTTCTTAGGAGTAGATAATGTAGGAAGCTACCTTATTACTGATGTTCTAAGTGAAACTGAAATCATTGCAACTGGTAACACTGTAGATGTTGACCAAACACTTCTTGATACAAACTTTAACAAAATTGCTGTAAACGAAGCAAAAGCATATGTAGGATATAAAAAGATTAGCCATATCGCCACTAACCCAGCCAACTTATCTAATAAGAATGTTGTGTTTGATACTGCAAATCAATTTGCAAAAATAGGTGAGATCGGTGGGGTTACAATGTCCACGGTTAGTAAATTAGACTTCCCTACATCTATCGTTAAAGGTGTTGATAGTTACGAATTTAATACAGGATTAATTGCAGAAGCAAATAGAATTGTTTATGGTGATCCTAGAGATAACACTACATATCCAGGTGTTGGAGCAGCTGGTGCAGAAATCTTCATCAAAGCCCCACTTGTTAAAAGAGTGCAAGTTTCTATCAATGTACGTGTTAAGACAGGTATCCCATTCAGTACAATTTCTGAAGAGGTTAGAAACTCTGTTGCAGCATTGATTAATTCAAATCCTGTTGGAAACTCAATTGCTATCTCAAACATTGTTAGCAATGTAGATGCTATTGTCGGTGTAAGAGCTGTTGCAATTAGCTCTCCTCAGTATGATGCTCAAAACGATGTAATAGGAATTAATTCAGGAGAAAAGGCTCTTGTACTAGATGTCATTACAGATATCCTAGTTTCAAAGATTGACTAATTATGGCAAATAAAGAAGACGAGTATAAAAAACTCAGAAAATTTTTGAACAATGCTATCCGTGGTAAAAACACAGATGCAATCTTACGTTCTGTTGCCACAGGCCCTGTTCACTTAGTAGATAACGTAGAGGCTGTAAATGACTCTTTATATATCGTATCAGCTAAAGAAAAATTTCTAGATCAAAGATTAGCAGATAGAGGGATTGTTCGTCCTTCAGATGTTGGCTTGTCTGATGAAGTCTTTCGTGACATTGGTATTGAAGTTGCCAACAGAAAACAAGTTAGAGATTTGGTTCATCAATTACTTAGAATCCTATATGGTGAAGTGTTTACTAGAGCCACATCTACATCGGCAGAATCTGAAACTTATAATTTAGAAGATGGTGATAACTTACTAGTATCATTTGATGGCCAAGACCCTATTGAACTTATCTTTTCGGCTTCTCAGTTTTCAAATATAAACGCTGCAACTGCACAAGAAGTGGCCGATGCTATTACAAAATCTATTAGAAAAATTGGTGCCGATGGTGCTGGTTTTACAGTGGAAGACGGTGTTAACACAAAAGTTGTTATAATCTCTCCTACTGACGGTCCTTCATCTAGTGTGAGAATACAAGGTGGTAAGGCTCAAAATGTTTTAAAATTCGATGAGCTTAGACCTACCTCTGGTGATGCATCTACTCAATGGACTCTTACTCAAGAAGCTGGTGGTAAAATCAGAGCTACTTGGACAGGTGGAGCCGATCCTTCTTTAGGTAAAGTTAAAGTTGGAGATTATATTAATGTTTACGGTACAGCTTTTGATATCTTAAATAGAGGTACGTTTGATGTTGAAGAAATTCAAGGTGGTACTGTAGGTAATTCGTATGTTGAATTTGTAAATCCAAACGGTATTGCTGAAACAGTATCTCAAGGTACTGCTGATGCAGCTTTGTTCTTTAATCCATTGATTAGAGTGTTGACATCAGAAGAAAGATATGCTGCTGCTTTTCAAACTTCTCCCAGAACTTTGGAAGTTTTTATGCCTGCTACAACTAAGATTGTTAGAAGGAATAGAAGAGGTGCTGCACATATTTACGAAAGTGGCCCATCCAATGTAGGACAAGAAGGCCCTTATGTTTACGATACTACTGTAGGATTTGTAATTGGAGAACAGGCAGCTTTGACAACTGAAGAGTTAGATGCTAGTAGTGATTCGATTCTATTTGTTGACGATGCTTCGGAATTTCCAGATGAGGCAGGCAAAGTGATTATTGGACTTGGAACTTCTCACCAAGAAGGCCCTGTACCATATATCTCAAAACCTTCGGCCAACACTTTAAGAATCAATCCTTCATATAAGTTTCAAAAAGAACATCCAATTGGAACTGATGTTGCTTTAGTGGCACAGGAAAGTCCAGCGAACCCAGCAAAAGATGGATCAGATACTCCATTTTATTTAACAGATTCTGTAGCTGGTAGGATTTATGCAGAAAATTTAATAAAAGAAATTACAGCCACAGGTATTGTGGTAATAATCTATATATTATACCCTAATGATATTGGCCTCGGTAAATGGGGAGATCAGGTAAATTCTGAGAAATATTATATTTGGGGTACAGAAGAAGATATAGTAGGATAAAAGAATGTCACAACAAAGAACATTATCAGGTGCTCACATTAAACTCTATGTAAATGGAGTTGTTTACAATGAAGTACAATCGCTCAATTACACCATAGATTATGGTGAAGAGCCTATCTATGGAATCGACTCAGTATTTCCACAAGAGATCAAAATCACTAGAATTTCAATTTCTGGTACTATTTCTGGTGTTAGAGTAAAAGGTTCTAATGGGATTCAAAATTACAATTTAAGACCTAAAATAACAGATTCTTTCTTTGCTCCATATATTTCTATTAGAATAACTGATAGGAAAAGTGGTGAAGATATTATGTTCATTCCTTATGCCAAGGTTACAAACGAAACTCTCAATGTATCGGCTAAGAGCGTTGTAAAGGCCAATTTTAGCTTTACAGGCCTTCAAGGACAGCAGACATTAGATAGAGGCAAGTCAGGCGGTGGAGGCTTATTCGGCTTCTAATCAATCTGATTTTAATTTACCTAATTGATATCTTTTACCAAATAAATGAAAAATCCATATCCTACCTAATTTAGGGTTTACCCTTGTTATTCCAAGCCAAATTTTAGCTACTCTATTTTTGTAGCTAGTTATTTGAATAAAGTTGTATATTCTATGGTGTCCGTATTGAAATGCCTTAACTTTAAATTCCATATACTTCCTTTGATAGATAATATATAATTATCTATTTTTTATCTAAAACCTTGCTTATATACTCCCATATATTAGCCACAGCTTTTCTGGATAGCTTTCTATTTCCTGCTCCATAACTCGTTTCAAACTCTGTTTCATTCTTATAACCGCAGCATTCTTCATGGATTCTATAGTGTGTTTTATTTAGAAATCCCTGAAACTTACAATGTTTACATTTCATATACTTACCCTACTCTGATAGATAATCTATTGTTATCTATATTACTATAGCTTTAACTGCACCCTTTGATTCAGGGTGTGGCCTTTGAGCGATCTTATCACCCTTAACTCTCCGATATTTAAGCTTTTTTCTCTGCATATTTACCGATGGCTTTCTAACATTAGATAACCACTTGTTATCACTGTCATAATCATCATCGTTGAATATGTCTATATAAACCTCTGTATCATCGGGATACTGGTTAAGAAAATCTACCAATTCCTTTTTAGTCATCGATATTTCCCAGATCGGCCCCACAATTTCTACATGAGTAAAATTTCAAACTATTGCTGATGATATTTTTATATTTATCAGGGTTATTACAACAGTCTTTTGAGATAGTGATGTTTTCAAATATCCAATCGGTATTAACCCATTCACTTTTATTTCCAATATTCTCCATATAAGCCTTATCGTCCTTTTTAAACTGCTCCATAGGGTCAATATCTCCAATAGGGTCAGATTCTGGCAGGGTATCCATTTGTGACCAATCATCTTTGGCTAATTCAAAAGATAATCCATACTCATTTACCTTTACTTCTACTAATCTTCCATCTGGTGTTCTTATTAACATTACAGCTCCTTTCTACTATAGTATCATATTTTTTATGATAATAATAAAAAAGTTCGGCTCTGAATCTTTAATATATATGATATTATATAGATGAAAACACATATAAAAACAATAAACGTATTTTCAGTAGTTTACAAGGGTGCTCAATGAGTGTAAGAAGACGACAGAACTGGCAAGGTCAACAAAGGGTAGATGTACCTCATTTGAAGGCCGTAGAGTCAGCTATTTCCAATGATTTCGATGAGTTAATTAGCGGTCTTGTTATCGGTGAGAGCCAAAGCTATGTAATCAGAGGGTTTACCATCAATATGCCAGGTGCCATAGGTTCCTCGGCCAACGGATTACAGCTACTTGTAGAGAACTCATCATTCCTACACGGTGCTTCTAATGAGTCTGGTACTTTTTACAGTATCCCAACAGGCACACCTGCAGAAGTTTTAAGTAGCACGACAAATACAAGAGTTGAAGGGGCATTTACTCCAAATACTGATAATTACATTGGAGTTGAGTTTGTAAGAGCTGTTGACGATGCCACAGCCGATCAGGTCTATTTTTGGAATCCAACTACAAATATTGAGATAACAAAAACTGTACCATTAGCAATCATCTTAGATTATAAGATTGTAATTGCAACATCTTCATTTGCTTCCAATGTACTTCCAATAGCGATTGTACAGACAGATGCTTCAAATAACGTAATTTCAATAACAGATAGAAGACCACTATTAAATAGATTGGGAACTGCAGGAAGTTCTGCTCCCGATCCTTTCTACAGTTACCCTTGGGCTGACGGTAGAGCTGAAACATTTTATACATCAACTTCATCTACTTCTGACCCATTCTTTGGTGGTGATAAGCAGATTGGTAGTTTAAAAGAATTCTTCGATGCAATAATGACAGAATTCAAACTCCTTAAAGGTACGCCTTTTTGGTATTCTGCGAGTGCTGGCTCACTTGCTAGAGCTAGACAAGATTTAGCAAACACGGCCTTTACAGGTAAGGGTAACGTAATTCACGGTGCATTAGACTTCCAAGGTCAAGTCGCTGGTATGACAACTGATGTCATTATAAAAACTGTTAATGCAACTGCTCCTGTAGGGATCACTCTAGAAGAAGACGGTTCAGATATTGACGCATTAATTACTGCATATAACGTAGCAAACCCTGATGATACCGTAGTATTATTTAGTGGTGACGGTTCTCAAGTTCCTACTGTAGATATTGAGTTAACCTCTAAAGCTGGCCAAATCAATTGGAGTTCGGATATATTCCTAAACTTTATTGGTGGTAGGCTAAGATATAAAATTGCTGTAAACGAAGAAACACAAGATATCACACTAGCTGACAATGAAGTTGCATATGTTAATTTGGTCCGTGGTGAAGGTATTATACCAAACCTAGTATTTACTAACGGTGGTACTGTTGTAACTTCTGTTGGAGCTGTTAATTGGACTACTGATTTAGTTGCTGGCGATTTTATTAAAGATGCCTCTAAAGGTGATGAAAAATATTATGAAATACAATCTGTTGATTCTTTATCACAGGTTACACTAACAACAGCTTTCCTTGAACTATCTTCAGGAGCTGCAGGTTTCGATGCTCAATATGCTTTTGGAGTATATGCGACAAACCCAGCACCTTCTACTAATAGACATGTTCAAGTTGCAGATAGAGCCTTAGTTCCTTTTAATGAAGATGCCTTCTGGTTATTCTTTAGACAAGATGACATCGGTTCTGTAGCAAAAATTTATGCAAGAGTTCTTGGAGGCCAAGAATTAGAACAAGGTGAGGCTCAGGATATTTCTGACAACACAAGCTTGGCCGTTCTAAACTATATTGGTGCTGCTAGTGAATCTGACAGTAGCCCTGATTATTTAAACTCTATCGAAATTGCTGTAAAAGAAGTTACAACATTTACGATACCAGCGTTTGCCAGTTTAACTGATGGACAATATTTTACAATTAATAGTGCTAACGATCTTAATAAATATTATGTTTATTTAGACACTACTGGTGGGAACTTAGTTGATCCAACTCCAGCAGGTTTAACATCGATCTATGTAGATGTATCTGGCGATACAACTAACTTAGAAGTAGCAGCTTCAATTCACTCAGCAATTAATGCTTTAGGTGACTTTGATGTTATAGATAATACTGATGGAACGATCACAAATACTAACAATGCTTTTGGAGCAACAACTGATGCTGCTAATGTAAATGTCGGTGGTGTGTTCGCTGTTGCAATCGATACTCAAGGTGTCGGTGAACCAAACCATTACTTAATTGATGGAGAAAATCTTACTAGAAGTAATAAAAGATTAGACTCTGCACTTTTTGGAGTATCTGCAGGATTAAGTGCAGCTCAAAAAGTTATTAGACAAAATAGAACACTTAAACTCATCGAAGGTGGAACCTTTAGTTGGGACTTAGGAACAACAACACTTACTTGGTCAGCTGATGCTCAAGTTCAAATTGGTGGTGTTGATGATACAAGAAACAACATCGTAGCTGGTAATATTTCTTTACCAAGTGACGGTGATGTTGCTTATGTAAGTGTAAATAGAGACACAGGGCCTGCTGCTAATATAACAGTTAGTGTGTCAAATATTTTAGCTCTATCTCTTACTGATGATACTGTAATACTTGCAAGAAGAACTGGAGGATTAGTCCTAGTAGGTTCAAGCTCATTCCAACTTAAAGATGGAGAGTTCTTAGAGTTAGACGGTGGACTTGCTGAAATTAATAGGTATCATGGTCAATTGGCTATGGCACCAGAAGCTACTGCTAGTAAAAGAATTAAGATTTCTGGTTCTGATGTAGCAAAACTTAGTGGTTCAAAACTTAGCCTTGAACAGAAGAACTTACTATTAGAAATGGAACCTGTTGTTATTAACTTTGACACTGGTGAGATTTTTGAAGAAGATGGAACAACTTCTTTTCTAGGTGGACTAAATAATTTTACACCATTTGCAATAGGTGCTAATGAATATTTCCATTACTCTGTTTCGGTTCTTCCAAACACAGTAAATGCAGATAATACAATATCAGGACAAATCCTAGTATTGCCAGCTTCAGCTTCTGATGCAGCTTTAGCTTCAGCACAAAAAGCTCCTTTCCCAAGTTCTGGGATTAAGCTTGGAAACGTATGGGTTCAAGAAGATGGTGCTGGAAGTATTTTAACAATTAACTATGCCAACATAATTCAACTTGGTGTAGGTGGTAGTGGCTCTGGAAGTGGTGACGCTAACGAGTTACTTGAAAGATTAAAAAATAGAGTAGATGTAGTTGACTATGACGTAGTTAATGCAGTTATCTTTGCTTCATCTGAAGAAGATTTAACTGATCCATCAACAACATCTAAATATGATATTACAAACTCTTCATATAGTTTTGAAAATATCGGTGATACATTTGTTTCAGTACAGATGTTAGATGCTTTATTTCTAAGTGAAGGTAAAGATGTGCAAGATGTCGAATTAGTATCTTATTGGGATATTGATAATTTTGATGCTTCAGCAGTTTATGAAGTTTCAAGAGATGGTGGAAATGAATATCAAGCTGTAACTGTAGAAAGAATCGGAAACTCTGATACAGTATTTGGCAGACATATATTTGCTGAAGAAGCATCTTACACAGAAATTGTAGAACATGCTGTGACCGATGCTTTAGCTGACATGACTGATACTATTGAAAGAAGAAGTCAAGCCTTTACAGTAGCTGCTCAAACAACTTTAAAGAAATTGTTTGTAAGAGGTGATGTAACTGGTTTTGCAACGATGGAAGGTAAACTAACCGTCCAAATTGTTAAAGATAATGCTGGAGTTCCTTCAACGGCTAGTGCAGATATTGTATTTGAAAGTGTAGGACAAGACCTAAGCTCATTTGTAGCTGACGGAAGTGTTGATATTGAGGTAGGTATTACGGCTGAATTAGTGGCAGGTACTTATCATATTGTATATAAGACTGATGCTGAGTATAGAGCTAATTGGGCCTCTGGTATAACGGAATTTGCTTTAAGAGCCGACTCTGCTGACACAGTACCTTCTAAAGAGTATGCTGCTGGTGCTTGGGGAGCCTCTGCTGCTGGCCAACTTATGTACAGACTTGAGGGTAGATTGTTAGACCTTAGAGTTAGAATTACAAGTGCAACTGCTGAAGTTAACTTATTTGGTTTTGGTATCTTTTATGATATTGATGAAGCCAACTCGGTTATCACAGAAGGTTATGAAAGAGAAGTGATTACATTCTCTGGAGACCTAGATAAGACATCGTTTGCAATATCTGAGTTTACTCCAGATAAGATTTTACTATGTGCTTATGAATTAGGAACAGGACAAGTTTATAGAAGAGGTGCTTTTACAATCAACGGAACTACTGTTGAATTTGCTGCTGGGACCTTTGATAAACCTGGCGAAGAGATTACACTAGAGTTCCTACAAGTATTTAGTGGAAGTATGCAATTTGATGCTAGGAATAGACAACTACTTGCAGAAAATAACTTAGGATCACAAGACCCAAGTTTAGACCTTTCATCGGCTGGTAGAGGGATTATTCTTAGAAGACCTGATGGGACTCTAAGGGAATTAACAATCAATGATGATGATTTAATAGCAATTAAGACAGTACCATAGGAATATAATGGCAACAGTAAAAATCA
>CERP01020996.1_pt1 | contig 10329 bp, 8 predicted proteins | sample 530801 | NCBI WGS metagenome assembly CERP01 (sample SAMEA2620991, study PRJEB7988) | marine metagenome | biome: marine biome (ENVO:00000447); feature: surface water layer (ENVO:00002042); material: "saline water (ENVO:00002010), including plankton (ENVO:xxxxxxxx)" | depth 5 m | reverse complement strand
TTAACACTAAGTATTTTATTTAGTCTACCAGACTGCGCTTCTTTAGTTGTCTTATTAATTAACTCTTCAGTAGATGTTGTGTTAAGACCATCTTTATTAATAAACTTTCTCATAAAGTCCCAGTCAGGCATAACCTTTCCAAGACTTTTTATAATCTTAATTGGTGCAAGTATCTCTGTTAAACCTAATGCAGTACCAAGACCAACAGACTGATCTATCTGTTCTTCAGTTGCCTTTCCTTCTATAGCTCTATCATAGGCTTCATCTGCACCAGTTCCAGCAGCAAGTGTTGCTCCTATTCCTAACGCAGCAATACCACTAAAAGGCGCAGCTACTACAGCAGGAGCAGCAAATCCTAATATAGAACCAAAAGCATTAAATGTTTTAAAATAAATTTCTTTATCAGGAGATGCCTTTATTTCTTCAGCACCTTTTTTCATAGCTTCGCCAGCTTGTCTAAACCAACCTGCATCATCTCCAGTTGGATCAATTTCGAGCCGTTCTGCTATTCTTTCTATACCTGATAGCCCTGCACCAAGTGATCCTAAAGCACCTGATCCTATACCTGCAAGTGCTTCCATAAATAAACCACGATCAGGAACTGGCTCTGGAGTTTTGATTGGAGCTTCTTCTCTTCGTTGCTGTGCTCCATATAAAAGATTATTTAGATAAGCAACCTGTTCATTTATCTGTCTATCGATATCATCAGGAGCAGCTAACTCTTGTTGCTGAAGTGCTATGAGTTCATCAAAGTTTTGAGGACCACTGTCAGGTACGAGATCATCAAAAGATTCTACCTGCTGTTGTGGTTGCTGCTGTGGGGGAAGAGCCATACTGTTTTACTCTTTTATCTTCTTGGTTTTAAACTAGCTACTGCTTGCCTTATTTTTTGAGCATATAACTCAGGGGTCATATTTTTTCGCTCTTCTTCTGTTATCTTTAATAAATTATTTTGACCTACTATGCCAGCAGATTCCCATAGTTTTATAGCTGCTTGATCATCTGCTTTTTGTATTTCTTGTTGAAGTTTTACTATCTCAAAACCCTGCTTTTTTGCCTCAAAAGTTTTTTTAGCTATATCAGCAGCACGTTTACGTAATGCTTCAGCAAGTTTAGCTTTGTTAGCTTCTGTTTCGTTTGATGCTTTTATAGCTTTTAACTCTACTTCAAGATCATTTGCTGGAGGTTTACCAGCAGCAACTGCTCGTGATGCTTGTGTCAAACCTTCTTCTCTACCTGTTAACAAAGCAAGACCCATTGCAACTTTATCTCTACTAGACAGTCCTTGATCTCTATCTAATGTCTTTAAGTATTTAGCTAATTCTGATTCTCCAACTGGTTTTTTCTTTGTTGGTAGAGGTGTTTTTACTTCTGGTTTCTTTTTAGGTGCTTGTGGTTGAGTCTTCATTTCCATCTCACCAAAAACAGTTTCATTTACATCATCTCCAAAACCAGACTCATTAACTGTTACATCTTCTACTTTTTCTTTAACTTCTAATTTATCAGGAGATAAAGATTCAACATTAGGTATTAAATTTTTTGGCGTATCTGTTTGTTTTCTAGCATCTTGTATCATTCCTCTTCTCATACGATCTTGTTGAGCAATAAACTCCTGTCTCATTTTTTCATCAGATGGGTTAGACATTCCTAAAAAATAAGGACTAGCACCTTGCTTTCTTTTTTTAACATACTCATCAAAATCTGGATTATAATCTAATCCCATTCTTCTTGCTCTATCTCCAGATGGATCAAATCCTATATCTATACTATCAGCAACTCTATCACCCTCTGCAAACCTCATCTGAGGTCCAGCAACTGAAGCAAGTCCACCCATCATGCCTATGTCTTCTGTGTATGCTTGTCCCGGAACACCACCGTATGCAAGCTGTTGCTGTTGTGGCATCATCATGTCTTCATTACCTTGCTCAACTAATGTAGCCATATCAAACTGACCTCCATCATTCGGCATGAGATTTTGTAGACCACCTCCTTCAACTGTTATCTCTTCTTCCGTGAATTTGATTTCGTCTTTTTTAGGAGCAATAGCATTTTTTAATGCCCGTTGTCCTGATCCCATTTCTATATTACCACTTCCTATACCTGCTAACTTCTTAATAGCAGAATCAACTACATCCTCTGTTGTTCCTCCTTGTTTATAATCAGCAACTCCTCCCGATGCAAATAATCCACCGCCTCCGCCACCACCACCGAATAAACCACTAGCAATAGATCCTAAACCTGCTACTTGCTGTAGACCACTTTTAGGTGTGCTTGTTTCTTTAGTAATAAATTGATTAGCAGGTGGAGTTGCACCACGAATGATAGCAGAGTACTCAGCGAGTTTTTGTTGATCAAAGTTTGACTGATCCATAAACTCTTGAAAAGCTACATCTCTGATTTGCTGATCAATAGCTTGCTCTGCTGTTGCTGCCTTCTCGACACCCACTAATCCACTTGTTAAAGCTGCTTGTTGCGCTTGACTTAATCCTGCTAACTGCTGTGATCCCTTCAGTGCTCTTTCTTTATCTGCTGAAGATGCTGCTAGAGCATTAGCAAAGTTAGCCATTTGACTACGTTCTTCTAGATCAGTGAGTTCTCTTTGCGTGTCTCTATCAAACAATGATTCAGTTACTGCTTGTCTGCTACCACCAAATGCACCTACTCGTGCAGCTTGATCTCCTATAGATTTACGTTTAATATCTCTTCTTTCTTTTGCGTTCCTTAGTAACTGATCTGTTACAAGATCTTGATAAGGATTCATATAAGAAGATAGATCAGTTTCTGGAAAAGCAGTTGATGCAGACTTAGTTCCTTGAATAGCGTCTGCATACCCTTGCTGACTCATCTTTGCCAAACCTGTATCCTGTAGTGAGGTTAAAGCATCTTTTCTAGCTTGTGGTGTTTCAACTAACCTTGCTTCAGGAAAAGGATCATACTCTCTTGCAAACTGTTCCTGTGAACTTTCTAATACATCTTCAAGATAAGGCTGAAAGAACTCAGGATATTCCTGCCTTACCTGACTTGTGACTGTACTTGTTGGTGCTGATCTTGAACTACCCATTTTAAAATTCTCTTTCTACTATCCAAACACTTTGTTTAAAACCGTCATCTTTTAATCTACGTACCCAACCTTTTCTTCCTACTACTTCAGCAAGGTCACATTGATTTAAATTTGCAAACTTATACAACATATCAAACATTAAAGGATACCATTTGTTTAAGTGATCACCACAACACAATAAAATAGTGAAAACTTTCTTTCTAGGATACACTGTAAAATGTGTAATAACCACCCCATCAACATTAGTTGTTGTTGTGTTTATTGGTATCCATAAATCAAATAGCTTACTTTCTATTCCTTCTATTATATCTTGTTTCTCGTATCTGCCACCTGTATACGGAATAACATTATTTAAATACTTATCTATCAGTGGCATTATTCTGTGTATGTCTGAGTGAGGTACACCCGATACTTCATATGTCATTACTTATTTCGGCCTTTTAAACATTAAAGAACTTAATCCTTTTACCACACTTTCTCCTTCTGGTACTAGTGGTCCCGGTTGTTCTCCACCTGTATTTGTTTTCCGTGCTCTTACATTTTCCATAAAGTTCGTCATCATTTGTTGGCCTTTAGCTAGGTTCGGTCTTTTATCTCCACCAAACATAACAGGAAGTTTTGCAAGAGCCGTTGTAGGAATAACAATCTCATCTCTTGCTATCTTAGCTGCTGTTGTTCCAGATCGTGTAGCCTGTTGTAATGGGTTGTTAACTGATAGTCCTCTTGCATATGTATTAACTGACCCTCCAGATGCTCCTGTTATAACAGTATTAACACTATCACTCAACCCTGTTCCGGGAACTGGTCCACCGTCTGCTGTTGTAACTCTTCCAGCCATCGTACCGTTAGGGCCATCCATTGATCCATCTAAAGGTATTCCAAGTAATCCTGATAGTCTTTCTATACCTGACTCTGTTGATCCATCTCCTACACCAGATACTACATCTGCTGACACAACAAATGATCCAGCATCTAAGGGTCTGTCTGCTGGTGCTTCTGCTGGCCCTCCTCCATATAAAGAGGTAATTCCTCCAGCACCAAAACCATAAAAATCATCCATATTCCCCATATCCTCTAAGTCTTCAGAGCTAAGAGAAAAAGTATCATCACCGTCTGATCCAGTATCTTCAGGAGCAAGATACTCATCAAGATTCTGCTTTCCCAGATTGGATAAGTCTGGTGCTTCAAAACCGGCATCACCTCCAAAGTCAGGACTAGGCCCACCAAATAAAGACATACTTGTATTGTCGACTACGTCTACAAGACCAAGTTGACCTGCTCCTACACCTAAATCAGAAGCAAGGTTATCTAAAGTTATATCATCTAGTTTATCACCACCACGAGTAACATTACCTTCATCGTCAATGCTTAAACCTGCTGAATATAAATTACTAAGTGCTTGTGCTGCTTTAGCTTGATCTCTTATTTGACCTTCTGTTGTTCCTTCTTCTTTGTCTTTATCAAAACGTGATAGTTGTCCTGTTGCAAGAAGACCTGCTACCGTTGCGTCTTGTTTATCACCCTTACCAGCACCACTATCTGCCACGCCTCCTTCATCATCAAACCCTAAAGACTCACTTCCTATAGTATCTTGAACATCTCCAAGAACACCTTTTAAACCCATTTCAGTAACCAGTGGACCAAGAATCGATCCTCCCGGTAAAAATCCAAGTATAGTTCCTACAGTTTTTGCATTTGAAATTGCATCATCAATAGACTTACTTCCTAAAGTTATTGGTGATTCTTGAAATTCTTCTCTCTCATTACCACCTGATCCTTCACTAATTTCTTTCTTAGGAGGTGCAATAGATACTGGAGCAGATACTGTTTCTGCTTCTACAGAAACAGGAGTTAAGTAATCAAAAAATCTTTGTCCGGGAAGTAGTGCTGCATTTTTATAGTCAGCAGTACCACCTAAATTAGTAGACAGTTTACGCATACGTCCACTAGGTTGTGGCTTGTCATGTGTATTAGGATTATATTGATATTTTTTTACCTTACCAAATACATCTGTATAACTTACTTCTGCAAGATCTGGCCCTAGTGTAACTACATCACCATCTGCATATGCTTGATTTTTATTAGAGAATTGATCACCAACATTTCTGCCAACGAGTCTACTCAAGTCTCCAACCATTTGTCTACCTACATTTGATCTATTCATTTTAATAAAAATCCTGCCACACTGTTCCGTTAAATCCTTGATGTTTATTAGTTGAACTATTAAACCTTATATCTCCTGCTACTGGTGTAACACTTGTTGTTACTTCTCCGACCCTTACTCTCCCTTCAATCTGAATACTAGAGTTCTGATCTATCTCTACCTTTCTTTCTTCTGTTGTTACCTGTTGAGAATCAAGAGATCCTTTTAATTGGTTAGCCCAGTTCTCTGTTAATGTCCACATCTGTCTAGTTGTGTTGTCATTAAAAGAAAAAGGAAATCTAGGAAACACGGGATAATATGCCATTACTTACCTCTTACCATCAGCCATTACGTCCATCCTAATAGAACCAACATTAAATCGAGTATTAGGAGTACCAGTTGAAACTCTTATCTTAGCAGTTCTTCCTCTTGCTCTAGGTCTGATATAAGAAGTATTACCACTAATCTCAAACGGTCCTTTCTCTATTGCTGTATCATTAGGATGATACTTTGTTTTTAAACTTAGTTGTAAGTTACCAACACTTACTTTTATATCTGGTATAATTCTATCTATAAATAGTATATCGTCACCATCGCCAAGATCAAACTCCCCACTCTCAATAAATACAGGCATGTCCTGACCATCTGCTGTATGTACATTGAATGGTTCATTGTCAAAAAGAAAATGAGTGTCAGTACTTTCTAAAGGAGCCGATACAGAAGCACCAGTTGTCAGTACTGTGTTTATTATATTCTTATCTGTCCATGTTGTCCAGATAGCTTCTCCGTATGTCCAGTAATTCTGTGATGGACTGTATGTTACATATCTATCACACTCTGATGAGTTAGCACTTGGATACAACCAAGTAACTTCTCCAAACTCTGAGTTAACTCCACAGTAAACCTTTCTACTATTTGTGTAGTTAAAATCATCAAACACATACTTTCTTACAGTACATGGGAGAACCTGAACTTGTCCTGAATAAACATAAAAATTACTATCACCCATCCAATACGTTCTACCGTCAAACTCTGACATAGCGTGTTTAGCTATTAATCCACAGTTTGTTCCAAGCTGTCTCGTACCAAAAACAAAAGGCTCACCTACAAACTCAAGACCTGTTAAGGCTGTATCTGTCCAAACAAGTACTAAGTTACCAGAAGCAAGTCCTCCTATTATTTCTGATCCATTAGATAGTCGAATACTTCCTGCCGTGTTTGTAGCAGAGTCAACCCAGTCTGTAATGTTTTCATTAGCTGACCATCTAACCAACATTGGATCAAATGTACCAGTTGCATCTGTTACTCCTAGACACATACCTTGACGAGCTATAGGACTAACAAGAAAACCATTTGCTTCTGCTGGAGCACCTGACACAAGTAATGCTACTTCTGTAAATCCATCTGACTTATTCCATTCATAGATACCGCCTTGCGGATAAGGATTTATTATAAAGTTTTCTCCAAAGTTATCTAAAGACCATTCTCTTATGTCTAATTGTATACCAGTTTCTGAAGCAGGATCACTCCATCCTCTATAATCTGAAGCTGTGACTGGTACAACATTTAAAAATATGTTTGTTCCTTTACCTGATTCTGTGGCTGTTGCTGCGCTTCCTGCTACAAAATGAAACGAGTTGGATGTTATAGCACTGACCTCGTAAAAACCACTAACAGAAGTTATACCTGCTAATCCTGCTCCGGGCCACGCACTAACATTTATATAACTACCTGTTGCTCTGTTATGGTTTGTAATACTTACTGTTATAGTTGTCTTTGTATTTACAAAATTAAACACACTAGAATATGCTGTCATTGTGAAAGGCTGTGCGTTATATTCAGAAGCTCCATACCCTAATCCTCCTGCTGCTACAGAAGCACCAGACGGTAGACGTACAGCATAAGTAGCCTTTCCTTTACTTACACTAGTAGCATCTGCAACACTGCCAGCTACAAAATTAAAGGCATTAGCATTAACAACACTTACTCTATAGTCTCCTCTTACAGATGTAATGCCACCCGGATACGTACCTGCACCTGTTCCACCACTTGTGGGACTCCAAGCACTTACAGTTATATATGATCCTGTATTTAACCCGTGTGCAGAGACACTTGCTGTAATAACACTAGAACCATCTACTGTGTTAAATGCTCCTGTAACAGTTGTATACCATGTGTCACGGGCTTGTGATACGGTTACATCATAAGGAGTAATATCATAAAGACTACCACCATAATTTATATATGCTTTATGTTCAGTAGCAAAACCAATAAACTCTTTACCGTCAAGAGCAGCCCAAGTTTTTATGGCTCTTCCTGTTCCTATAAAAGAAGATGTAATTCTTTTCTGCCACCCTCTTATACTTTCTGGTTTACCGTCTCTAAAACGAATACGGTTACCATCAAACCATCCACCTTCAGCAGCATACTCTGTAGACTCACGCATAATGCCCGGACGGAAATCGTATTTAACTGTTCTCGTTTCAGTAGACATTATACTCTAACTCTTAAAATTATTTAATACAGCAACGTCTATGGCGTTTAATGCTCCGTTTGAACTTACATCTCTAACAAAGTATGTTAATAAATCAACTGAATCAGCAGCAGCAGTTTTACTTGGTGTTACTCCTGCTGGAAACTTCCAAGCACTTGTTTGAAAATTAAATGTAGAATTACCAGAACTTGTACCATTCACCATATAAATAGCACCTGTTTGACCTACTATCCCGTTTACTGGTTTAACTAAACTAATAGAAACCGCACCTGCTACTGCGCCACTCGCTTTAACGTAGAAGAAGTTAGATGCAGCTAAATCAATAGTTGTAGTAGCACTACATTTTATTGTAGTCATTGCACACATGCTTCTACCATTAACTGACACATCTCCGTTAAAGGTTGCTACAGAAGCAAATGTTGTGTGACCAGCCATACTTGCTGGTCCTGTTGCACTTAGATTAGTTATTAATCCATTATTAAAACTAGTAGCACTAATTGAACTTTGTGTTATTCTTCCAAAATTAAAAGAAGAATTACCTGCTGTAGTTCCAATAGATACGTTTGCTAAAAAACTGCTGTTTACATTTGTTGTTGAGTCACCAGCACTTGCACAATAGAAACCTGCGAATAAAGGAACAACAGTAGTAGGAGTTGCCAGTACACCCATTGTAGCTTGTTTAGGTATATTTGTTCCAGTGTTTCCAGCATTCTTAACTCTAACTGTAAACGCATTAGGATTACGTACAATGTACATCTTACCTGCCCAAGTAACACCGTTTCCTTGATTGGCAGTTGTAAATGTAGGAACTATTAGATCCACAATAGAAGTGGCATCTGATCTTGTTCCTGTTAATCCTAATACTGTTAGTCTACTTTGATCAGCTAGTCCATTATTCTGACTTAATGTTATAGTAGTTTCTGTAGAAAAATCTATTGAACCAGCTATATTAGTACTAAAAGCATTATCAACCATGTCAATAACGTTATCATTAAGTATAGTTCCCCATGTATTTGCGTTTTCACCTGCTCCTTGTTTTGCAAGCTGCAAAGTATTTGTATAACTAGTAGCCATTACTGTGTTCCTTGTTGTAGATTATCTTGTCCTCCTGCTGGATTCGCAGCTATCTCCATGTCATCCCTTCTTGCTCTACGTGATTCATTGTTTAAGAACGTAGCTTCACGTTGATATTGTTGATCCCAGTATGTAGCTGCTGCTGGGTTTTTCATCCAATACAATGCTTCTACCATGCTGGCATAGAATAACGCATTAGCACAGTATTGTGTAAAGTAGTTCTCTTCGTTTGTAGCTGAAGCTAAAGCAGCAGGTTGAGCTACATAAGACATCTCTATGCTGTATGCAGATGCAGGAGCAGGAGCTATAAGAAGTTGTTCTGCTCCAAAGTTTGCGTAATATCTTGGAAGACCGATTGAAGTACGTTGAGGCCAATAGTCGTTTAAGTAATCTTTACTACGTAATAATAACTGAGTTCGTAATCCTGTTGATGTTGTAAAATTAACATTACGGACAATCAAAGATCTATTAGGTACAACAGGCTTAGTTACAAAAGGATCTCCTTGAACAAAGAAACTTGTAGCAAAGTTTGTTAATCCTAATACATCTGTTTCACGAGTTAGTCTTAGCTCTGCTCTATCTATAAAAGAATCAACTGAAGATGCAAAGTCTGATCCATCATTTTCAGCAGCATCTTTAATACGTTGAACTAAAGTTGTGTATGTTAAAGTAGCCATATTTTAATTCTCTAATGTCCAAATAAATTCTTTTTTAGGTTGTGTAGTCTGTCTCCAAACACGTAAGTCTTCACCAAATTTAGCAGGTGCTCCTGTTAATACTACACTAAAATTAACTATGTTGCTAAACGTACCTGCTTTAAACTCTGATCCTGTTCCTGTTAAGCTTACATTATTTACATTTATAACACTAAACGTATCAGCGTTGTACTTTGCTCCTGTTCCATTTAAATTTATACTTTGATTTCCCTCAAGTATAAAATCGCTAGAACCCCATTTACTATCCGCACTTCCTAAACTAATACTAGCATTGCCGTTAACTGAGAATGTATTTGTATTCCAAGTTGCGTTAGTTCCTGAAAGAGTAACAAAAGCATTATGAACTTCACCTGCGTATGATGAAAAAGGTGCTGTACTAAAAGGTGATTCACCAAACATCATTTGTTTTTACTCTTCCAATACAGGCCAATCATAAAGTATTCCTGACTTATTGCCATCACCATCCCATGATAAGAACAAAGCTATAAAAGCATCTATGTCACCAGCACCATCAATAGCATCTTCCATTGCTGTAGCTTTAGTTCTGATAGCTGCTCTCCATGTTGCTATGTTACTAGGAATAGCTTTATCTGTATCAGCTTTACGTACTACTGCCCAATCTGTCTGAGCTAGTAAGGATGCTTGTTGTTCCTTCACATTAAGTTTGTACTTACTCTTTAGACCAAGTACTAAGGTATCTCCTGAACCAGTATCATCTAGGTTTCTTGGGGTGATATTAGCTACACCTTCAAGACCATTATCTATCCAGTTGTAAAATCTACCATCTGGTCTAGCCTCAAGAGTCACCTCAGTGATGTTCATTGATTTCTTATGAGCATCA
>CERP01044221.1_pt1 | contig 10345 bp, 14 predicted proteins | sample 530801 | NCBI WGS metagenome assembly CERP01 (sample SAMEA2620991, study PRJEB7988) | marine metagenome | biome: marine biome (ENVO:00000447); feature: surface water layer (ENVO:00002042); material: "saline water (ENVO:00002010), including plankton (ENVO:xxxxxxxx)" | depth 5 m | reverse complement strand
TTTTTTCAATTAAGAGAAGAATTAAATAAAGTAAATGAAGCTTATCAAGTAAACGAAGCTGCTATTCATACACACTCAGATGGTACAACAGTGCATCATTCAGATGAAGATCGCGGTGAAATTTATACTATTAAACACGGGGGTAAAACTCATAGTGTAAATACACATGCATATACTGTACCAGGCGAAACAGTTGCAGGCAATGTTAAAAAACACATTGAAGCACAAGCTCCAGGAATTCCATCACACGCTAAGAAAGCTATTCAAAAACATATGGCAGATATGTAAGAGGTAAGCCATGAAAAAGGAAAATTTGGACGCAGATCCTCAGTCAATGGATAATAGACGATTAGGTGCTATTGCTCGTAATCCAAATCATCCTCAGGCTACTCACGCTAAAGCTGAATTGGCTCGTCGTAAAGTTAAGAAATCGGAGATGGATGAAGGTGGTATGAAGCGTATTGCTACTACTCAGTCCAATAAAGCAGACCGCATGGCATCAGGAGGCAAGAAGGGTTTGGAAACATTTAAAAAGAAAGTTAATGAGGTTTCATCTAAGACACTCAGTAACTATATGAGGAAGTCTACAGCATCTGCTGGAAAGCCTCGTCAGGATGTTCGAACAATGGACAAGCGTATCGGTGGTCAGAAGATGGCTGATGACAAGTTGCGTAAAATGGATGGCAAAGGATCTGCTGCTAAGGTAGCTGCTACCAAGGAAGCTAACACTTATGTCGGTCAACGTGATCAAATGAAAATTACTGGTCGTAAGCCTCACCCTGATGGTGGTCATATCGTAACTCTGCAAACAAAAGCTGGTAAAACCATTAAGCGCCATTTAAAGAATGGTAAAGTCAAAGATATTAAGGAAACTCAATCAGTTAATGAGCTATCTAAAGATACCATGCAATCATATTGGGACAAAACCAAAGGTGATGATGCATTTAGTGGATCGAGAAAAGCTAACAATAGACTGAAGGGTGCTATCAACGTCACTACTAAGTTAGACAGAATCAAGAAAATGGTTAAGAAGAAATGATTAGTTTCAAGGCATTCATATCAGAAGACATGGACGGTATGTCTGTCAAGTCGGGCGACAAGCGTTCTGTAAAACAGGGCGCGGGCATGACAAAGCAAGGTGTCGCTAAATATAGAAGACGTAATCCTGGTAGTAAGTTGGGTACTGCTGTAACTGCAAAGCCAAGTACTCTTAAACCTGGAACTAAGGCGCATGGAAGACGTAAGAGCTTCTGTGCTAGATCCAGAAGTTGGACTGGAGAACGCGGGAAAGCCGCTCGCAGAAGATGGAATTGTTAATGGCTGAGCCAACCGATAAGCGGCTTGACCGTATAGAAGAAAAACTAGATAGAATGGGCGATGTACTTATATCACTTGCCCGTTTCGAAGAAAAAATGGATGCTTATAATGAGTATCGAGAACGCTCGTGGGATCGTATGAATAAGTTCTCTGAGAAATTAGACCATATTGATAAAACAGTTGAAGACAATGCTCGTACTGTACACACTATTAATAAATTATTCTGGATAGCTATTATTGCTATATCGGGGTCAATCGCAGCTCAATATTTTATGTAGGTATCCTTGGATAATTTTTATAGACCGTGGCGTGATAAAGAGCATTACTCAATGGAGTCGAACCCATTTGTCGGAACCGTTTATGAGGAAGACGAAGGCTTTATAGAGTTCCAAAAATCAGACAATTGTTTTACCTGGCAAAAGAATCTAGTCCCTCGTCTAGCTGAATTTGTTTTCTTTAAATTTTTACCCGGCGGTAAGCCACGGGCATCGATAGATGCTGGTGCTAATTATGGATGTTTTACATATCCTCTTGCGCTTTTGTCAGAACATGTATATTCATTTGAAATGAGGCGGGACATATTTGATTGTTTAAAAATCAACACCTCTAAATTTGATAATATCACTTACCACAGAATGGCATTGTCTAACAAAACAGGTCAGTTAGAAATGTTTGCAGATATTGCATCGGGCTTGAGTATGTTAATGTCTCAAGAAATTATAGATGAACAGGACAGTTGGATAGCACCAGTCAAGCACAGACATAAAAATAGACAAGGAAGAGGCTCTCACGAATCTTTCTCAGGTGGTATGAGGAAAGTACCCACCAGACCAATAGACAATTATAATATCAAAAACGTTGATTTTATTAAACTGGATGTTCAATATCATGAATATGAAGTTCTCGAGGGTGCTAGAAATACAATTATAGAATCCAATCCTATATTACTAGTAGAAGAACTTGGTGGGAGAGGACCTGAAGTAGATAATTACAGAATGAAAATTAAAGACATGCTATTTGATATGGGATACTCAGTGTTCGACATTTGGGCCCAAGATTGTATTTTTGTACACGAAAAACATTTGTGGTATCGGCGTAATAAAAAAACATATAAATAGAATTATAATTAATAACGCAGCTCAACTTATTGTTAAAGGAGAACGTAATGAGCGAATGGATCAAGAAGTTGGCAGAGGCGTATACTGAAGTCAATGAAAATAAAAATGCGGCAGTAAAGAAAGCACTAGCTAAAGCATCCGCACCTTCTCAAAAGGGTAAGGATGCTGTAACGCTACCAAAGGCACCTTTTGCTATTCCGGAAGATGTGCCAATCCCTGAGCGTGATATGTTCATGGCAAAAGCAGCGGCCGCTCACAAAGCAGGTAAAACACACTTCACAATGCCAGGTGGTAAGAAACACCCAGTGACAATGAAGAAAGATACAGCTTCAGCAGTTAACTCTGAAGCGGTTGAACCTAAAAAAGAAATGTCTTCTAAGGAGAAGATGAAAAAAGGCCTGTACAACGGTTCTAAAGATGAAGAAGAGGTTGTAATGAACCCTAAGAAAGAGAAGAAAGAAAAGTCTACTGAGACTGATAATATGGCTCAGGAGTCTGTGATTCCTCCAGTGTATGCACGTATTATCGAAGCGCGTGCCACTGCTGATGCTGGTGGAAAGCATAAAGGTAAAGGCGCAGATCCAGAAAGCTGGGATGAGAAAGAGAAAAATAATAAAGGCGCAATGGATATGAAAGCGGATCACAAAGGTGAGACAATTGATAATCCAGAAGCTGGTGATCAAATGACAAAAGCTGCTAACGCAGCTCCAAACGCTCCATCGCGCAAAGGTGATAACGCAGCAGGTGATAAAAAAATCATTCCATCTGCTACTCCAACGAAAGGAATGTAATATGATTAGACCTCCAGCATGGTGCGCAGGGGCTGTCCCAGAGAAAAATAGAGGCTGGGTAGATCCTAATTCAGGTGAACTTTTAGTCTCTTCTAGGTTCACACAGGCACAAATTGATGAATTTCATGGAGTTCCTTCTATAGCTGAAGTTCAAGCAATTCACGAGCAACAGATGCAAAATCAAGTAATAGATGAGTGGCAAGCTGAAGATCTCAATGAAGATGGTGTAGTCGACGAGCTCGAATCTATGACTAAAAAACAACTTGAAGAGCTGGGCCGGGAAAATGGCGTTGAATTAGACCGTAGAAAAAATAGATCAACGCTGGTGAACCAAATGAGAAATTTGTTGTCTAAATAGAACTAAACACTCTATGGATGACTTATGCAAATATTTGATACCCTCACAGATAAAACTTTTTTGTTATATGCAGCTAGATGCTACTACAAACCTAATATAATAGACGCTGAAGAATTTTATGATGATCTAAAAAGATTTATGTATCTAAAGCGTCTATTTAATCGTTATGATAAGACTGGTGAGTTATCGGAAAGATTAATATTAAATCACCTAATAGTGATCTTCAATGTATTTGATATTAATCCAGCATTAAAAATGTTAGAGTACCAAGTTGATAAAAAGTATTGGCATATATTGAAACCATTTTTAATTTATTTGAAACACATTAAGAATGATCAATACACGGCCGTGGGTATGGACAAGGAAGTAATAGACAGGTTAAGGAAAATATAATGGGTATCATAAAACGCGCTGGCGACCTAGTCTATACGTTTAGATTCCTGCGATTACTCACAACTAGATTTGAAGATACCGAAGCGTTTAAATTAGGTATCATTGACAAGGATGGTAAGCGCAACAAAGAGTTTACTCTCAATACTATGGATAACCGCGACAAGTATAAAGAATTTTATACACCATTTCATAGACTTGTTTTTAATATTAAGAAGATCATGGACAAAGCACCAGGTGGAGGAAGTCGTCTAGCTTCTTACGCAGCTGCTTTGTATCTCCTTAAAGAAAAGTTTAACGTGTTGGACTCACATATCGATAAAGGATTAGAACACCACGGTATTGATAAACTTGACCTAATGCAAGAACAATCTGAGTGGTTTGTGTTGGAGGATATGATGTTGTCTCCAGGAATATATAAGGTGTTGACCAGTAAAGTGTTAAACGATACTATGGATGAAATTGTCAATGCAAGAGACAAAATTAGGGTGAGTGAACAGTGTTATCCTGTTGGTGATATGTTTGGTATTAACGTATATGAAGTACAACATGCAAGGACGAAGAAAAACATTTATGTGACCATCGGTGAGTTGTCACGATGAGTAAGACATCAGAACTAATTAAGAAGAGTCATTCTAAGAGAGGCGCACCAGGGACTCTCAAAGCAAAAGTCAAGGGTAAAATGACTATTGCTAAAGCCCGGGACCTAAAGAACAAGCCTGGAGCTACTACAATGGATAAAAAACAAGCTAACTTTTTTATCAATATGCATAGCGAAGAAGCAATGACTACTGCTGATGCAGGAATACCTCAAGACACAAAGAACATGGGCCCCGCCCGTCTTCCAACCCATATTTTTAGAAGGAAGATGGGAATTCCTATTAATGTTACCGATCGTCGGAAACGTAAAGATAAGAAGCCCAGGTTGTTAAAAAAGTTTAGAAAGTATTATGATGGCTAAAGTATATTTATTTCTATTTGTTGTTTCCCTTTTATCAGGAGTGGGGTATGCTGGGTATAGTTATTATATCTGGTCCGAACAAACAATAGGAACACTCAGAGAAAATAATGTAAAATTAAAATCGGCAGCAGAAACGCTCCAGGCAACTGTAGAGAAGATGGCTGCTGATCAAAAGAAGAATGAACAGCTAAATAAAGATTTAACCAAAAGATTACAGCAATCACAACAACACCTAGATAAACTGAGAGGTGTGTTTGCTAAGATCGATTTGACTATGGAGGCATTGACAAATGCACAAGGACTTGAAGACAGAGTTAACAACGCCGTTAACAAACTTATTGGACGGATCCAAGACGAAACTACTCCTCCTTCTGATAAGCCCGATGCTACTGACAGCGTGTCTGGGGAGAACTCCGGAGGCTGAAGTAGTAGTAACTACTGAGTATCAAGAGCAGAATGTTCCTATCCAAGAACGACCTAAGGCAGTTGAGTTTCCTCCTGTTGATTGGTTCGTTATCACAGAAGAAAATCTAGATCAGAAACTAGCTGAGATTAATTCCAAGACTGGTAATGTGGTTCTGTTTACCATTACACCAAAAGGTTATGAGAACCTAGCTATTGGGATTGCAGATCTACGTAGATATGTCAAGGATCAGCAAGCTATCATTGCATATTATGAAGAAGCATTGACTCCAGAAGATCCACAGGAACCTGAAGCTACTGAATAATGAGATATGTAGGAATAAGTGAATATTTTCACGATGCGAGTATTGCATTTATAGACAATAATGGCAATATAGAATTTGCGTCTCAAAGCGAAAGATATTCTAAAGTAAAAAATGATCCAACAATTCATTTTTTATTAGAAGACATGATCGCTAAAGATGATAAACTGATCTGGTATGAAGATCCAGACAAAAGATCAGCATACACCAACATTGAAAACTATAATAAAAAAATAGTTGAAGCTAGATATAACAATTTAGATTTCTACGATCATCACATATCTCATTCCGCAAATAGTTTTTATACAAGGCCTTGGCAATCAGCTGATGATACAGTAATAATGAATATTGATGGCCATGGTGAGTATCAATCATGCACTATATACGATAGCAAATTTAATCTACTACATGAAAAGGTTTATCCCAATTCAGTAGGTGTCGTATATGCTAAAATAACAAAGCTGTTAGGATTCAAACCCCTAGAAGAAGAATATATTGTTATGGGAATGGCTGCTTACGGTGAGCCCATAGACCTTAACATATTTGAACGGTATATTAATTATGACGGGGGATTACTTGAACTAAACACAGAAATCCTCAAAAAAATGGATCGGGGAGATCTCGCTGCGACAGTACAAGCCTGGGCTGAAAAAGAAATTATTGCGTGGGCAAAACTAGCAAGACAGTATGGAAGCAAGTTGTGTTATGCTGGTGGTGTCGCCCAGAACATCGTAGCAAATACTCTTATCCACGAGCTATTTGATGAAGTGTGGATTCCTTCGAATCCAGGAGATGGTGGATCAGCTTTAGGAGCTGCAGCTTTAGGATACTGTAAGGATAATAATATTGACCGGATCAATTGGATTGATGCGTATTTAGGACTCGATGTAGGAAACAACTTAAACCCTAAAGAAATTGCTGAATGGTTATGCTCAGAAAATAGTATGTGTGGAGTAGTATCAGGCCGCACTGAATTTGGACCTAGAGCTTTGGGTAACAGAAGTCTTCTAGCAGATCCTCGCCAGAATATAAAGGATACAGTAAACACTGTAAAGCAAAGACAAAAGTTTAGACCTTTTGCTCCAGCTATCTTGGAGGAATATGCAAAAGATTATTTTGATGGTCCAATGAACGAATACATGCAATACACATCTAAAGCAAAACATGATTACAGCTCAGTTACTCATGTTGATGGATCAGCTAGGGTTCAAATTGTAAAGGCAAATTGTAAATCGATATTAAGACCCATCCTGGAAGAATTTTATGATAAGACTGGTGTTCCCATGTTATTGAATACTTCATTAAACATCAAAGGAAGACCCATTTGTAATGATATATACGAAGCAATCGCATTTAATGTGAAACATGGGGTAAAGGTGTTCAAGTGATATTAGTCAATGGTTGTTCTTTTTCAGCTGGCGCTCAGCTGAAAACTGATGCAGATAGATATTCTAATCAATTGGATAATCTTCTTGATGAAGAGACTGTTTGTAATATCGCGGCCAATAGTAAAGATAATAATTTTAGTTATTTCGAGTTGTACTCTTATATTTTACACGCAAAGACTAAATCTGAATTGACTTTACCTAAAATAATTATTTGGCAGTTGACAGATTATTACAGATATAATTTACCTTACTATGGAAGTAGTGGTACTTGGAAACCTAACGATTGGTATTCGTTTTTAGGAGACCATTCTTTTAGAACAATTAAGACTATATTCTGGCCCCGATATTTCAATATAAAGAGACGTTTAAGACATCTAAGGGTTAATAATCAACACGAACAGGCTATAATTGAAGAGGCAATCGTGGGATATGGAACTCAAATTATTGCCCAGGAAGCCGTTTGGCCTGTTGGTGATAGCACATTCTACTTGAATGAACTACGTACAGGAGTTAATATCAAATCGTTAGAGCAGTTATGTGAAGATAATGGAATACGGTTAATCATTGTTAATTACTTTCCGTTTTCCAAAAAAGCGCAAGAAGATCCTATTATTAAATCAATAAATTATGATAACTATTTGATTGCAAACCCAGGTGAAGGTGGTATGTACAACAACTTATTAAGTATGGGGTTTGACCAACCAGATAATTATCATTTTGGTGAACCTGGGCATCGATATCAAGCAGAAGTTTTAAAAGGATTTATCGAGAGTAAAAATAAACTTGTGGTGGAAGCTCATAAAACTCATGATTATGACTTGTATCCAGTACATGACTACACAAGATATAACATAGATAAAGGCAAAGAAGCTGATGCCGCCAAACAGCAATTAAAAGAACAGCTTACTTCATGATATTTATTAATGGTTGTTCGTATTCTTCAGGATATCAAATAGAACATTGGGAAAGGAGTAGATATTCATATTTTTTGGGTGAGAATTTCCCTGGAAAAAGCATATTTAATATATCGAGGTCAAGTCAAACAAATGAGAACATACTATGGCAATGCGAATCCTATATTAATCATTCATTGGTCAATCCTAATTGGGAGAAACCAGAGATAATTATCTGTCAACTCACCGATGATTTTAGAGTAGCGCTCCCGAGACATGTAGCTAGCTATAGTTGGAAACCTAATGATTTTCATAGCTTGACGAACACTAACCTCGATTGGCAAAATCTTCATAGATTCCAGAAAATATACCAACATTCGATCCAAAAAGCGATTGCAGAGCAAATTGATTGGTACACCCAGCAAGATCATTACCGCGACAATAAACGTGCGCTAGACTTGAAAATAAAAAAAGTTTTGAGCAATGTGGGTATGGGAACATTAGTAGGTTTTTCACATAGTGAAACCCAAAAGGTAATTGACGACATTATGGTCCCCGTAGGAGATGTCTCTGGAGTATACAATTCTCTTAAACATGCAAACAGTATGCTTTCTTTACAACGACTTTGTGATCAGGAAAACATAAAGCTGGTGTTTCTTAATTTTATGAGTTGGACTGATGATTTGTTGACTGATCCAGTTTTCAAATTAATCAATTGGGATAATTTTGTTATCAAAAACGCTGGAAAGCACGGAATGTACAACCACCTAAAGTGGATGGGATTCACCCATACCGAAGATGGCCATCACTTTGGCGCTGACGCTCATCAATATCTCGCGGACGTTTTACAAGGTTATATTACAGATGGTAAACAAGTAAAGGTAAAAGAAGATCGGCATCCAGAAAATAGAACTGTCAGCTTTGACTATACGTAAAAAATAAAAAAAATATATTTTAATTTACCGGTAAATCTAGTGTTTACCGCAAAACAGATATCCTATATACTCCTACCAATAAAAGACAAACAAATAGATCTATGGCATATGGTCATAGATGTCCATACATATATTCAAAGAGGTAAATAAATGCTAAAACCAGTTCCAACTAATCGGGAGCGGGACACAAGAGACTTGATGTCCCAAACTAAATTCTACGAAGGTTATTCTAGGTGGGATGATGATAAGAACCGGTATGAGAGTTGGGACGAATCAGTCTCTCGTGTTATGAGCATGCATCGCGCGTTTTATGCAGAAAAGATGACGTCAGACTTACAGCTGTTGATTGACGAAGCTGAGTCATCATATAAACTCAAGTACGCGCTCGGTGCACAAAGAGCATTGCAGTTTGGTGGCGATCAGCTGCTTAAACACATGATGAGAATGTACAACTGTACCTCCACATATGCTGATAGGCCTCGGTTCTTCTCCGAGCTATTCTATGTACTTCTCTGCGGTGCTGGAGCAGGTTTCTCTGTACAACGACACCATGCAGATAAGATGCCAGATATTCAAGATCGTAAGAAACAGGCCAAAGGCTGGGTAGTAGAAGATTCAGTAGAAGGTTGGGCTGATGCATTAGGTGCGTTGATGTCATCATATTTTGCTAGTGATCAACAGATGCCTGAAATGGCTGGCCGCAAGATTTACTTTGACTTGAACCAAGTCCGTCCAAAAGGTGCAATGATCAATGGAGGTTTCAAAGCCCCAGGTCCAGAACCACTTCGTCGGGCATTAGATAAGATTGAGCACTTGATTCAGTCACGTGTACTCAAAGGTGAATCTCGTCTACGTCCAATTGACATTTATGATATTGCTATGCATGCAGCAGATGCTGTATTGGCCGGTGGAGTTCGTCGTTCTGCCACAATATGCTTATTCTCAAAAGATGATGAGGATATGTTGAAAGCTAAGACAGGTAATTGGTTTGTTGACAATCCACAGCGAGGACGTTCAAACAACTCAGCTGTTATTGTCCGTGATGAGATTACAAAAGAAGAGTTTTCCAATGTAATGAAATCTATCAAAGAGTTTGGAGAGCCAGGTTTCTTCTTTGTTGACGACAAAGACATTACAACTAACCCTTGTGTTGAGATTGGTATGTTCCCACAACTTGACGGTGAGTCAGGATGGCAGGGATGTAACCTTACAGAGATCAATGGTTCTAAATGTACATCAAAAGAAGAGTTCTTTAAGGCATGCCGAGCAGGTGCTATTATGGGTACACTGCAGGCAGGCTATACGGACTTTAAATATCTAACAGAAACATCAAAGGAAATCTTTGAACGAGAAGCATTGTTAGGCGTATCTGTGACGGGTTGGATGAACAACCCAGACGTATTGCTAGATGCTGATGTTCAGAGAGAAGGAGCAGAAATTGTTAAACAAGTTAATAAAACCGTTGCGGA
>CERP01007772.1_pt1 | contig 10397 bp, 14 predicted proteins | sample 530801 | NCBI WGS metagenome assembly CERP01 (sample SAMEA2620991, study PRJEB7988) | marine metagenome | biome: marine biome (ENVO:00000447); feature: surface water layer (ENVO:00002042); material: "saline water (ENVO:00002010), including plankton (ENVO:xxxxxxxx)" | depth 5 m | reverse complement strand
TTACAGCCTCTAAGCAAATCTCAGGCGTTTGATTATGAACGTACTGCAATAGGTGACGGTTTTGTTTTACTTGATCTAGAGTAGGCTCAGGCTCTATTTCGCCGTGACCAATATTTTTTAAATCGTTTAATGTAATCATTTCAATTTCCTTTATTTCGGCTTTATCGCCGCGTTTCAATACGGACTAATTTACAGCAATTAGCTGCATTGTCAACAGTTTATTTTGTTATTTTTTAAATAATCTTTTAACGCCTCTTTTGCTGCTGATGCACCATAAGCAACAACGGCAAAGCCGCCGACCGACTCTACGCTTAGCATAAACTTTATTTGCTCTTTGCTAATACTAGAATCACGCTTACGGCTTCTTTTTAATTCTATAGCGCCAACACCATTGCAAAGTAAAATACAGTCACTAACGCCACTTGTAAGTCCCATAGATTTCATTTTAGAGCGGTATTGCGGCTTTGCGTCACCCTCATTCATCGGCGCAAACAACAATGACTCTAAAATCGGATATTCATACCTCGCCCAGTTAACAAAATCAATTTGCTCTAGATATTCCTTGCGACTTTTAACTTTACTAGCATTCTGCTCATCATCCCAATAACACATAACACCAAATTTGTTTCGTTTTTTTATTATCATGATTCTGATCCGCTAATTAGCCTAACGCCATTTACAACGGACTTACCTTTTTCGTTGATTCTGTGCGTAATGTGACTTACTACTCCTAGCATTGCTTTATTGCTAACTGCGCTAACTGGCTTCATTTTTGCGAACCTAGTAGCCCACTTGTAGTCAGGAATTAGCTTGCGAACAAAATTATTTAAATAAGCTTGCTTACCGTTACCATTAATTTTCCAATAAGTGACGGCTGCAACCTCCTGCTCACCATCAATGCCAAAGCTATCTAAGTAATACTTAACCGTTATGCTATCCTGCTCTCTGCCAGCAACCATGATTTCAAACTTTTTAACAGGTTTCCAATCCTCTGCTGAGTACGCTTTATTCATCAATTTAGCGTTCGGATCAATCAAATAAACACCGCACTCCCTACACTCTTTAGCTGCAATATCGTTTTCAGCGCCGCAGCCTTTAATTACTGTAATACCATTTCTAACCTGATTTTCACACAATCTAGACTTAAACCAATGGCCACAACGCCCGTCATCTTCATTAAAGTCAGAACCCACACAGCGCCTAGCGTGTTCGCTGTTCATTTCGCCGCATTTGGGGCACGCAATTAAGTTTTTCTCATATTCGCGTTGGTCATTTACCGCATCCTCTAGCAGTGGATCATCGAACATTTCATGCATAGCCGCCATTGTGCCGCTAAAATCCATGACTAAATGGCTTGATTTTGCGTAGCCAGCTTGTTCATGTTCTGGCTTTAATAATCGCATCCCGCGCCCTAACAACTGTGTTAACAGTGTTAAAGACCCGATGCGTCGAAGTAATATTGATGTATCCCACAGTGGAATGTTAACGCCTGTAGTTAAACATCCAATTTGAAAAACATACTTATAACGAAAAGTCCCGCGCTCGTTTAATTCTCCATTCTTAGCGCCGTTCAAGATCTTTCGGCGCTCTTTTTTGCCTGTACTATCTGTGACGATTGCGTATTCGTCATCAGGCACACAGCTAGCGGCTTCTTGGCAATGTTTTTTACCTGCGCAAGTAACTAACGCGCATAATCTATTTTTCATCACGCTCACAACCTCTTGCATAATGCTAGCGGTTGCTGTAAGAGTCATTTTTTCGTGCATTTTTTCCATGTCTGAACTACTAAAATCTTTTGTTCCAGCCTCCTCGATAGAATCAAATTCAGATAGATCGTAACCCTCTCTAGTGTGCCCAAACTCCGTGTGATGAATAAATCCGTTTTCAACTAAAAATTCACGCCCTATTGGCGGATCGATTTTTTGTTTCCAAAAGTAACCCTTGATTGATTCGACGCCGCGATATGGCGATCCAGTCACGCCGAGAACCACCAATTTTGGGTTCAGCGTCTTAAAGTGATTTATTATTTTTGAGTATCCCGTGTCGCCGTTATCCAAAACATCTTTCCAGTGGCACTGGTGGCACTCATCAAAAAGTATTACATTTGGAATCCACTCAGAGAACTCTCTATCTAAGTGGTTAGCTACCGTACCCTCAGTGCCGACCACTGTATCAAAATACGTTGATTTACGCCCTAGGGATGCACTGAATATTGAGCACCTTCCTCCCTGCTCAAAAACCGCCTCACTGTTTTGTTCAACCAGCTCGCCAGTTCTGGCAAGCATTAAAAGCTTAGCGCCAACTTTTTGACAGTGTAGAGCGTACTCTGCCATTATTAACGACTTACCAGCGGACACGTAAAAATCACCGTAAAAGGCCGTGTTTTCCTTTTCTCCGCGCAGTCTCAATCTTGTTTCATTTATCATTTCTTTAATTGCATTTTGCTGAAATTCGTATGGTGTTAATCTGCTCATATCAAAAATATCTCCTTATTTGATTTCGATCTGTTTTCATATTTTGGTATTGGAATTAAATTTGGTAGCGCATTAATAACTCTAGGATCAACAACGCCAGACCTAACCATAACGCTAACAGGAGTTATGTGGTCTATCTCCCAATAAGCGCCCCAATTTGCCCAGTTCATTTTATCCGTAAACTGAGACTCCAAGTGCCTGCGAAGATCAAGCCTTGTGTACCCAATTAGTTCCTCGCTTTTACTTGATTTATTGGTCGACGTAAGCCTTAAAACCCTTGATACCATGTTTCTTATTGAAACCATTGATGCGTACTCAGGATCTTCCTTTAATCTTTCTTTGCCCCTTATTGATTTTCTTAATAGTATTGCGTCTCGATTTTTCCAGTATTTAGCCATTGCTTTGGCTCTGCTTTTCTCTACATTGCTGTGGTACTTATCCCTTTCCTTCGATCTCCATTCTGGGGTTTTACGCCTTCTTTTGGCTTGCTCATTGTATCTAGCCCTGTTTTCTGGGTTCGACTTCCACCTTGCAGACTTCTCCCTTGCGCAAACCATGCACCCGTTTGATACTGAGTGGACGCTTACGTGCCTATTTCTGCACGGCTCGCCAGTAAAAAACAATTTCATACCAAGTGATTTTGCTTTGGGTTTTGATATTAAGTGAATAAATTGCTTATTCTCAAAAACTAGGCTTTCTCGCGCCTTTTTATCATTGAGAGTTAAAAATTTTATCCTTTCGATTTTTATGTCATCTCTTCCATGTTTTGATATTAGGTGATTGTCGATAGAGCATTTTTTGCAACTCCTTGACATGCTCCTTTCCGAAACGTGACCATATTTACAAGGCAAGCCAGTAAAATAACTTTTAAGTCCCAACTTCTTTGCTTGCCCTATCGTTATTATGTGCAAGAATTTTGCGCTCGTTTCTGAATTTTTGCGCCCTGCACCTTCCGCTACAGGTGGCTTTGTTTTTTGAACCATAATATTCAACCCCACAGATTACACACTTTCTTAATTCGACAGCCATAAAAGCCCCTTTATTTGATAAATATAACAAAATACCGTTACGAATGCAACTGTGATCATTCTACAATCCTCGCGTCATAACCAATGCAAAAAGCAGCCATATTTTTAACGTCGACAACTTTACCATGAGGCGTCATATACAACTCAAAACCGCACTTTTCAGCTTGTATTACAGTTTCAGCTTCGTGGCACACTGGCATGAATTTAGCCATATCCTTTATCTCACGGTAAATAAAATGCAAGTTTAGCGGATCAAAAAAACAGATTGTATTAAAGCCTTTTGTTGCGTTAAGTTTTTTCGCCTGATAGTAATCAGCAGTCAAAATCACCTTATCTTTAATCTCGCCAAATATTACACACGAGCCAAATATTAATTTTTTGCCAAATGGTTTTAATGGGTTGCCAGTTCCAGCACTTAATGAGCAACTAACTTGATTTCCGTGAACGTCAGTAACCGCGATAACCTCTGCTCCATTAACTAGCTTTATACCTAGCGCTTCATCAATAGGAACCGACTCATAAAATTTTATTGCTTCTTCATTTTTTTCTAGATTCATTGGTAAATTCACCCTCTTTTTTACATTAACTTTTGTTGGATCTGCATCATATCTAATGTTTGATTCGATGGATTCCACGGCTTCTACAAACGTACAGCCCGTATAATCCTGTATAAATTTAAAAACATCACCGCTTGCGTCACAACCAAAGCAATTAAAAAACTGTTTATCTTGTTTAACGTGGAATGATGGTGTTTTTTCACCGTGGAATGGGCAGCACGCGCTATACGAGCCGCCCGCTTTTTTTAATTTAACGTACCCGTCGATAACATCAACAATATTGACGCTATCACGGATTCGATCTATTTCGTGTTGTGGGATTAGTGCGCTCATTTTGGGATTTTACCTATCGGCGTGGATTGGCATTTCTTGCACCATCGGCAATGTAACGGCTGATTGGGCACAAACGATTCTGCGTCCTTATAACTAGAGCACCTGTAACAATAAAAAGATAACTTTCTTGTCATTTTAATTCCACCCTTAATTAAATTCAACACCGATATTACAGTAATCGGTGTTGGTGTCAACGGTTAATTTATTTTTCTGTATATTGTTCTTTTATCAACTGCACAATTAAAATTATTTGATATTCTTGCTATTCCGCTATCTCTAATTACTCCGCCTTTTCTGTTTCCATAAACGACAATATCACCAGCCTCCGCACGTTCTACAACACGCCATCTTTCTTTACCAAACAGCTTGATTTTTAGTTTTTGGAATAAGGTCATTTTACACTCCTTACTTTGCTAAACTCTTTAAAAACTTCATCGCACTTATTGAACCATTCGCCTCTAACGTGCAGTCCAAGCGCCTTTAATTTGTTATGCACTCTAGATTCCGCTTTCTCAGCTTTAGTTCTAGGGCCAAACACTTTAGATTGAAGCAAGGTTATCTCGATAGGGTTTCCAGTCTGCATATCATTTATGCGTCTTGTCGGGTTGTCAGAAATGCCAACTTTCAAAAAGTCACCGCTTTGCATTAGGTATAGCTGGACTCGCTTTTGGTTTAACTCTATCTCATGGTGCTTATTTAGTTTTTCTCTAAAGTAATCTATACCGACAGCTACGCATTCTTTATCAACCACACCACTAATGCCGTAGCGCGATATAAAAATAGCCGCCGCCATTTTACATATATATTTACTAGCCTTTCCAGCAACAGAAAGCATTAAATTCGAACTGTAAGCATTTCCGTCGGCAAGGTATGGCTCAACTCGGTTCATCTCGTCATAGATTAAGCCCATCGCACCAGACGAAAAAGTTAATGTGTTACTTTTTGGCACTTCGTCATATCTTTGATCTAAAGGCATGGAATCAATATCACTTGTCACATGATAAAAGTCATCATGAAAGTAATAACTAAAATCATCGCCATCGCTACCGCAAACGGCCTTTACGTCACTATTTATTTCTTCTGCTAAATATTTAAAACATTCGTACATTTTACGCCCCTGATAGTTTTGGGTTGATATAAATTTTCTTGTTAACCATTACGCAGTAGCCGTTTTTTTCTAACTCTGGCAACACGTTTGATTTTAGATGCGCGGTTAATTTTGGTATGTCAGACATAATTGAGTAGCCTTTTACAGCATCACGCAATTGCGCCGGAGTGACCTCGAACACGCTGCGACGCGCCCTAGCTGTTAACTTTTCAATCACCAGATCTCTTTCAGCAGCCTCACCAATGTATCCACCATCAGACGCAGACTTTTCAAAAGCTTTCATCATCTCTTCGCACAACAATACTGCTCTTTTTGTGCATTCTGGATCGATCGTCTCTGGCTTATCCTTTCCTTTCCAGTTTTTAAGTACGTGAAGAACGCAAGCAACCTTTGTTATTCTTATGTTTATCTTTGACGCCATACCTTGCATTAAACTTGATGAATAGCTTTCACCATCAGCCATAAGCGGGACGTATTTATTAGCGGAATCACAAACAAGCTGTAAACTTTTATTGCAAAACTCTAAAGTTAAATCATCGGTATAAACAATTGAATTCATAAGGTTAATGTAGGGAGATAAAATGCTCAGCGGTATACCTTTATTACCCTCTACCGTATGAACCTTTTTTGCAAGCTGATGCGGTTCATTCATAATAAAGAATCGCTCAGTTAAACCGTTTCCATCAACTGATTTTTGTAAAATTTTATCTACCGTTCTTTTTTGAGCTAATATACCTATACAACCCCGAACTCTCCCAACCTGTGTTCCTGTGCCAACCCTTGTGCGTGAAATCTTACCTCCATCAAAGCCCTTTAAAATGGCCTCTGTATTGCTGCTAGTTCCATTTCCATATAGATCGCCAGTAATGCCATCGATTAAGCTCTGTTCCTCAGATAGCCCATTAAATAGGCCGCCCTGACTAAGCGCTAGAGAAATTAACCCCTCTGGTGTGGCGTCTGACACATGATAAACATACGTTGGCAGCCTTGATATAGCGTCTTCACACTCTTGTATGTCTTTTTCGTATGCTTCTATCTCTTGTATCTTTGCTGGCGATAATGATTCTCCAGATTTAGCTTTTTTTCGCTCTTTTTTTGCTGCTTCTAATCTAACCAAGTAAGGCGCTTTCTTTTTTTCTTGCTCCTCGTTGTAGTTTGCAAACGCTATATCAATTGGATCTATTAGCTGACCGAAAACGCCAGATTTACCAGACCCGGGCGGCTGCGCTATAACAGCATAAATAGACGTTACGTTTTTACTGCCGTATCGGTTGTATGTAACCCCCTTAACCATTGCACTAGCAACAGCAGTTAGTGCAAACAGATAAACGCTATTAACTGGGAAGTTCATGCGCTCACTAATGCATTTAACCAATGGGGTTACTGCGTCATTAACTTTTTCGTCAAATATATTGATATTGTCATAGTCTGCGTCAGCTCCTTCATCGACACCAAAATCAGGCCATAACATTCTGTTGTTTGAGTTTCGTGCATTTGTTGATATTGCTCTTTTTAAAGTATCAATGGTGTGTTGATCTTTAATTTCATTAAGCTTTTCTTGCGCCGCTATAAAGTCGTTAGTGCTGCTCATTAACCAACCCTCATCACAAGAAGTTCGCCCTTTCCTATATCTCTAGTCACAATAAACGCATCCCCTTTAGTTTTATTTATAGTCATTCTCACGGTCTTTATATTCCAGTCGCCGATGTCAAAAGTACCGATATCGCCAACCTTTAAATCAGATAAGAAATCTTTAACATTTTTATACAAGCTCACAATTTACCCATTCACTGTTTTAATAGTGCAAACGAATATACTTTATATAGCAGGAGCGGTCAATAGGTAGATTAACTCATCGCTTGATCAACCATAAAATATCCACCAAACGCAATAAAATCACAAAAATATCAATTTTTAGGGTAGATGCCTACCCCAGCTACAGCCCTTACTGGGTGTGAGTTTCAAAAAATAAGGGTAAATACGGGTAGATTACCTACCCTAGCTACAGCCCATGCGTGGCGCGGATTTCGTGTTATTTTGGTAAAAAACGGGTAGATTTAGGCGTAAAAATGTATATTCTCTCGCACAGGCATTCCAATTATTTATTACTATTATTATTATTATTATATAAAAAAGGGGGTGGCGTTATGATGGTTATATTTTTACACGTAAATACAAGCACCCCTACCCAATCTACCCTAATTTCTAAACTTTGTAGGCTGGGCGTGGTCTAGCGCTCGGGTAGGTATCTACCCTAATTTTTTTAATTTTGCTTATAAGGCGTTGATTCTTAATAAAAATATGCAATCTACCCTAAAAAGGCAAAATCTACCCTAATTTTTATTCACCAAAAAACTCAAATTAACCGTTGACACCATCCATACTTATAGTAAGATGAACGCATCTAAACAAAACAGCAAAAAGGAAAACAAAAATGAAAACACCAACAAAAGCAGAATCAATAGCAAAACTAGCGCAATGGTGCGTTGAGAATAGCAATGAAACGTTTAGTGCGTTTTTTGATTATTCGCCGCATGTCGACGAGGTTGCCGTCGGTGTGCATAGTGATGGGTGGAAAAAAAGTACCAACGTATCAGATCGATTTAGCCTATACATTGACGATGTAAATAACGCATACGTCGAAGAATGGGTGGACGAAACAATCACCGAACTAAACACGCTATTATCAGAATCAAACGAGCGCAACTCAGTTGGAAAGCAATGAATAAACAACACAACGCAGTTATACAACAAAAGATAACTGACGAACTAGATAAAATTGATAAACTTAAAAAATTAATCTTGCAATCAAGGCGTGAAGTGTTAAGGTTGCAGGGTGAGTTGATAATCAACAAAGGAGAAAACGTGAAAGATTTTAATAAAGAGCTATCGGATCTGCTTAGTAGGCATAATGTCGCTATTATAGCTCGCGGAAAAGATGGCTGGGATGCAGAAATTGGATTTCAAAGCAACCTGACTGAAAATCATTGGACTGGACGCCATCATCTGACAGCGCACGAGATTAATTTTTTACATTTTGGAGAAGCAAAATGATTGATTTAAGTAATGCGAAAGTTGGGGATTATATTAATTTAACATTTAATTAACACTATAGACGTCTAGAAGTCTAGCCATCTAAGCGTCTAGACGTCCAAAATGTTTACAACTCAAAAGGGTGTGTTATTAACGGTTTATGTAATGGCTATATTTATCTTATAACGCCATCAGCAATGCGATAGAGCAATTAAATAAAGCAATCAATACCATAGTCGCAGTAGCAGAAAAAGAAGCCTTAAAACGCTCTGTATGCGTTTATGTAAATGTAGAAATAAAAACATCAAATTAATTAAAATAAACCGTTGACAAACCGCCATGATTCGATATGATTGGCGGGTTGATTAATTGGAGGTTGAAAATGAAAAATAAAACACTAGACAATATTCATTGTTTTGTTACTGTTGCTTTGTGCGTTATGACAGTATTGCTAGGTAGGGTTATTCATGAGCAAGAAAAAAATCTTGAAGAGTACAAACAAATAACAGCCGACGCAATACAAGTTGCTGAGGAATGCTTGAGGGTTAAACTATGAACACAATAACAGAAGAATTAGTAACGCTTGAAATTGAGGGTGTAACGACTGAATGTTACGTTTGGGGCCGTTATTACCCAGCAGAAGATGGCGGGCGCGACTATCCGTCTACCGATGAGGATTATGACATCACTAGCTTACACACTATGGTTGACGATGTGCAAGTATCAATCAGTGATATGTTAAATATGCCGCTGGTTCTTAATAGCGTTGTGGCGCAACTAAAGGAGAATGCAAAGTGAGTAAATATGATGAAATGAGCGACGCTAAAATTGACCATCTAGTTAAGGGTGCTCAATACGGTCATAACGACAAGGACATCAACCGCCTATTTCACGGCGGTAGAATGAGCTTTTGCAGCAACCCAAATGACGCTTGGCCGATTATTGTTGATAATGAAATATCGCTAATAAAAGATATCGAGAGCAACTTTTGGTCAGCAAGGTCTGATGCTGTAGAGCGCCCGTACGAGAGCATGGATTGCGGCTTTGAATTTGATAGCAAAAAACCACTGCGCGCCGCAATGATTGTGTTTTTGATGATGAAGGATAGCGAACAATGCAACTAAAACTAAACACAATCGAAACGCCGTACAACACTATCGGATCAATGGAGTATGGTGGTTTTACGTGCTACACACTCGAGTTGCCATGGATTAATAATCATCAAAATATTAGTTGTATTCCTGCGGGGACTTATGAGTGCGTTAAGTACGTGTCGCCTAAGTTCGGCGATTGCATATCAATTAAAAATGTTGCGGGCCGTACTGATGTATTGATTCATTATGGCAACTTTATTGGTGATACACTTGGTTGTATCTTAGTAGGCGAATCAATCGCAGACATTGACCGTGATGGGATTATGGATGTTACAAGCAGTAAGCGAACACTTGAGCAGTTAATGATGGCATTACCTGGCAAGTTTGAGATTGTTATTAATAGATTATTTTCGAATTAATTTAATTAAACGTTGACACAAAGCCCAGCCGTGATAAGCTGGGTTTTTTATTTGAAGGGGAAGAAAAATGAACACAGTAAAACACTATAAAGATTTGGGATTGGAGTTTGTTGAAGGTGACAACGTTGATAACTGTAGCGATAACGACGGCAGCCAAATTATCCCACTATCAGAAGTCCTGGCCGCGCGATGCAATGAAGGAAGATATGACTTTGACAGTGCACCAACTGGCGAATTTGCATGGCGAAAAAACACAGGCGAAAAGCCAGCGTATAAGGGTGAGATTGAGGTTTACTTGAGCGATGGCGGTAAATATTTTGGTTTTGTAAATAATTTTAAGTGGCAAGGAGA
>CERP01001218.1_pt1 | contig 10410 bp, 19 predicted proteins | sample 530801 | NCBI WGS metagenome assembly CERP01 (sample SAMEA2620991, study PRJEB7988) | marine metagenome | biome: marine biome (ENVO:00000447); feature: surface water layer (ENVO:00002042); material: "saline water (ENVO:00002010), including plankton (ENVO:xxxxxxxx)" | depth 5 m | reverse complement strand
ATTTTAATCTACGATTGTGGTGAGTATTTAAATGGTGCCATTGTGGGTCCTCCGATTTATAGATCTCTTGTTAACGGAGGCACTTACTAAATGACTTCTACCCCAGTAACAATTCTTACGTTCAGAACTGGTCAGTCTGCGGATAGACCTTTTCCTGCGTCACTTACTACTGGCCAGTTAGCACTTTCCTTCGGTGCAACGGAGCCAGGGCTTTACTTTTTGGATTCCGCTAGCGATATTCGTAAAATCGGAGGTGCGCAATACGGAACGAACGCTCCTAACTCAACACCAAACGGACAATCAGGGAACTCTGTAGGCGAGCTGTGGGTAGACGATACAACTAACTACAACATGAGGGTATGGAATGGCTCTGCATGGGTAGAAATCGGAGCTGGTTTTGCCACTCTGGCGGACACTGCTACCACTGCAACGACGGCCAACTTTGCAACGACTGCTGGCACAGCTACTAACGCTACTAATGCTACTACTGCAAACTTTGCTACCACGGCTGGTAGCTGTACAGGAGAAGTGAGTACGTTATTTAGCGGCTCACTACCTACCGTGGGAGACTCTGGATCTTTGGCCTTCGACACCGTTAACCAATTCCTATACGTATCCGACGGAACTTCCTGGAACAAAGTGTTGGTCTAATTTGTTCTGAGAGTCGACTTTACCAACCAAGCAGACTTGAACATGTGATTTACGATTTTAGAGATTTCGTTTTCTCCATCGGGGCACTCACACTCTCTGGCCATGGCGTACAGGTCTTTAGCCATGTATCCACCGTTCTCTAAGTTTTTGGTATACCGAACCAGACTCTCAGTGGCGTCGTAGCTTTTTACATGCTTAAAATCTTTACATGCACCTAAGAGACCTTTGCCGCACATAGGCATGAGGTAATCCATCGAGCGAACAAGCTCAGCGATGGTGTCAAAATCTTCAAGGTGCTGCTGATACTGTTTTTTTAGAAACTTATGTAGTGCCAAGAAGTTTGGTGATTCCAAATTCAAGTGCAGCATGTGCGCTTGGGTACTGAGCTGGTAGTTGTAAGAAGCAAACTCGACAAGATTAAAAATAAAGTTGTCGATGCTCGCTTCCTTCACGATGACAACCTCTTCGGTTACAACTTCCTCTGTGGGAGCTGCTACTGCTTGAAAGATTTCCTCAAGATTAGAAGTAGTCATCTGTTAACCAGACTCAAAAGGTGCAAGCGTCCGTGGCAACTGCTTCAGGAGCTTCATCCAGTTTAGCCTCACTCTGCTCAGTCAGGTAATCAACAAGTGCTTCCTGTTTGATGCGGTAGAGAGATTTGATGCCGTTGGGCTGCAAGTTAACAAAGATGGTCTTTGGCCAACCACCATCTTGGTTAGCTTCAGTAAGTGCAATACGCTTACGCACAAAACCCTGTGAGCAATTTAATAGCTCAGCAGTCTGGGCAATAGTCAGCAGTTTGGCAGAGTCCATTTAAAACTGAAAGCTCAGTAATCTTAACAGCACGAGAATAGGGCAAAACCACTGAGTTGTTAACCATAAAGTCTTGAATTTATATTTTCTTTAGTTTTCGATTGGGTAGAATTATTTCAATAGCGATGTTTATTGTGGCGAAATTAAGACTGGCTGGAGAAGTGTTTGAAGGCTATAACAAACCAAAGAAGGATGTGCAAAGTGGTAAGTCACATGCGGTTGCTGCTAAAGAGGGAGATACCGTGCGCTTAGTGCGCTTTGGGGATCCTAATATGAGTATCAAAAAAGACAATCCAGAAAGAAGAAAGAGCTTCAGAGCACGTCACAAGTGCGATGAGAAAAAATCAAAACTATCTGCAGGGTACTGGAGCTGCAAGGCTTGGTGAGCTAAAACTCAGCTAAAATCAAAAACAGCGGAGCAACCTCGTGGAACATGAGCAAATCTCTATAGGTCTCACTCTCGAAGACGAATTCACTCTCACTCGTATCCGTAATGGTGCAAAGCAACTGAAAGGTCGTGACAGAGATCATTACCTTTGGCAACGCATCTTCCGAATGGTCTGTAGAGAGCGAGCTTACAAAGCAGTAATCGAAGAGTTAGGCATCATGGTCGACCCTTCAGTCGATGTTTTCGACGACAAAAACGAAGAGAACCACGTCAAATGAGCAACAGACAATCTTGGCTTGATCTCATCTCTCGCGCAGAGGGTACTTGGCGCAACGGAGGAAGGGGTTATAACATTTATTACGGCGGTGGGACTTTCGATAACACACAAAACCATCCCAATAAAGTCATTCAGCCAACTCAGAACTCAATCCCTAGTTCCGCAGCAGGTGCGTATCAGTTTATGCCTAGCACCTGGCAGGGCCAAGGTGGAGGCACAATGACACCTGAGCGTCAAGACGAGTACGCATATCGATTAGGGCTTGGACGAGGCGTGGATTTTGATACAGCACCCATCAACGCTACGAACATTGCTTTATTAGCTCCTGAATGGGCTTCTTTGCCAACCGCTGCAGGCAAAAGCTACTACCCCAATCAGACTGCAAAGACTATGAAGGAGCTTTCGAGTTTCCTTAACCAGGGTCCTACAGGACAACCCAAAACTTCGCAAGTTAACGAAGAGCAAGTCCCGACGCTCCTAAAACTAATGGAGGGGGTCTTAGGTTCATATCCCAATCCCAGTTCATACCAGTCGTTAATGGATGTCGACGCTGATCCACGTTTGATCGCAGCTGCATTAGCACCTGACTCAGAAATTATTAATACAGAAGCAACAAGTAACGACAAAGCGATAAAAGAACTACAGAAAACTCAAGACACAATTCTGAAACTTATAAAACAAAATAGCAACTTATCTGAAAAGGGAGCCACTACTCGGGGGCTTAAAAAGTCTTTCGAAGACGCTTACAGTGCATTTCAACCGGGAAGCAGTGTAATCTAGGTGTAGGTTTGATTTAAGAAAATGGCTGGACTTACGTCACCATCTGATGCCGCAACCACGTATTTAGGCGAAGCAAACAAAAATTTTGGTACGGGAGCAGCAACTGCAGGAAAAAACATCAATTTTCAGGATATCGGTCGTGCCCTAGGTGGTATCGGTGACATTATCGGAGCTTTTAACAGCGGTGGGGGTGGTGGTGATCTTAGTGACAGTTATAAAAACGCTATAGAAGATCTACAAGAAGTAATAGCGAGATCTACTGCCGATCTAGATTCTAGAGGCGGCGTACAAGAAGGAAAACTCTATGATGTTTTTGATTTAAATCAAAACTTCACTGGTCAAAACACTGCTGACGCTGTAGCTGACTATAAAAAGCGCTTCGGTGACGTTTCCAGTGGATTTACAAGTAAATACACAAATATGCTGAATGATTTTCGGCCTAATTTGGATGACGGCACAAATAAGTTAAAAAATACTATTCAAGATTCACGACAGGAATTTGGACTATACAACTCACCTGTCATGGAGGCGTACACGAGAGTAATAGACACTGATCCTCGCAAGATCTTCCCTGATGCTGTCGACTTCAGTCCAGAATTTGGTTACAACCAAAAAAATCCCCTGATTACGTACATGAATGATGCGGATGCAGTGAGCATGATGAACTTTGGTCGACCTCAAGTCAACGAATACACTCGTGCAATGACTGACGGTGCTGGCCCTGGTCAGTCCCTTATGAACTATGGTGTCTGATGCTTAGACCCACTTCGGTAGAAAGAAGAGCAGACAGTAAAGCTTTTCGGCGATCACATCACGTCGAAAAAGAAACTAAGTCAATGCGTTTTGCCGGAGAACTCTTCGGTATTGAGAAAAAGAACAAGGAAGTGCGACCAAGTGGTAACCCCCATGGGCTAGGTTTTGCCGATAAAGATAAGTTTGGTCCTGATGATAATTGGGACACAAAAGATCCTCTCAACAGTACACACGACCCAACGTACTATAGAAAGTACTGAACTTCTGTATGCTCTCCTCTAGATTATCTGGAGGAGGAAAATAAAATATAAAACCAAGCACTTTTGTAGATCTTAAAGGCTTAAGGTTTTCGTCATCGTTTAGCAGCTTGGGTTTTTTCTTTAGGACGCACATGGGAAGGTCTATTCCTATTTTTTGTGTAACTAGTAGTGCTACTTCAGTAGACGTTATAAGCGTAACTGCCTGATTAAATTCTTTCTTTAACCACTTCTGGTAACAAAGCTCTAACCAAACTCTTTGAGCAGATTTTCTGTATTGGAGAGTTTTTGTGAACAAAGCAGTGGGTTTTGGTTGCTCGCTTTTAAGCAGCAGCTCACGAGGTGGAAACAAATATAAATTTCTACAGGTCCAATCCTGCAATAACCCATTGTTTTTCCACGTAAAGTAACGCTTTGCTTGGACAACAGTGTTCGCGTGTTCGCTAGAAGCAGGGTCGAGATCTATTTCACCGTCAAAGAATGCCGTGGTAGTAGCAATCAAATCTATAGGTGAAACAAAATCTCTACTAGCAAGCACCATCAGCTAAAACTAACCTCACTTGAGAAATAGTTTGAGTACTTTGCATGTCTTTCCAAAGTACTTCGTAGTAAAAACACTTAGCTCCTCCTTTATTAGCTTTAGTTACTACGTTTTTTACCTCGCCTACCCTGAGTCCCTTGAACTTAGCTTTAGATTGTGCAGCTCCTGGTGAGTTTATGAGTATGTTGTGACTGTTTTCTTGGACAGTGTCGCCTACCGCAAATCTGGGTTTTGCTTCGCGTTTTCTTTTGATGCTAGTAGTCATCAGTAAACAAGTCCGTTGCTGAGTTCGTCGATTGTTTCGTTGATTTGATCTGGATCGATGAGGTTGACTGCTATACCGTCCTCGTAAGCCATTGCGACGATTGCAAGGTCAGAGTCTTTCTCTTTCTCGATGACGTTAATCATCTTTTGAAAACCCTCCTCAAAGACGGAGTTGCAGTCCTCTTGAGCTAAAGAGAGATCATTCTCAAGATCTCCTTTAGTTATGTACTTGCTTTTATCAGGTGCTTCTGGATTAAAAACAAGTAAACCTAAACCCAGTGCTTGCTTGTTCTCAAAATACAATCTAGTTATGTCTGAAAAAATTGTCCTTAGTACACCTGCTGACATCATCCGTTCAGACTCATTCCCACTGAACAGCATCTTGCGTAGATCGTTTACTCTCTTCTCGTTAAACATTTTTAAAACTTTTCCAAGCTGAGTTCAGGATACGTTGGGAATCATAGAGGAACTTGGAACTGTTTCTCTCATCTGGGTCTGTTCTGCAGAAGTGTACACCTTCAACTAATCCACTATCTCCACCTGATGCAACACCTTGATGAATGAGTTTGTCTAGAGCTACTGAAGGTACGTTTAGTCTGCTGCAGATAGTTCTTTTGCTCACAAACGCTCTAGTCTCTTTCTCATCAGATTGAGACATGGATTGAAGTGAAGCATCGATACTGTCCAAAGTACTTGCAATGTCACGAAGCTGTTTTGTTAGTTGAGTGATGTCCATAGTAAAAAAAATAGAAAGGAGGACCCCCTAGGCCACCAAGTACTTGGCAACCAGGAGGCTTACGTGAGGATCAGAAACCACAAAAATGATGCCTCAACCTCTGGTGACTGTCAAGGCGGTTCTTACAAGACAGTCACCGCTAGCTTAGTAGGTTTCTTGCCTGATCTACAAAATTTGGTGGGTCTTCGATCAGTAATTCAACAAGAGTACTGAATTTGTCGTCAGATCCGACACACAATGTGTTTGTATTAAGATGCTTCCAGTACTTCAGAGCGCTTATAACGTACAGAGTTGACTGCTTTGCTTTATGGATTTTACGCAAACGCTCGTAAAAGTCGACCTCGTCAAAAGAGCCGTCTGTTAGTTCAGCAATTCTCTTTTCACACCTCTTAACCTCTATCTGCAGATCCATGTCGGATAATGTGTGGTCGAGAGACGAGAGCTTTGCATTGCACTCGTTCATGCTCAAAGGCATGAGATTATTTTTATAAACCCAGGGAGGTAGATTCTCTATAACAAAAGCAGAATCCCACTTTATAGCCAGCGTGGGAGTCTCCTTAAAACTAGTTGTCGAATAGTCCATCGATGATTTTTGAAGAAATAGTTTTGTTGTAAAGACCGTTTATACAGTACAGAGTGTGCTTTTCAAATACTGTTTTTACTACTAGGTCACAAGCAATTAGCTTGTCTAGTTGGTCTTTGGTGGTATTTTTGGACTGCCCTATAGCGCCCGAAATGTGTTCTAGCTCCGCTGGCTGTATGGACTGTAGCTCATAAATCAGAAAACGCAATTTTCTAATTCTCTTGCTTCTTTTAACGTCCGCTGCACGGATCTCACCGAAAGCTCTACGGAGTGCTCTTCGCGCAAAAAGAGTTGGATCGTTTTTGGGGACATCCCCAAAGAGGATAGCTTCTCTATTAATTTTCGAGTACGAGTGCTGAGCTTGCTGTGACGAACTGGACTTAGACATAAGTGGTGTGGATTTAGGCATAAACTCTTTCTACAGGTGCTAATAACACAAAACCCGTGTGGAACAGGTTTTCTATAGAAATGAGTATACACGAAGTGACGTGTGCGAATAATAGCGCAAGGGTTGCTTTCGTTCGGATCTTTGATATAGAGCTGACCACAGTCGCCTGGTAGCTCTAGGTGCTCTTCTGTGTTGATGACAGCCCTACGAGAGTCAATCCACGCTCCAAGCCTCTCAGCTTTGGTTGTGGCCCAATGAAGAGCGTTTTGACAGACATGACACCCCGCAGAAGCCTCTCTAAGAGGATGTCGCTCCACATGTTCTAAGGGCAGGAAGAAAGGCTCCGATCGCCCACAGCGACAGTTAAAAGAAGATCCGTTTTGGTACTCGGAAACTTCCCAAAAACCCTGGATCTTCGTGCGAATGACGGAACCCTCCGGCGTGGCATCCAAAGAGGGATCTAAGACTCCAAAAAGCCTCGTCAACAGAGTCGCCTTGTCCAAAACAGAGTGATTTTCTTGTTCTTGTCTCATGATTCTAACACACTAAACGCATACAAGTGCATGGTTTGCTTTGATGCTTTCGGAAGTCCGAAACCCCCCTTCTCAAACTTTCTATAACAAAGGTTTTTTTGACGTAAGTCGCTTTTTTGGGACTTTATATGCAGATTCACCTCTGCGACAGGGTCAAACCCCAGTACTTATAAAATACTTTTTAAATAACTATATAAATTCCAACTTGACGACACTTTGTCAAGAACCTGATTTCCAGAAACTTCTCAAACTAGATCAGAACGATAAACGCACGTGGTTTTGTTGTAATTGGAAATGTTCACTAAAGGATACAAATAGCACATCCTTTCTGACTAAGCCTCATGCGACCCTTTGAGGTTGTTTTTTATGACCTTTGCGGTTTTCTTCTTAATTTGTTAAGCTTTGAATAATTGCATGAGACTCATGACTTCAACTCATATGCAAGCTTCTGCAGACCTTTCTTGGAGCGCTCTTAAACGCAAGGCTGATCTTCTAGGAATACCTGCTTGGAAGTTGGCCGAAGAGTTCACTTTTCATTCTTCTAATGGTTCTTTAGTAGTAAAAGGTGAAAGCAGCTATAAAAATGAGCTAAACTCAAAATAGGGAGGGCGTTTATTACTGATGCCGGAAAGAAATATTCCTCCGTGCGCAACGCACGGCTCTCTACCTCGTGCCCTGCATGAGGCTAATTTTAACGGCATAGTTACCGTTATCTCACAAATTATCGACACGGTTAGTGGTGTGGGAACAGTATCTTACTCTCGGTGTCCTTACGGCTATGAACCCAACTTCGACGGTGTTGTCAGGGCTTTAGAAGACTTAAATACCTCTATATCTGGTATTTCTGGAGGCGGTGGAGGAGCTTCAGACATCGCACCTGGGTCGGGTATTTACTTCACCTCTTCTGGTACTTCTACAATTATTAATGCGAGTGTAGTTTCAGCTTCTGGTCTTTCGATCGGTGCTGGTTCTGGTATCTACCTGACTCAAGGCGGCGCTGTTGTCAACGTCGATTACGACGCTGTATACGACAACGTTGTCTCAGGCCACTTCCTCGATGAAGGGTCTGTAACTATTAGTTACAGCGGAACCTCCGTCATTGTTAGTGGTACAGACACTCAAGGCGGCGGTGGAGGAGGCGGTGGAAGCGGTGTATCCGTTACTGTTTCAGGTTCTCCTGGTACTGGTTACGGAACCGGTGATCTGTGGTTCGACGTTAACCAAGGTCGAATGTTTGTTTACGCATCCGGTGGTTCTGTCACTCAACCAAATTGGTATCAAACCAACGCTGAAGGAATTATCCTTAAAGGAACTACTCCTCCTTCGGGAACAGGAACTAATGCACCACCTCGTGATGGATCGGCTTTCTTCCACGAACTAGTTGGATCAATATTTGTGTACGACGCTGTTACCTCCGGTTGGTACGAGTCTGGTCCTCGTCGTTCGTTCGCTTACTCAACCGCTGCACCTTCTGCACAAGTTCCTGGAGAAGGTTGGTATGACGATACAGCCAACGCACTCAAGGTTTGGAATGGCACAACTTGGGTTGACGCAAATACTTGATGACAGCTTGTTGCTACTCGCTAAGCTTACTGGAACTCCCTCATAAAAATGTCGAAGGCTAAGGCGCACACTTCTAACAACATTTTTTTCAAACCAAAAACCACTTCTATTGGTAATGGCCGTCACTCACGTCCTGTACGTAGAGGCAGGAAGAAATACCGTGGCCAGGGAAAGCGCTAAACTTAAGAATATGGGTTTAAGCAGAGATGGCTATTGCGAGTTTAATTGCTAGCGAAAATATCTCTGCTGGGAACGCGGTCTATGTGACATCAACTGGTCAGGCTGCGCTTGCTAAAGCCGATACAGTCACTAACGCCTCTGTTCTAGGTATTGCCGTTGATACGGTAAGCTCTGGGGGCATACTTCGCATCAATGCTGATGGTGTTTACACTGGTTATTCTGGTCTAACTCCTGGTGACTTTAGATATTTATCCGTTCTTACTCCTGGCTTATTGATTTCTTTCAGTGAGTTTGCTGCTGAGCTGGCATCTGTTTCTATAGACGCTTTCTTAACGAATGTGGGTCGAGTCGTCACTCCCACAACTTTATCTATTGAAACTATGCCCCCTCAGCTTATTGCTAACCCGAATTCAGTTATCCTTCTTGAAGGCAGTGTCGGATTACTGATCGAGGCGTTATTATTAGAAGATGGATCGACTATTGATCTAGAGACCGCATCTGCTTAAATCGCATGGCTAGCCAAAAGATTTCGCAACTTGGTGCGATCACAACGGTTGCGAGCGGTGACTTTCTTCCGATTGTTAGAGCTTCGGGTACAACAAACCAGCGTGTAGATATTGGTGTCCTTGATGTACGTTATGCCGCCAGTGCAAGCGGTGATTTAGCACACGAAGCTCTTGCTTCTGGTAATGCAGCTCTTGTTGATGCTGGTGCTGCTCTCGCGTCAGGTAACGCAGCTCTTGTTGATGCAGCTGCTGCTGAAACTACAGCTAACACCAAGCTTGCTATTTCAGGCGGAATCCTGGATGGACAACTCCGCTCCGTGGTTACGGCGTTAGGTGCAAATGGAAGTGGTATTCCTTGTGCCTCTGGTAATTACTTCACAGCTACACTGAGCACAGACTCTCTTGTCTACTTTGTTGCTCCAATTCCAGCTAATTCATATAGTTTGACTTACGAAGTTGAGCATACAGGCGGAACAATTTCTTGGGATACTTCGATTAAATGGCCTGCAGATACTGCTCCAACACTGGCGACATCAAAAACACACTTGTTTATGTTCATTACTGACGATTCTGGTACTACCTGGCGTGCATCTTCTCTTGTTGACTACACAACTTGATATAAATGGATCCTACTACTCTACGTTTAATTCAAGGTGCTGCCGGGGCTGCTGGTGATGCAACTTACGTTGATGATGTTTTTAGTACGTTTTTGTATACAGCCACTGGAAGTTCCCTTGCCCTTGCAACTGGCCAAGATCTAGATGCAGAAGGGGGAATGGTCTGGTTGAAATCTAGGAGTGCAGCTCGAAACAATGTTATTGTTGACAGCGCACGAGGTGTTGATGGAAGTGGGAACTACAAGAGCCTATATCCTAATCTAGCAGACGCAGAATACTCACCGGGATCTGCGGCTAATGCTGTAGCTACTTCGTTTAATAGTAATGGTCTTACTCTAGGTAATAACGCAAACACTAATACAGCTTCAGACACAGCAGTCGCTTGGAGTTTCAGAAAGGCTCCTGGATTTTTTACGTGCGTCCAGTACACCGGTACAGGATCTAACCGCACTGTGGCTCATGATTTAGCATGTACACCGGGCATGATTATTGTCAAGTGCGCTAGTACTGCAGGAACTAATTGGCTTATTTATCACACAAGTTTAGGTCCAACAAAAGCGGAAATACTAGATCTTACAAC
>CERP01052799.1_pt1 | contig 10434 bp, 9 predicted proteins | sample 530801 | NCBI WGS metagenome assembly CERP01 (sample SAMEA2620991, study PRJEB7988) | marine metagenome | biome: marine biome (ENVO:00000447); feature: surface water layer (ENVO:00002042); material: "saline water (ENVO:00002010), including plankton (ENVO:xxxxxxxx)" | depth 5 m | reverse complement strand
TACAAAACCATATAGCAAAAAAATGGATTAAAAAAGAATTAGAGCTTAGGAAATCAAAATGAGTTTAGGAAACTGGATAGCAAATCAAATCATAGAAGAAGAATCTAAGATAAAAACAGTAGTGGCAATCTATCCTGGTAGGTTTCAACCAATGGGAGCACATCACGCAAAAACATTTAAATGGCTACAGTCAAAATTCAAAGATGCTTATGTAGGAACAAGCGGAAAAGTACAACTACCTAAATCTCCATTTTCATTTGCAGAGAAGAAAAAAATAATTAATTCTCATGGAATTTCAAATGTAGTTCAAGTTAAAAATCCATACAAGGCAGAAGAAATATTAAAAAAGTATGACCCCGAAACCACAGCAGCTGTATTTATGGTTGGTAAAAAAGATGCACAAAGATTAGGTGGTAAGTTTTTTAGACCGTGGAAAGGAAAAGCCGAGGTAGGATATAGAGATGGAGCTTATACAATCATCGCACCTCACGTTTCAATGAACGTACCTGGATATGGAGAGATGAGTGGTACTGCAATAAGAAATGCACTTGGCGATAAGACATTAGATTCTAAACAAAAGGCTAAAATATTTAAAGGAATATTTGGTCATATGAAAAACTATAAACTTATTGTAAATAAATTAGAAAAGCTTAATGAAATAGTAGAAGGATTTTGTAAGTCATTTAATTTACAAAAACTTATATCAGAGTCATTAACAACTTCAGGTGATAGTGTAGACGACGGACCAAGATATTTTTGGGGAAATCAAGCAGCTTGGAAAAAGTTTGGTAAAGATTTAACATCTCAAACAAATAGAGGTATGGAAGTTTTAAACTATATATCAGGTGATAAAGAATTCTTTAAACACAACACTGCATTTAAAACAGATTTTTCAGGAGGTCCATCAGCAGCAGTATCTTATTTCCCTGTAGGTAAACCAGGTGATGGATTTGGTACAAATTATCTTAAGGACAGAGTAGGTAGAGATGCTTATAAAAGATGGCAAAGCTGGTCAAAGTATATTGCAACAAGAGTTGGATACGAATTTGTAAGTTATTTAGGAGCAGAGATATCTGCACCGCAATCAATATACGAACCAACAAAAATAAAAGATGGTGAAATAATGAATGAAGGTCTTTTGTTAGAAGGTGGAGCATACGGTCACATGTCACATCCATTTGACGATAAAGGATTGAAGTTTGGAGACTTTAAAAATATTATCGATATTTCACTTCAAGGCAGGCTAGATTTAAAAAATGCTGCAACTGAAAAAACAGACGGTCAAAATCTATTCATTACTTGGAATTCAAAGCTTCTAGCAGCTAGAAACGCAGGCGATATAAAGCGAGGCGGTGTTGATTCTAAAGCAATAGCATCTAAATTTGCAGGAAGAGGTAATATAGAAAAGGCATTTAATTACGCAATGAATGATTTGTCAAATGCAATAGGAAGTCTAAGCGATAAACAAAAGAAAAAAATATTTGATGACGGTAACAATTGGGTAAACATGGAAATCATGTACCCTGCATCTGCAAATGTAATTAACTACGACGCACCAAATCTTCAGTTTCATAATGTACTTCAATACAAGGAAGGTAAACCTATAGGCGCTGTAAGTGATGGGGCTAGAATGTTAGCAGGAATGATTGCACAGGTAAATAAAAATGTACAAAAGAATTTTTCTATAATAGGCCCTCAAATACTTAAGGTAAAGCCTAATCAAGATTTTGGTGCTAAGAAGTCTTATTTTATTAACAAGCTTTCTAAGTTAATGTCAAGGTATAACATGACTGACAATAACACTTTTGCAGAATACCATCAAGCTTGGTGGTCTGAATTTATAGAAAATAAAATAGGTGCTGTTGATAATAATACTAGAATAGGACTAATAAAACGCTGGGCATTTTTTGATAAATCATTTAGACTTGATAAGAAAAACTTTACAGATGAAGACTTACTTAAAAAGGTAAAGCAGTTTGATAAAATAAAGCACGCTGACCAAGTTAAGAAAAATATGCTTCCTTTTGAATTGTTGTTTTTCGAATTAGGAGTTGAAGTACTTAAAAATGTAGAAGGCTTCCTTGCAGCAAATCCAGACAAAGCAGTTCAAAGTATTAGAAAGCAAGTACAAAAATCAATATCAGTTGTTAAAAAAGCAGGTGATATAAAAAGAATAAATAGGTTATCACAACAATTAAATAAGTTGAACTCAATAGGAGGTATGGATGCAATAGTACCTAGTGAAGGTTTAGTATTTATTTATAAAGGCAAGACTTATAAGTTGACAGGAGCATTTGCACCAATAAATCAAATTACAGGTCTTATATATTTTTAAAGGTTATATATGAAAAAATTATCTAGAAGTAAAGTTCAGAGAATGAGAAATCTAGTATCTGGAAAATATGGTGACAAAACATCAACAAGCACAGGATATAAATCTTTTAATAAGAAAAGAAAAGAAGGCGATGTTTGGGAAGAAAATGGAAAAACCTGGACAATCAAAAACGGAATAAAGCAAAACAAGACTAGATTAAAAAAAGCAAAACAGTTTTTGAAAGTTCCTTTAGCATGTCCTAAATGTGGTACATCAATGAATCACCCTGCTCATAAAAAAATATTTAGAATACATGGCCATTGTCTTATGTGTCAAACAAAATTTGAAACAAAGCTTATGGTGAAAAATGAATATAAACTGTGGCTTGAAAAAGAAGTGAGAAAAAACTTTGCGTCTTGGGAAAGTGAAAAGAAAGAACAATTTAATATATGGTTTGATGAATTAGAATCTGAAAAATATATAACTGAGGCAGGACAGGTAGAAAGCTGGTCAAAGATGAGTGACGAATCAAAACAGAATCTTGTAAGTGAATACGAAAAATGGATAGCTGAAGAAAAAGAATTAATGGAAAAATTAATAAAGGAGAATAAAGATGAGCATAATAAGTAAAATATTTTCAAGTGGTGCAACAGAACTTGTAAAAGGTGTAGGTGGAGTTATAGACAACCTTCATACTTCAAAAGAAGAAAAACTTGAAGCAGAACAAAAGATAAAAGAACTTATTGCAAGTTACGAAATAGAAATGGAAAAAAATATCACTGACAGATGGAAGGCTGATATGAATTCTGATTCTTGGTTGTCTAAAAACGTACGACCTATGGTGCTTATATTTTTAGTTGTATGTACAGTTCTTATGATATTTATCGACGCAGGAACAATTGCATTTGAGGTAGAACAAAAATGGACAGACCTACTGCAGTTGGTGTTGATGACTACAATTGGTGCATATTTCGGTGGTAGAAGTATTGAAAAAAGAAGTAAAAAATAAAGTACTTTAATTATATACATATATATTTATATATAGGTTATGGCAAATAAAACAGTAAAGCAGGCATTAATAGAAGAATTCAAAAGGTGTTCACAGGACCCTGTGTACTTTATGAAAAAATACTGTTATATACAACACCCTCAAAAAGGAAAAATAAAGTTTGACCTATTTCCTTTCCAAGAACAATCACTAATCGAGTTAAATGATAACAGGTTTAATGTAATACTCAAATCTAGACAAATGGGAATATCTACACTTACAGCAGGTTATTCTGTCTGGAATATGATATTTAGAGAAGATTTTAATGTATTGGTTATTGCAATAAAACAAGACACTGCAAAAAATCTTATTACTAAAGTTAGAGTTATGCATGAGATGTTACCTTCTTGGCTTAGAGTTGGTACTGAGGAAGATAATAGGCTTTCACTAAGACTGAAAAACGGCTCTCAAATAAAAGCTGTTTCATCTGCACCTGATGCTGCTCGTTCTGAAGCACTGTCATTGCTTGTAATCGATGAAGCTGCATTTATAGATAAGATAGAAGAAATATGGACATCGGCACAACAAACACTCGCAACAGGTGGTTCTGCAATATTACTTTCAACGCCAAATGGAACAGGTAATCTATTTCATAAAACGTGGGTAGATGCCGAAAGAGGAGATGGCCAGTTTAATCCTATAAAGCTACATTGGTCAGACCATCCAGAAAGAGACCAGGCATGGAGAGATATGCAAGACGAATTACTTGGACCTAAGATGGCTGCTCAAGAATGTGATTGTGATTTTGTATCTTCTGGTAACACTGTAATACCTGGTGATTTATTAACATGGTATGTTGACAATATGGTACAAGACCCTATAGAAAAACGTGGTGCAAATGAGGAGCTTTGGATATGGGAATATGCAGATTATACAAAATCATATATGGTAGTAGCAGACGTTGCTCGAGGTGATGGTAGTGACTACTCTGCATTTCACGTAATTGATTTAACAAATATGGTACAGGTTGCAGAATTTAGAGGACAGCTTGGTACAAAAGAATTTGGAAATTATCTTGTCAATATAGCTACAGAATACAACGAAGCTTTATTAGTAGTAGAAAATGCAAACATAGGTTGGGCAGCAATACAGCCTGCGATAGATAGAAATTATAGAAATCTATACTATACGTTTAAACATGAAGGAGTTCATGATGCTGCAACGCAATTAAGTAAAGGTTATGATTTAAAAAATAAAGAAAATATGACGCCAGGATTTACTACATCGTCACGAACTAGACCTCTTTTGATATCGAAGCTAGATATTTATTTTAGGGAAAAAGCGTGCACTATCAAATCTAAAAGATTAATTGATGAGCTTTTTGTTTTTATATGGAACGGCCATAAAGCAGAAGCTCAACGAGGATATAACGATGATTTGACAATGGCTTTTACAATTGCATTATATGTTAGAGACAATGCTATCAGACTGCATACTGAAGGATTGAATATGAATAAAAATGCAATTAATAATATAGTAAACACTCGAGGTGCTTACAAAACGTCCAACGTTAACGGAGACCCATGGAAAATGAAACTGGGTAACGATGACGAGGATTTAACCTGGCTATTATAGGAGTAAAATTAGATGGCTGATAAAACATTTTTTGGAAGACTACAAACACTATTTTCGACAGGTACAGTTGTACGAAGAACAGATTCAGGATTAAAGGTTTCAGACCTAAGTAAAGTTCAAGCAAACACGAAGCTTGCGACAAACAGGTTAATCGATAGATATAATAGAATATATCAAGCAAACACTCACGGATACAACCAGCAGGCTAATTTCCATACAATGAGACTTCAGCTTTATACTGATTACGAAATAATGGACGAAGATTCTATAATCTCTTCTGCACTAGACATTTATGCAGATGAGTCTACACTTAAAAACGAGTATGGAAATATTATAGAAATAAAAACTGATAATGAAAAAGTACAAAAGGTACTTAATAATTTATTTTACGATGTACTTAATATAGAATTCAATGCTTGGCCGTGGTTAAGAAACATGTGCAAGTATGGAGATTTTTATCTTAAATTAGATATAACAGAAAAAGTAGGTATAACAAATGCAGTACCTCTTTCATCATATGAAATGTTTAGAGAGGAAGGTGTAGACCCAGAGAATCCTGAAGTTGTAAACTTTACACATGACCCTACAATGGGAGGCGCACAAGGATATGGAAAGGCTGCAAACAATCAGATGAAATATGAGAACTATGAGGTTGCTCACTTTAGATTGTTAAACGATATGAATTTCTTACCTTATGGTAAATCAATAATAGAACCTGCAAGAAAAACATGGAAGCAGTTAACTCTTATGGAAGACGCAATGTTAATACATAGAATAATGCGCGCACCAGAAAAAAGAGTATACAAAATAGATATAGGTAATATACCACCAAATGAAGTAGAAGCATATATGCAAAGAGTTATTCAGAATATGAAAAAGACTCCATATATTGATGAAAAAACAGGCCAGTATAATCTTAAATTTAATATGTCAAATATGTTAGAAGATGTATACCTTCCTGTAAGAGGTGGACAATCAGGTACAGAAATAGATACTTTATCAGGTATGAGCTTTGATGGTATAGATGATGTAAACTATTTAAAAGAAAGAATGTTTGCTGCATTAAAAGTACCTAAAGCGTTTTTAGGATATGAGGAAGGAGTTGACGGTAAAGCAACACTAGCTGCACAAGATGTAAGATTCTCTAGAACAATTGAAAGACTACAAAGAATATTTATTTCAGAGTTAACAAAAGTTGCAATGGTACATTTATACTCTCAAGGCTTTGAAAACGAAGAAATGGTAGAGTTTGAATTATCAATGACAAATCCTTCTAACATTGCAGAGCAAGAAAAATTAGAATTATGGTCTACAAAAATAAGTCTTGCCGATTCTATAAAGAGTAATCAAATGATGTCAGAGGAATGGATATACAAAAATGTATATAACATGACCAGTGAACAAATAGATAGCGAAAAGCTTTCTCTTATTGAAGATTTAAAACAGACGCTTAGAAGGAATCAGATAGAGCAAGAAGGTAATGACCCAATGGAAACAGGTGAGGTACTAGGTACACCTCATACGCTTGCAACTCTTGACCCTGAAAATACTGATGGAGCAAATACAAGCTTATTTGGTGACATCGAAAATGAACCAGGTCAAGGAAGACCAGAAGAGCCAACTTCATTTGATTCTCAAGAATCTGCAAGAGGTAGAGATTCTGTTGGCAAGGAAGAAAGAAAAAGAGACACAAAGCTTTCTAACAATAAGTCTTTAAGAAGATTTGAAGGTAGAAATGTAAGAAATATGTTTAAGAAGGCAGAACAAAAGAAAACATCACTTTTAAATGAAAGCAACATAATAGAAGAGGATATATAACTGAAGTACTTTATATTTATATAATATATAAAGATATATGCAGGAAAGAATTGATATGAAAGCAAAACACTCTAAATACAAAAACACAGGAATCATTTTTGAACTGCTTGTAAGACAGATAACAAGCGATACTTTAAATGGTGTTAAGACATCACCTGCAATAAAAATAATAAGAGAGTTCTTTAAAAAGAATACGTCTATCAAAAAAGAATTAAACTTATACCAAACTTTGTTAAATGAAAAATTCGATACAGATACAAAGGCTGAAAAGTTTATTGACGCTGTATTAAAAGAAAGAAGTAGAATATCTCACACAGAGTTAAGAAAACAGAAGTATAATCTAATAAAAGAAATAAAAAACAATTATAATATAGAAGAGTTTTTTAAATCTAAGGTAGAAAGTTATTCTGATAACGCTTCGATATATTGTTTATTTGAAAATAGATCTGCACCTGCACAATCAATTCGATTTAGATATAATCTTGTAGAAACAATTACAAGAAAAAACAAAAAGAAAAATAAGGTTGATGAAACTTACCAACTTTATTCAAAACAAGACAAAGATGTTAGATCGCTTTCATATAAAATAATGATTGAAAAATTTAACGATAAATATGGAAATCTTTCAAAAGACCAAAAAACTTTGTTAAGGGAATATATTAATAATATTTCAAATACTACAAAATTAAAAACTTATTTACATTCTGAAATAGATAAAACATCAAGTTCTATAGAAAATTTATCTAACAAAGTTTCTGACAAAATAGTTTCTATAAAACTTAATGAAGTTGCAACGCAATTAAATCTTATAAAAGAAGAACCTAAAATAAAAGATATGCATATGCTTTCAGTTTTAAGAGCTTATGATTTAATTAAGGAGACTTTCAATGTCATTAAATAAAAAATTAGACAGCATGTTTAAAGAGCACCAATTGACAGAAGCTAAAGATAGAAAACTGAACAAGCTTTTTTTACAGTCTATAAAGGCATCTGCTAAAGACGGCGAAGATAAATTGTATAAGCTATCACAAGACTGGGAAGATTGGAATCAAGACAACGATGACAAGTATGATGATTTAGTTGACCCTTTATTTGCAGCAATTGAACTAGTACAAGATGCTGGCGAACCTGGTAAAAATAATGTAGTAAAAGATAAAGAATACTACAGCTATATCAAATCAGCTGATAAGATTCTTAAGAAATTCAATAAGGAAGTTGCTAAAGCTGCAAAGCTTCATAAAGAAGAAATAGGTGAAGCTAACACTACTGCTGATGCAGGAGGTGAATACAACACTAAATACGCTTTTGGAAAAAAGAAGAAAAAAGATTTAACAAAAGGTCTTATGGGATATAAACAAGTAAGTGAATCTAAGTTTATGAAAATGGCAAAGCTTACAATGTTAAATGAAGCTAGCTATAAAGATTATAAAAACGATGAATCTTTAAATTCAAAGCAAAAAGTAAATAAAGCAATTAAAGAAGTTAATGGAAAGTTATTTAGAATTGAAAGAATAATAAACCAAAACATTAAGCTTAAAAGCGAAACAGGTATTGACGAAACTAAATACTGGAAATCTACAAGAGAGAATCTAGAAAAAATCTCTGCAAAGATGGAAAGACTATCTGAAAAACTAAGGGGATTCTAAATGGCTAAGCAGGTACTTATAGATTATACAAACTTTGATATTACACCACAGATGATAACGGAGTCAGAAAAAATTAATGACGGAAGAGTTATTGTAACAGGTGTATTACAAAGAGCAGGAGCTAAAAACCAAAATGGTAGAGTATATCCAAAAGAAGTTTTAGAAAGAGAAGTAGAACAATATTCTCAAGTACAGATATCAGAAAATAGAGCTCTTGGAGAATTAGACCACCCAGAATCATCAGTAGTAAATCTTCAAAACGTTTCACACAACATTAAAAAAGTTTGGTGGAATGGAGATGATGTAGTAGGCACTGTAGAGGTATTAGGTACACCATCAGGAAATATACTTAAAGAATTATTGAAAGCAGGTGTTAAGTTAGGAATTAGCTCAAGAGGATTAGGTTCAGTAAAGCAACTTTCAGAAGACGGAACACTTGAAGTACAGGATGACTTTGAATTAGTATGCTGGGATTTTGTCTCTAATCCATCTACACACGGTGCTTTTATGAAACCAGTTAATGAGTCTATTAACGAATCAAAACAAGATATTTATATAGGAAAATATGATAAAGTTACTAACATAATCAATGAAATGCTTTGTGACTTAACATGTAAATGTTCATTACCAACAAGGAGTAAATAATATGAAATTAAGAAATATGATTAACGAATCTTCTGACAAACCTAAAAGAATGACGGAAGAAGAAAAACAAAAAACATTAGAGGCTGTTTCTAGATTTAATGAGTTAGGACAGAATGTATATAAAACTCAGGAAATAAAAGAATTAGTAGAAAATATTAAAACTCTTTCCGAAAATGCAAGTAGAATGGCAATAGAAGAAACAGCTGATTGGTTTGATGCTGTATCTGTAAAAAGAGATACAAAAGCAATTTCTGATTCTGTAAAGGTATTTGAATCTACATTTACTGAAATATCTACATTGCAACAAAGACTGGAATCTGTGTTTGAAGATATAGGCACAAAGCTTGGAAAATATTATGAAATCTCAGAAGCTATGGATGCTGTTGGTAAAGAAGACGATGATATAGATAATGATGGTGATGAAGATGAAACAGACGATTATTTAGCTAACAGAAGAAAGGCAGTTGCAAAAGCAATCGCAAATGAATCTAATAAATCTGATAAGCTTGAAAAGATAGTAGCAGAAGCATTCGAAGGTCTATCAAATGTTATATCTGTTCCAGGTATTGGATTAAATCTTAAAACTGAAGCTGCTCCAAAGATGAAAAGCTCAAGCGAGGAAAAACAAATTGGCAATATAATGAAGATGGTTTCAAATGCTAAAAAAGGTGGCGGCTCAGGAAGATATGGAAAAGAATTTGACGCTGCAAAGAAAAAAGCACTTAAGGCAATTAAAGATATGTTAACATACTCAAAGATTGGAGCATAAACGTGAAAGAGTTAAAAGAAGAAAAATTAAGAAATCTAATTAGAGAAGAAATAATGAAAGCTTTAATTACAGAAAAATTTGCATCAAAGAAAATAACTCAGTTATTTAAAATGATGGATTCAACAGATCAGAGATTTTTTGCTTCAACTGCTAAAACTAGAGGATTCGCTTGGTCTGATGTAGAAGATAAAAATGTAGGCACAGGCGCAAGCTCTTCTAATGATTATATGAATATCTTTGTATTAGATAATGATAAAGAAAATCCATTTCAACGAACTAGTGAATACGGAAGACTTAGAAAAGGTATTATAGGAATTACTATAGGTAAAAAATCTATGTATTGGCCAAAGCAAAGATATTCATCACCTGATAGCAAAATCGGTAATCAGCAGAAATCACTCGACAATTTTAAAAGATATTCTCAAGTAGCTGACAGAGTAATAAGCATTGCACTATCTGATATACCTACAGCCAAAGAAAAGCAAGCTGCTAGAGCAGAAGCTCAAAAAGGTGCTACAGCATTGATGCAAGCTAGAGATGTTGCCAACGCAAATCATAAAAGATATAAAAAAGCTTTAACTATGAAAGTTGCAGCAACAGGCGCAGAAGGTATGGAAAA
>CERP01008144.1_pt1 | contig 10454 bp, 8 predicted proteins | sample 530801 | NCBI WGS metagenome assembly CERP01 (sample SAMEA2620991, study PRJEB7988) | marine metagenome | biome: marine biome (ENVO:00000447); feature: surface water layer (ENVO:00002042); material: "saline water (ENVO:00002010), including plankton (ENVO:xxxxxxxx)" | depth 5 m | reverse complement strand
GTTAGAGGCTTTACAAATTTAAGTGAGAAGCTAGAACCAGAACAAGTAACAGAAATTATGAACAAGGTTTTAACAGTTCAAGTGGAATGCGTTCAGGCTCATGGTGGTATGGTAGATAAATTTATTGGCGATGCATGTATGGCTATTTTTTCAGCACCACTATATTTAGATCAGCATGAGAAGAGAGCAGTAGCTTGTGCACAAGATATGAGAACAGCAATAAGACAGTTGCAAAAAGAATTACCAGAACCAATAGCAATTGGTATTGGAGTAAATACTGGATATGCAGTTATTGGAAACATGGGATCACAAACTAGATTTGATTATTCTGCTATTGGTGACTGTGTAAATACAGCCGCTAGATTAGAGTCAGCAACCAAGGAGGCAGGCGTAGATATATTGATTGGCGAATCAACTGCAAAAAAAGTCAATAATAAGTTAAAATTGTTAGAACCAATAAAAGTTAAAGGAAAAGAAAAGCCTTTAATCATATATACAGTTTAAGAGGAATTATGAAAGCATTATTAAAAAACATAGTAGGTGCAGTCGCCCCAACCCTGGGTTCTGCATTGGGCGGACCAATGGGAGGCATGGCAGCCAATATGATATCTGAAGTTTTGGGCGTTCCCAACACACCTAAGTCAATACAAAAAGCCATACAAGAAGCAACACCAGAACAAATGCTTGAGCTAAAAAAAGCAGAGCAGGCATTTGAAGTTCAGATGAGAGAGCTAGATGTAGATGTATTTAGGCTAGAGGTTGCTGATGGACAAGATGCCAGGAACAAGTTTAGCAAAGACTGGACAGCAAGGATTATGGGAATAGCAGTCGTTGGCGGATTCATGGGTTACATATTTCTTGTTACCTTGCAGCCACCAGAGCAAAATAGCGAAGCTTTAATAAATTTAGTTTTAGGATATTTAGGTGGTTTGGCTAGTGCTGTGATATCTTTTTATTTTGGTGCTTCTAACTCATCAAACGATAAACAGGATTAACGCGTGGCTGGATTTAAACTTACAACATTTAGCGGGATAAACAAAAAGATCTCTCCAAGACTTATACCAGAGGATATGGCTCAGGACGCACAAAATGTTTTTTTGGATTCAGGAAGAATAGAAGGCTTGCCAATAGATGTCAATGATGCATCAGAGCCAAGCACGCATCCAGCAAGTAATATATCAGGAACAACAAAGACAATACACAAAGTAACCGCAAATCAATGGCTTACATTTGATGATGATGTTGACATTATTAACAGCCCTATAAAAGAGGACCAATATGGAAGATTCTACTTTACTGGCTATGGTACTTTTCCTAAGTACGGCAATAGCTCTACTTTGTTTTCAGGATCTGGTCCCTATCCAACTGCAACATTTAGGCTTGGTCTTCCAAATCCAGCAGCAATAACAAGCATAGCTGTCGATAATACATCAGCAGATCCAGGTGCTGCAATCAGCTCAAGAGCCTATTTATACACAGAGGTTACAAGTTTTGGAGAGGAAGGTCCGCCATCCGCAGTCACCTCAAGCGATATTGTTGACGCATCGAACGGCTCAACCGTAACAGTAACCCTTCCCGCAATAACATCAGGCAACTACTCAATAGCTAAAAGAAGGATTTATAGAACAGATGTCAATGGTGTGTTTAGGTTTGTTGGAGACACAACAACAACAACAGCACATGCAATTAGCGATACTGTCCTGGATGATGTTCTCGGGGAAGAAATAGAATCAGCCGACAATCTTGCACCGCCAGATGATGTAACAGCATCACATCCAGACGGACCAATGTTAGGGCTTACTACTATGCCAAACGGTATTACGTCAGGCTTCTCAGGAAATACTTTATTATTTAGTGAAGCATTTTTACCACACTCATACCCACTTGGTAATCAGTTAACGACAAAAGACGATATTGTTGCTATAGCATCTATCGCCTCGGGTCTTCTTATAACAACTAAAGGCAAACCATTAATGGCTTCTGGAACAGATCCAAGCTCTATGGCTATGGTTGAAATAGATGCAAATCTGCCTTGTAGTAATAAAAGATCTTTAGTAGACATGGGTGAGTATGCGATTTATTCTTCTCCAGATGGATTGGTGCTAGCATCAAATTCAGGAATACAGCTTATAACTGAACAAATAATGACAAGAGATCAGTGGCAAGACTATTACCCAGAGAATGTGGATGGCTACGAGTATGAAGGAAAGTATATTGGATTCACATGGGACGGGACAAACTCCTCCACTAAAAGAGGATTTCTATTTGATCCTAGGGGACAGAAGAATGCTTTTGTTAACTTAGACTTTTATGCAACCGCAGGATATAACGATAGACAAGAAGATGTTTTATATTTGGTAATAAACGGAACTCTTAAAAAATTTGTACAGGGCACAACTCCCAGATCTTATCTTTGGAAATCTAAAGAATTTTATACAAACAGACCGCTGTCACCAGGAATAGCAAAAGTTAGTGCAGAGTCGTATAGCTCACTTACTTTTAAAATGTATGCTGATGGAAATTTAAAGCATACACAAACCGTAACAAGTGAAAATATATTTAGATTACCTGGAGGATATAAGGCTAAATCTTTTGAGATACAATTAGAAGGAACAGACATAGTTAATGAAGTTTGTGTTTATGAGAGTCCACAGGAGATAGTCTAATGGCTAAAACAAGGGGAACCTTTGTTGTACCAAGAAGCTTCGATAACGAAGGGAAGCGTTTTGCTAATTCACTCAATGACTCTATAGCACAGCTCAAGGGGGAGAAGGGAGATAAGCTCGATTCAGCAGTAACCTTCAGAGATCTCATTGATTCAGGTATAGCAAAAAGAAATTTTTCTTTTACATCTGGTGGTTCTAGCTTTGTTATTATAGGAGGTAGCGAGGATCAGGGTGAGGACCCAACAGTTCCAACAGGAGTTACAGCCGATGGAGCCTTTGAGAATATATTAATTTCTTGGGATTTTCCATTTTATAGAGGACACTCGCATACAGAGCTTTATGTAAATACCTCAGATACTTTCGCAACAAAAACATTCATAGCGTCTGTAAGTGCTGCAGTATTTGCACACCAGGTTGGAACAGGTCAAACAAGATACTACTGGCTTAGAAATGTAAGTTCTAACGGTAAGAAAAGTGGGTTCAGTTCTATAAATGGAGTAGAGGCATCTACTGCAATAGACATTGGTGCGGTCATGAACGAGCTGAATGAGTCAATTTCTCAACTCCCAGGATTCGCAACATTAAATTCAGACATAACTGTAAACCTCAACTCTCAAACGGTAGCACTACAGAACGCGGTAACATCTATAGATACAGCTGTTGATACAGCACAGGCGGCAGCAACCTCTGCACAGTCTACAGCGAATACAGCAGCCAGCGATATAACATCATTGGCTTCAACATTAAGCACCCTAACAACTACAGCTACTCAGACAATAAGATCTGACACTCCACCTCAAAACAGAGGCGACAACAGCTCTCTTCAGGCTGGAGATATTTGGATTGAAACTGATAACAATAATCAGATATATATTTATACGGGGTCTTCTTGGTCAACAACATCTTCAGGAGCAGCGTCTTCCGTTGATACAACATTGCAGTCACAGATAGACGCAAACGAGCTGGCTATTGAATCCAATGCCGACAACATACTTTTGGTTGCTGGTGTCGCTGGTGCTACTAATATATCAACATCAGTTAATATAACATCTTTAAATTCAGCTATAACAGACGGAACGACTGGGTTATCTGCTAATGCATCTGCTATATCTAACTTAACAACAAGAGTAACTTCTGCTGAGGGCAGTATAACTACAAACTCACAAGATATAACATCCCTTACCAACAGCTTATCTACAGCTAATAGCAACATAACAAGTAATGCCTCATCAATAAACAGTTTACAAAATCAGATAACGGCTAACGATGGAGATATAACATCCGTATCATCAAGCGTAACCTCTCTTACTAACAGTTTATCCACAGCTAACACCAATATAACAGCTAACTCTAGTGCTATCACTGGGCTGACATCTAGCGTGTCAACCATAAATGGTACTTTGACTACTGCACAGTCAGATATAACAGCCCTTGAGTCAAGCGTGACAACCGCAGAGGGAAATATAACAGCCAACTCTAGTGCTATTACTGGGTTGACAAGCTCTATATCTACAGCAAATGGAAACATATCTACCTTGCAATCAGATGTAACATCTTTGGAAACAGATCTAACAACCGCAGAGGGAAACATAACAACAAACACATCTGCAATATCTACTTTGCAAAGCTCTGTGTCTGCAAATGATAATGATATAACAGCAATTAATGCGTCTATAACTTCTTTAAATACGTCTGTAAATAATGCAAATACAAATATATCAACTAACGCTTCAGCTATAACGGGGTTAGATACAAGGGTTACTTCAAACGAATCGACTCTTACAACAAGAGCAGCGGCTACCGATGTAACGGCATTGCAAACATCATTGAACACATTGTCAACAGAGGTGGACACAAAAACAAGAACCTTTGCTCAAGGCAGCGTCCCAACAGCAACGGCAATAGGGGATCTTTGGATAAATACAAATGATAATAATAAAGTATATAGAGCCTATTCAGACACGGCTGATGAGATAGCAACAGGAGAGTGGCAGCTATTAAGGGATGAAGGTATAGTTGTCAACGCAGGAGCCATAAGCACACTACAAAGCACTGTTAGCACCCAGGGCAATGACATAACATCTAATTCTTCTGATATATCAACATTAACAAACAACTTGGCAACAGCTAATGGAAGTATATCTGCTAACTCTGGTGCTATAACTTCTTTACAGTCAACGGTCAGCACTCAAGGCAATTCTATATCAAGCATATCTAACGATGTAACATCATTGGATAACACTGTAACCACTATACAAACAGATCTAGATGCTGCCGAGGTAACACTAACCTCAAACTCCAGTGCTATTAGTGGATTAGATAGTAGAGTTACTACAGCAGAAGGATCTATAACCTCACAGGCTAGTGATATAACAGCACTACAAACATCTGTCTCTGGAAATGATACGGACATATCTGGTCTGTCTAGTTCAGTGTCGTCCTTGCAAGCACAGGTAACTTTAAATGATGGAGATATAACAGCTATAAATACTAGCATCACATCGCTTGAGTCTCAAATCACAAACAATGACGATGATATATCTGGACAATCTACAGCAATAAGCTCATTACAAAGCACCGTAAATCAAAACGGAACAGATATAACCGCAAACGCCTCTGCTATAACTCAAATAACTAGTGATGTTAATGGTGTTTCTTCAAGTGTTACACAGCTATCTTCAACAGTTGCAGATATAGAAGGTAATGCAGCAGCAGCCTATGTATTGCAGGTAGCTGCTGGAAGTAACCCACCAAGAATTGGGGGGATGGTTATTGAAAATAATGCATCCGCTGGTACAGGAACTGTTGATGTAACTTTTCAAACTGATAGCTTTCAAATAGTATCACCTAATGGTGGTTTTATATCTTCACCATTTATAGTTAGAAGCTCTGCAACAACATTAAACGGAGTAAGTGTTCCAGCTGGTGTTTATATGCAAGACGCATTTATACAAAACGGAGCTATAACCAACGCAAAAATAGGCAACGCTGCTATTGATAATGCAAAAATTCATAGCCTAAGTGCAACAAAAATAACATCAGACACTATAGACGCGGCAAGAATTGATGTTAACGGCTTAATTACTGCTAATAGTCTAGTTATAGAGGGAGATCTTTCTACGGACGGACAAACATCCATTCATGGTGGCAATATACAAACCAGCACAATCTCTGCTAATAAGTTAACAATTACACCTGTAGAGGCAGGCGGAACAGCTGCTGACATAAACAACAACACCACGACCATCGAAGGCGGGAAAATAAAAGCAAACACCATAACTGTAGAAAATGTAAATACAGATAACTTTGCACTGCCAACAAAAGGCGGAAAGAAATCAGGAACAGAAATTGGTGGGTTCTATTATAATGATATAAGACATGCTCATGTAGCAGAGATAGGAACTGGTGCAGGATTCTACACTGGATTTGTAAGAGCAAAGGGCGGAGCAGGTCAGGTCAAGACAGTAAACTTTTTTATATCTGATGGCGATTTTGGAAACAATGGAAGTCCAACATCAAATGCTCCATATGATGTAAATACACACACGTCTACAAATGGAGATACAACAGCACCCAGTGAATCTCAATCCCATATAGTTTATATAACACCATTGATAGAAAAACTACCAGGACACGTTAGTCAATCAAGGCTTGTATCATCTGCGGACACTACTAACATACCTCTAACATTTAGATATGAGGGAAGTGGAACTCTAAACTTTTTTATTAGAGGTCAGGGTGACAGTAATCCAGCTTATGTAGATTTTGTGGAAGCAAGATTTATGAAGTTTGGAGTCAACACTCCTAATCAATTTACTTTTACTGATAAGTACGGGCAGGCAAAAAACACAACAATAACAAGTAACACGCAAACTCTTAGCGGATCTTTCACAAGTGCCACAGCATCATTCCTCACAGGAACTCACACGAGTGCAGAGTTTAGTATTAATGGTGGTGCCTATTCAAACGCAGCAAGGACTGTAAGCAACGGAGATCAAATAACTATACAACTACTGTCTAGCAGTGCTGGATTTAATACAAGAAATGCAATACTCCAGATTGGAGAAACACAAGATACTTGGTCGGTAACAACGGTATTCTAATATGATTCATGAATTTAATTACACATACGAATTTGTAAGACTGAACTCAGATATGGTTCATGGAATAAAGGTTATTACTGAGGTTGTTGTAAACATAACAGCAGTAAGAACAGATGATGAAAGCGTTTCCGCAACAAAGGAAGATTGGGTAACTTTTTCACCTTACAGTAGAGTAAAGAGACTTGATGATGAAATGTTGCATATAGATTCTGTTACCAACGACATTGCACTAGAGTGGGCTGTAGCAATATTTGCAGAAAAAGAAAGCGACCTAAATATCATATTTACTGCTATGATTTATGGTATAGATTATGTACATCCACCAGAGGAATAAGCTTTGATACATGTAATAAAAAGTGATATCTTACAAGAAAAATGTTAACTCAAGTTGATGTAAGAGTTTACTGGGATTCCGTTGAGCGTGGCTTGCGGGAAATAAAAAAAGAAGCAAACCCAGATTGGCGACCAGAGGACATATATACTGCTATAGTAAACGGAGTAGCAGAGCTTTATATAGATATAGAGCAAGAGCCATGTGAAAGCTTTATTGTTCTACAGGAAAAGCCAAGTTTTTTCCAGCCAACTAAGTCATTATTAATTTGGGTGGCATATGACAAGAGAGACAATGCTAACAGGAAATATATGAAATATATTGAAGAAATGGCTAAGAATAGAGGTTGTAACAAAGTAGAGCTTTGGACACCATGGAATGGACTGGCAGCTGTATTGTCAAAACAGGGCTACGAGACTAAACAATATATAGTGGAGAAAAAAATATAATGTCAGGCGGCGGATCAACAAAAGTAAAAGATACAGCAGCACAGAAGAAGTTAGCTTCTATAGCCGCACAAAGGTTTAATCTTTATCAACAATATTATGTACCTTTAGAAAATCAATACATGTCAGATGTTTTTTCTATGAAAGATGATGCAGCTTTTTCTAACGTAGAAAGCTTTGTCACAGCAATACAGCAACCAGAGTTTCAATCTGCAAGAAGAAACATGCAACAAAGAGCATTCTCTATGGGAGCCGATCCAACAAGTGGTCAATATCAGGCAGTGGCATCACAAATGCAGCAAGCTCAAGCACAAGGAATGGGAAGAGGAACCGCAGAAGGTCTTTCTGGACAGCTAGATAGATACTATCAGGGCATGCAAAATATAGTAGCGATGGGTCAAGGACAGGCTGGTCAAGCTATGTCAGGTCTTGGTGATGTTGGTCAGCTTGCACAGTCAAGAGCAAAATCAATTGCCCAAGAATCCATGGGGGATTACACTTCTGCACTAGGTGCCGCAGGAACAGCAGCTGGTTTAGGTTATGGTTATTATAAAGGCAAGGGTTAATGGATAATAATTACGGAAATTTCCAAGGTCTGTTTGGTAACTCTATGTATGGACAGGGTGGATATTTTAATCAAAATAATAATTTATATGTAAATCCTTTTAGAAGCGGAAGTCAATCAGCTCAAGATACTCTTTCAGATTTATATGAACAAGAGTTTCAAGATTACCTAAATAGATTCTTCCCTGTAGAAAAAGATCTTATAGCACAAATGACAACAGGCTTTGAGGAACTACAACAAGAAGAAATAGGAAGAGCACAGTCAGCTGTAGCAAAACAGTATGCCAATGTAAGAGGTCAGGAAACAAGAAGACAGGAAGGATATGGTCTTAATTTAAGACCCGAGTCCCAGGGCGATTTTCAAAGATCGGAAACGTCTGCATTAGTAGCAGCTAGAAATTTTGCACGAATGAGATCAGGGGAAAGAAGACAACAAATTCTATCTGGTGGTCTTGGAAGTGCTATGACACAAAGGAGTACATTAAGTGGCTAAAGGATTAGGTGGTTTAATAGGTGCTGGTAGAATACAAAAAGAGCAAGCTCTTTCTGGTCTTACCAGGTCTGCACAGTTAGAAACACAAACAGAAAATATTAACAGGCAACTTTCTGCACAGAAGAAGGCTGCTCAAATGAATGTTGTTGGAACCGCTGGAGGTATTACAGTAGCATCCTTGTTAGCAAAGCGTGGTGCATCAAAAGTAGCAAGCGGTGCATTAATGTCATCAGTACCAGGTGGATCAGCAGGAGCACTTGCAGCAGCAAATCCAATAGCAGCACAGATGGGTTTATTGGGTGGAACAGGAGCAGCAGGATCAGCGGCAGCAGGAACGGCAGCAGCAGGAACTGCGGCGGCAGGTAGTGCGGCGGCAGGAACAACCGCGGCGGGAGCGGCTGCAACTGGATCAGCAGGAGCACTTGCAGCGGCGGCACCATGGGCAGCATTAATTATAGGCGGAGGATATCTTCTTAAGAAGTTATTTGATTAAAAATGGCAAATGAATTTGGAACAGGTTTTAGTCAGGGATTAAACTATTATACAAAGTTTGCAGAAATGCAGCAGAATAAACTCTTGGACGAGGAAAGATTAAAGACAGAAAGGCTTAGACAAGAAAGCTATCAGTTTGAATTAGAAGAAAAAAAATCTACTCAAGATACAAGAATCGCAGGCATAGAGTCTGATACAGAATTTAAAAGTGCAAGAGCAGAAAAAACAAGAACCGAAACAGATGAGTTTATTGCACAAGCAAACAACAGAAAACAAAATGCAGACTTGCTTCTTGAAACAAACAAAAAGAATTTAGAGATTGCAGACCTTGAACTAACAGTACAGGGAATAAAAACAGATGATGTTGTAAAGGCTAGAGCTTTTGAAAACTTAATGAATGTATATTCAATTGCTGGCGATACATCAATAGATATTGACGTAAGGGCAAGTAAAATTGAGGATGCATTAACACAAGTAAGACCATACATCGACTGGACAAAATACTTGGATGATAGTTACTGGCAGGGCTGGGAAAAAATTACTCCGCAACTTGAGTCTGGTGACTTTGAGGGCATAGCAAGAGATCATTCAGATGTTCTTTCCGTTATATACAAGGAAAGTCTAGATACATTTAAGGGAAAAGATTTTGTTGCAAAAGACGGAAGGAAGGGGGTTATTCAGGGAGTAAAGCTTTCAGGAAACTTTAATCCCATACCCGAATCTGCAAACTCTTTGGTTGGAGGAACATATTCTGTACTTTTTGAGGGGCAAACAGAGCCAGAGGATATGTTTACTTTTATGCCAGACAAGGCACAGTATGCAAAAACTATAAAAGAAGACCAAGAGGGTTCTGATGCCAAGGTTGTTTCTATTGCAGATATGGTAGACAAGGTTTCAGCAGAGAAGGACTTCGCCATGTATTTAATACAGAGTCCTGAAACATTTAACTCCTTAATGAAAGCATCTAAAGGCAGTATTAGCCTTACTGGTTCGGCTGCTGAAAGGAAAGATAAAGTAGAAATCTATAATAGTGAAAAAGATAAAAGAACAAAAATTCTGGGTGATGCACTCAAACAAGCCACTGAGTTTTCTGAAGAGCAGTACGGTGGGGAAAGTGAATACCTTCAATCTCTTTACAACAGCCTGCCAGCAAAAATAACAACATCAAACATTGAAAAGACAACAGATGAGTATGGTGACGAAATATATGCATACAAGAATGGAAAAAATGCAGACACCTTGACCGCAGAATATCATAAAGAGTATTTAACTCCAGAGAAACTCTCTGGCGAAATAGAAAACTCATATGCTGCTTTTGAACAACTTGAAAAAAGACTACCAGGACAAAAGGCAATATAT
>CERP01002766.1_pt1 | contig 10475 bp, 6 predicted proteins | sample 530801 | NCBI WGS metagenome assembly CERP01 (sample SAMEA2620991, study PRJEB7988) | marine metagenome | biome: marine biome (ENVO:00000447); feature: surface water layer (ENVO:00002042); material: "saline water (ENVO:00002010), including plankton (ENVO:xxxxxxxx)" | depth 5 m | reverse complement strand
TCCACAAGATTTTAATCTATATGCACAACAAGCTCAAATGGATTTATTTGAGGACTATTTCTATGCGTATAATTACCAAATAAATAAAGAGAACCAAAGAACTTCAGGCACAGGATATGCTGATATAAAAAAAGGTTACGTAGAAGTTATTGATTTCTTTTCTGTAACCACACCATTAACACCAATAGCACCGAATTACACACAGTATAGTTTACCTTCTATTGCAACTACTGGTTCAGATTATTACTTAATTAACAAAATAGTTATTAATAATACTTTAGTAGCTTCTGGAACTACCACAGGAACACTTGGTGGGCAAAATAAAATAATAGATTCAAATGCAAACTTTACATCATCAGGTGTTCAAGTTGGAGATATTATTTTTGTATTAATTGCTGCAGTCCCTACTTATGTTACTGTAAACACTGTTGATAGTAGTACGCAATTAGATGTTACGCCTAATGTTATAAATACGTTTCCATTAGATTATCAAATATATAAAGGAAGCACTATCAAAGAAGTTGAAAGGGTGGAGCAAAGTAAAATTACTTTATTAAATATGTCTCCTTTAACTGCACCATCTTTGATGTTTCCTGCCTATACAACTGAAGGAAATCTTGCTACATTGTATCCTACACCAGAACTAGGAACAGTTGTAACTAGTCAATATATACGCTATCCTAAAGCTCCTAAATGGACTTATGTAGATTTAGGTAATAGTAATGAACCAGTCTTTGACCAATCACAGCCTGACTATCAAGACTTTGAATTGTTTCCAGATGATGCTACGGATTTAACAATGAAAATTTTACAGTATGCAGGAGTATCAATACGTGAAGCATCAGTTGTACAATACGCAGGAGCAAAAGAGTCTGCTGAAATTAATAGTGAAAAATAATTATGTCATACATTAGTCAATACCAATATTACGAGAATGGAGGGAATGCTCCAGAAGATGCTAATTGGGGATCATACCAATATGTTTCATTACAAGATATAGTTGTAAACTATCAATTAATGTATTCAGGTAATCATTCTTTAATAAATAACGAAGAACGATTTAAGATACTTTTTCATGCAAAGAGAGCTATTCAAGAGTTGAACTATGATGCATTCAAAGAAATAAAAGTTTTACAACTTACTGTTTCAGAGGAGCTTCGATTTGTTTTGCCTTCAGATTATGTAAATTGGGTCAGAATATCTTACTATAAAGATGGTGTTATTAGACCAATGGTAGAAAACATTCAAGTAAATTCAGCTAGAGCTTATTTACAAGCCAATGATGCTAGAATACTTTTTGATCAAGATGGAAAAGCAATACAAATTCAATATTCACCTTTAGATTTTTCAAGAATTACAGGTCAGCAACCAAGTATTTATTTAAATAGTTTAAGTCCATATAATGGATTTTTAGGATATGAGTACGAAGGATGTTGGTACTTTGACTTTGCAGTGGGTGCTAGGTTTGGTCTTAATACAGAGACTGCTAATGCTAATCCTACTTTTAGAATTGACAAAAAAGCAGGAGTAATTAATTTTGATTCTACCATGGCTAACGAAAGTTGTATATTAGAATACATTTCTGATGGCATGGAAGGTGGAGATGATACACAAATAACTGTAAATAAGTTGTTTGAAGAATATGTTTATGCATATATTAGCTATCAAATATTAGGCAGTAAATTAGGAGTTCAAGAATATATAGTAAATAGAGCTAGAAAATCAAAATCAGCACTTCTAAGAAACGCAAAAATAAGATTAAGCAATATACACCCGGGAAGATTATTAATGAACCTGAGAGGTAGAGACAAGTGGATAAAATAATATGGCTAAACTTTCAAGAAACTTTATAGCAGGTAAAATGAATAAGTCCGTTGACGAGAGGCTAGTTCCAAACGGACAATATATTGACGCAGTAAATGTTAGGTTAGGATCATCTGAATCAACAGAAGTTGGAGCAGTAGAAAATTCTAAAGGAAACACTAAGCTTACTAACCTATCATACGGAGGGGTTCTTTTAAGTAACCAAGCAAAGTGTATTGGTTCTGTGGACGATGGTGCTAATGATACTTTGTATTGGTTTGTAACTGACCCTGCGTTTGGTTCTACAAGTCCTTCAGGAAAGTTAGACTTAATTGTTTCGTTTAATGTAGTAACAAGCATTTTATCCTATTTAGTAATAAGTGTTTCTGATGGAGGCACATCATCACAGACAGTATTAAACTTTGATGATAAACATTTAATAACTGGAGTTAACGTTATTGATGGATTATTGTTTTGGACTGATGACTACAATCCTCCAAGGTTTATTAATATACTAAGAAATTATGAAGACCCTTCAGGTAGTCCTTTGGTTGATGGTGGAGGCAATGCAAGTATTTTAAAAGAGTCTTTGTTGGTTATAAAAAAGCCACCTGCTAAAGCACCTGAAATAGAATTGACAACCACACCTGGTGGACAAGAAAATTTCTTAGAAGAAAGATTTATATCTTTTGCTTATAGATACGAATACCAAGATGATGAGTATTCTGCCGTTTCACAATTTTCAGACGTAGCATTTCAGACATCTGCGTTTGATTTTAGTACAGAGTCATTTATAAATGAAGGGGTAGTTAATTTATTTAATACGGCTATTATAACATATAATTCAGGAGGACCTTTAGTTACTGCTATTGATTTACTTTTTAAAGACAGTGATGGTACTATTATAAAGGTAATTGAAAAATTAAAAAAATCTGAATTAGGTTTAGCAGATAATACTGAATATACTTTTGATTTTAGAAACAGTAAAATATTTACAATACTTCCTGATTCAGAACTGCTTAGATTATATGACAATGTTCCTTTGTTAGCTAAAGCTCAAACAATTATGGGTAATAGACTAATGTACGGAAACTACATAGAGAACTATAATTTAGTAGATAAAAACGATTCTCCTGTGCGTTTAGAATTTGAAACCGAATTACTATCTGAAGATATAGGTTTTGAGGATATAGAAGATGTTTTTACAATAGGAGAGTATACATTTGGAGGAGCAATTTCTGTTCCAGAATCAAGGTTATTTGTAAATTTAGGAGATGTAGATTTAGTTGAAAATTCAATATTAACTATTGAGGCATCTTTTGTACATAGTAGTTTTAGTGGAAACACTCCAACCGAAACAAGTGGATCAGTAGATGTTCAGTTTACTTACATATTGCCTCAAGCCTTTAGCTCTGTATATGAATTAGCTACAAGTGTAGACTTTCAAGAAAAAGTAGGTATAGCAAGTAATATAAAACCTGTTTTTAATGTTGACCCTTTAATTGAAACTTCTTGTGATGGTAATACATTTACAGACGCAATTAATTGTGCCGTACCAAATATATTAGATGCAGCTCAACCGACCAATTGGACTAAATATGAAAGTGGAACTTCAGCAGCAAATCAATCTATATCTCTTATAGCATTTCCAAGCCTTGATAGTATTGGATTTCAACTACCTGCAATACGCAGAGTAAATAACACGACAACTCCAACTCAAAGTGCTTATGAATATTTTAAATGGGACAGTGCAGAAGTTTCTTTTCAATTAGTAAGTAATACTAAAAGTCTTCATAGTAATAGAGATTATGAAATAGGTATGGTTTACATGGATGAATTTAATAGAGCATCAACTGCTTTAGTTAGTCCTTTAAACACAGAACATGTGCCTTGTGGTTTTTCTGAGTTTAAAAATTTTATAAGGGTTTCAATACCTCCTCAACAAAAACCTCCGTATTGGGCAACTAAATATAGGTTTGCAATAAAGCCAAGTGCTGAAACTTACGAAACAATTTATGCCAATATATTTTTTACAGACCCTGCTACAAATGATACATATTTTTTATTAGAAGGTGAAAACTCAAGAAAAGTAGAAACAGGAGATAGATTAATTGTAAAAGCAGATACTAGTGGTTCTTTACAACGATGTGCTTATGGAACAGTTTTAGATAAAGAAGCACAAGAAAGAGATTTTCTTGACCCCTTACCAACTGATGAAAACGGAAAAGAAATAAATATTCCTGCAGGAACTTACATGAAAATAAAGGCTCAAGACTTTTCAGTATCTGTAGGACCTGACCCTTTTATATTACCAGGGAAACAAGAAAAAACAGTAAGAGGAAATGATAACTATCCTGTACTTGCATACAAAGGATTTGCAGAGCCTGATGATGCAGGTAATTATCAGAACCTTACTATTCCTTCAGGTAGTAGAATACAAATGACATTTGAGTTTGAAAGAAGAGGACCTCAAAGGGGTAATAATGCTTGTGAACGTAGAAAATATAATTTAGATGTAAGTTTAGTGGCATCCGATGACTATGATGATATTATACAGTGGTTTAATGAAGACAATATACAATCAGTTTTAAATACAGGAATTCAAGAAGTTGGAGGCACTGGACCTGATGTAGAAAATGTATACATACAAACTACAATAAACAATACAGGTGTAAATAATGAGTATGGAATTACACCTGAGTTGGGAACTAATTATTACAGGTGGTTTCAAGATTTAGGTCCAGGATCAGGTAATACAGGTGAAATACGTTTTATAATGTCAGGTACTAGAGCTTGTGGAAGAACTAAGAAAAGAAGGTCTACGATTCGAGCAACTTGGCAAATATTTAGAGCCGAATCTACACTTGTATTTGAGACAGAACCAACTGACGCACAACCAGATCTTTGGTATGAAGGTGCTCAAACTTTTGATATTGCGACTGGAGGTTGTAAAACTGTGTTTCAGGTAGATTCTAGTGAATCTAACCCAATTGCATTTGTTTACACTTTAGATGGCATTCAATCTCAACTTGTTCTTCAGCCAGGAGATTCGGCTGCATCATGGACAGATTGTGGGTCTGCTATAATATCACCATCTACACCACCTGACAACCCTGCAGATGTAACAATTACTAATACTCCATATCAAAATGTACATCTTGGAAATGTTCAGGATCAAGACGCAACTAATCCTGCAATTATTGACACATCATTTTTTAATTGTTTTGCTTTTGGTAATGGTGTAGAAAGTTACAAAGTTAGAGATTCTATAGTGGGTAAGCCATTGTTATTAGGTAACAGAGTAACAACTACATCTTCAGAAGATTATAGAGAGGCTGATAGGTTTGCAGATATCACTTATAGTGGTATATACAATGATGAAAGTAACGTAAATAAACTTAATGAGTTTAACCTTGGACTGATAAACTTTAAGAAAACAGAAGAATCTTTTGGTCCTATTGAAAAACTATTCGCTAGAGCTACTGATATACTTACATTACAAGAAGATAAAATATCATATGTACTAGCAGGTAAAAATTTATTATCTGATTCAGTTCCTGGAGGAGCTATTGCATCTGTTCCAGAAGTTCTTGGAACTCAAATAGCTAGGCTAGAGGAGTATGGGATAAGCTTTAACCCTGAAAGTTTTGCACAATATGGATTTGATAAATATTTTTCTGACCAAAAACGTGGAGCATTAATTCAACTAAAAGGTAGTGCGTATTCTAATGAACAACTTACAGTCATATCCGATGCAGGAATGCGTTCATGGTTTAGAGATAAATTTATCTCATCTCCTAATAATCAAAAACTAGGAGGGTACGACCCTTATATGGATGAGTATGTTTTTTCTATTAATGATGAGTTGCTTCCAATTGATGTGCTTTGTATTGACTGTGGGATTAATCAACTATTAAATTTTAACGGAACAACTATTAATTATTGTTTTAATGTAGGAGAATTGGTTGGTGAGGTAACTATAACAATTAATGTTTCTGATTTAACTAGTGGTTCTCTTCAAGCACAAGTTAAATATGGAACAACACTTTCAATAGTAAATTTAGTTAATGGACTAAACACAATTACAGTAATTAAAAATTTAGTTTTAACAGACACTGTAAGTCTTACTTTTGATGGAACTGCATCAGCAGTTATAGATTATACAGTTAGTTGTGTAGACGCTAAAGCATTAAGTATTGTACAAGTCTGTGTTACTAATAACTCAGATGCAGGTCAATTTATTCATAATCAATATCGATGGGTTGATGGGCCATTTATTTCTCCATTACACCAGGAACAAATTGAATTATTACCATCGTCAAACTCTCCTAATGTATCACAATATAGTACAGTTGCAGGTGTTCAAGGTGCAGGAGTAATACCTGCTGATGGAGCAGTCGTTTCGATTATTTCAAATAAAATACCACCAACAGATGATTTTGTTTTTATAACACCACCTATGAATTTTAAATATTTAAGGTCATCAATGTTATACTCAAATACACCTGCATCAATTCAAACATTATTAAATGCTTCCACCACATTAGTATTAAATTCTTCAGGAGCACCAAATACTTACTTGAGTGATTTTATAATGCCTGCAGGAACTTCTGGTGATTACTTGTATTTAATATATGACTACAGGTCTCCTGTTTTTGCTGAGTTATGTTACTCAACCACAGATAGTTTAGATGCGTGTTGTGGTTGTTCAGAACCTGATATTTTTGAAGCTACACAATGTAGAGCAGATGGAGTTGTACAGACTGAGGTTGTTCAAGGCGTATATACTACAGGAGAATTGGTTACTATTAACGGATGTACTTATGAAATTGGATCAATAACACCATCTGCAGTAACTGCAACTGTTACTTCTATATTACCTTCAGGTACTACTTGTGAAGATATATGCCAAGAGTATCAACTAGAAGAAACTAATGGAGTTGACACAGATGTTGACTATATAGATTGTAACGGAAATTCAGTAACAATTACAGTTCTAGCTGATGATGATTTAGTTATTTGTGCTCAAGAAATTTCTGCAACACCAGGTATTATTATTACTCTTGAAGATTGTGAGTGTGACCCTATTGCGTCATTTTTATTGTTAAACAGATGTGTTATATCTGCAAGTACAGGAGGTGTAAATCAAGTCACAGTAAACAATAGTGGAATTTTTAATGTTAATGATTTAGTTACCATAAGTAGTGACCCAAATTGCACTTATCAGGTTTTAACAGAAACAAATATAGGTCCTGCAAATGCAACAATAACAGGACTGAGTTCTGCTACAGATTGTGATGAAGTTTGTGGCTTTTATCAGGTGGTAAATGTGAGTAGTGTTAATAATTTTATATACACTGATTGTAATGGTATAGTTATAAATGAAGAGATTAAAGCAGGAAACTTTAAAAATATATGTGCTAAAGATGCAGCACCACAAACAGGGTTTACTATAACATGGGGTAGTTGCGAGTGCCCTAGTCTTGAACCTTCTAAGGTGATTTTAGAAAGATGTCAAGCAAATTCACAAACAAGTCCTACCATATATATAGCTAATAATGCAAGTTATAATGTAAATGATATAGTTAAAATTGACGATGAACCTAATTGTAAATTTAAAGTAACATCTTTTACCGAGTTTGGAACTGTTAACACTAACATAATAAACACTTATCCAGGTGAAGATTGTAGTGACGTTTGCAATGAATACACGCTTACAAATACTGTAGGAGGTAGTATTTCAGTTGATTATATAGACTGTAATGGTTTAGCAGTAAAAATAGAGGTTATTAGTCCAGTAGTGGAAAACATTTGTGCATCTTCTATTGGTTCTTTTTTAGGAATAGATGTGGACTTTGTTTCTTGTGAGTGTAATCTTGTTGCATCAAACTATTCAATTCAAGAATGTGTTACTGGTGAAGTTAGAACAGTAACATCTTCTATTGCAGTTTCAGTTGGAGATAAAGTAGAATTACAAAGTGGAGATGGATGTAAGTGGTCAATAACAGGAACTAGTGCAAATCCTGCTACTGATGATATAGTTTCAAAACCAGTAAATCAATTTTGTAGTTGTAACACGTATACGTGGGAAAATAATACTGGTAGTAATTTGACGCTTGAATATGTTGATTGTACAGGAACACCAGTATCTCAGACACTTATTCCTACAGAGGTTTGGAGTGCATGTATATCACAACTTATTACTAACGATGGTGCTACAGTAACTAATATTGTATGTACTTGCTTTTAAATTAAATAACTATGAAATATACTAACAGTTGGAAATCAAACGCAAAACAAAATGATAAATTAGATTTTATTATTAGAATTGGTAAAATAACTTTTATTAAATTAAACGTGGATTTCGGTAAAAATAAATTTATATTCACATTATTAAATTTTGGAATAAAAAATTAATATGGCAGTAACAGGAAATTATTATTTAAACGGACCTACATTGGGATTATCCACTGCAGTATTTACAGATGCTGCATTAACTACTTGTGCTCCAGATGGATTTTATTCTGATGGAACTATATCTAGGGAACAGGTTAATTGTGTCCTCCTGCCTCAACAAGTTTGTTCTAATTGTACAGAAAACGTTGTTACGCTTGAGTTTAACTCTACATCAGCTTTAGATTTATTTTGTGTATCAAGTGTACAGGTTACTGCTTATATGGCTTTAGGTGATACATTCTTAGGTACTTCGCAAATATTTCAAACTAATGCTTTAACCACTCCTATGGCTGATGGTTTTTACAAACAAATAGGTTCAAATATTTATCGTGAAAACTCTGGAGGTAACTTACAAGTTCAACAACCTGGACCTGTTTGTCCACCAAAAAGTGAATTATACATCTCAGGAGTAGCTATACCTTGTAACACTTTTTGTACTAATAACTATAATATAGTTTTGCAGAAATCTACAACTAGTGGTAATGACTATTATAGTTTAACAATTGGTGATCATATTGTTGGAGGATTAGTGGATGGATGGTATGCTTATTATTTTGAACCAACAAATACTAATTCTAATTTACCATGGAGAATATTTGAAATAACTAATCACACAACAGGTGCTAGAGTTACCGATATATTACAATGTGATGCATCTAATAACTGTGTAAATCTTTAAACTATGTCAGGACCTACACCAATACCAACATTAGACTCAAAATATACCTTAACATATGACGATGGAGTAAAAGGGTTTCCCTCTTTTTATACATACTATCCTGATTGGATTCAAGGCATGAATAACTTTCTATACACTTTTAAGGGAGGTAATATTTATAGACATAACACAAATGAAACGAGAAATAATTATTATGGAGAAGATTTTTCCTCTATTTTAACATCGGTCTTTAATGACCAACCTTTAGAGAATAAACTATTTAAAACTTTAGAGTTAGAGTCTGACGCATCTTGGAGTGCAACGGCAGATAGTGATCAGCAGATTGGGAACTTTATTAATGAAGACGAGTTTAAACTTAAAGAAGGAAACTATTTCGGATATCTTAGAGCACAAAATTCAGAGCCTGCAAGTGCAGCTCAATATCCTTTAAGGTCTGCTAATGGTATAAGTACCAACACAACTGTGGATATTACAGACCCAGCTAATGTAAAAGTTAGATTTAGTACAGACCCATATATAAACATTGGAACAATATTAAGTGTTGGCGATTATTTATATATTAAGAGTGGCTTCACAAATCAAGTTACTTTAATTGGAGAGGTGAAAAATAAAGTTGTGAATCTTCAGAATGGAGAAAATTATTTAGTAGTCGATACCACCATTACAAATTCTTCTGGAAATTCAATTGGTAATTTACCACCTACTAGTCCAAACTATTATTTCTTTATAAAAAATGGTACTGCAGAGTCTCATGGAATATTAGGTCATTATATAGTTTTTACTTTAACCAATAATAATACAGGTGCAGTAGAGTTATTTGCCGTTGGATCAGATGTAATGAAATCATTTCCTTAAAATTAGTATCTTTGAAGTAATAATATGTTTTGTGTAATTATTTTAAATTTAATTAAATGAATAATGAATTATCGGTTAATTTTATAAAAAAATTAGAAGGATTACAAAATGTACTTATAGAAAGCGATAGTGAACAAATATATGGAGATGGAAAAAATTTAGTTAATAATGAAGAGTTTCCAATAACAAACAACTTTACTGATGGATTATATATGCGTCAGATGAAAATGAAAGCAGGTACTATAGTGATAAGTGCTATACACCATACAAATCATTTTTGGTTCTTATTGTCTGGAAAAGTTGTAGTAGAAAATGAAAATGAAATTGTAGAACATATAGCTCCTTGTTGGTCATACTCTTTGAAGGGAACTAAACGATTAATTAAATGTGTAGAGGATTGTGTTTGGATAAATGTAATAGCTAATCCATCCGACATTAAAGACATGAAAGAAATAGAAGATAATTTTTTTTCAATAACAATGGAAGAATATAATAAAAAAGAAAAATCATGGCAGGAATAGCAACAGCAATTAGTTTAGCATTGACGGCAACAGGGATGGGTGCATCTTTTGCTCAAGCAGGTCAACAACGTAAAGCTGCAGAAAAAGCAGGACGTGAAGCAGAAAAAGCAATGGCAGCAGCTAGAAGAAAACTTGAGGTAAATTTTATAGACGCATTAGGC
>CERP01007461.1_pt1 | contig 10488 bp, 18 predicted proteins | sample 530801 | NCBI WGS metagenome assembly CERP01 (sample SAMEA2620991, study PRJEB7988) | marine metagenome | biome: marine biome (ENVO:00000447); feature: surface water layer (ENVO:00002042); material: "saline water (ENVO:00002010), including plankton (ENVO:xxxxxxxx)" | depth 5 m | reverse complement strand
CGCAATATCTTAGCCCTGTTTTTCTTGTAATACTCTCTGTTGTAGTCACTTAACTGCTGTTTATACGTATTAAACTGACTAGGCTCCAGCTCTTCCATAATCTCAAAAGTCCGCTCCCTCCGACTTTTCGTCCGCTCGTAATAGTCGTTTTGGTATCTTAGACGCTCTTTTCGATGTTTCTGGTAATACTCTTTTTTCTTCTTCGGGTCGTATTCCGGCATGCTCATACCCTACTAAACGTAGCTCCACCGTCAATTTTTTTCTAAATAGGTATATGTATACGCGCGCCGCGAGAAAAAAAAGCCGACCCCACCCGTGGCGTCTATCTAGTCCACCCGCGAACTATTAATAATGAACCCCGAGCCACGAGCCACGAATCAAGAATAACGGTTCAGGGATTCGGGATTCACCCTCCGGATTGAAGGCTTAGGACAAGGGGGGCTGTCTGGATCACTAACCCTTGTAGGTATAAGGAAAGAGATGATTGCCTCCCTGTAAGGTTGAAGGGCAAAACTGCCCGAAACAATAAACCAAATAAGCAAATGAAAAAGAATACAACTGCAAATGACCTAATCGCTGCAATCGAATTAATGTTTGATAGCACGGAACAAGCCGCCAAAATCCTTTATGGAAGGTGGGAAACCCTTCAATCCGAAGGGGAAGACAACGCCGCTAGCTTGGCGATATTTGAATTACTAGTGGCCACTAGTAAACGAAGCACCAACGGAAACCCTTACTTCACTGAGATTGCAAATCTTTGCTATCTCGCTGGCTGGGAATGGTCTGACTTCAATGCTGATATGCTAGGAGCTTACAAGCTCTACCTTGATTGGAAGGGTGAGAAGATTTCCGCCAAGAAACTCAACAGCCGTGCTGGTGGATGTTGGGGAAGGTTCAAGAAAGATCCTGAGCTTTGGGGTGAGTATGTCGAGCCGAAGGAAAAGAAGGCTGAAGATGAACTCAATAGCATCCTTAAAACCCTCCGACGTGTAAAAGCGAAGCTGGAAGAGATGGGGCCGGATGATGAGGCAGCTGCCAAGGTCAAGTCATCACTAGATGACATCGCAGAACTCATCACGATTGAAGGGTAATAGTGTCCACTAGTAACCGACTAATAAGATCATGAACAAAGAAAATAAAACACTGACGGCACTCAGCAATCTTTTAGGTTGTAGAGTGGAAGAAATCAACGGAGACCTCCCCTCTTTGGGGGAGTCAGGTGAAGTCTCTCTCTTCATAGATGACTGGGTCGCTTCGGGTGACTTCTACCAAGTAGTCAGTGAGGCGATCTACCTCGACTTTGAACGCCTACCATCCGGTCGGATAGGTAGATGGACAATGACATCCATCGACACGGATGAATCGTCTGACACGTTCAAGGATCGTGAGATCCGAACCGGAAAAGGACAGTGGAACTAGTGTCCACTAGTAAACCAAATAAAACCAATGAAACAAATAATAGTAAACTACTGGCCCCATGTGGCCACCGCGTATATGTTCCTCGCCCCTATCGCAATCACTGTTGCGTGCATTCGTGCTGCCGTGCAATTGTATAGGGAAGAGAAAGCCTTTAACAAAGAATACGAATCATTCGGAAAATAACATGAACGAAATAGCAAAAACAATTGGCGAGTCCCTTCAAGGAATGAAGGGGCCGGAAGTCCTGCTAGTAATCGCTAGCGTATTAGCAATGCCTGTCTTCCTTTACATCCTTGTGATGGAGGCAGTCAATGAAGTAAAGAAACGTAGAAATAAATAGAATGACCAAAGAAAACCTGACGGCCATCATCGCGCCGTTCCTAAAGACAAGAGAAGCGATCCTAACTCTGAAGGATGTAGAAGAAGATGAAGTGCAAGACTTCGCAAACCATATCAAAGGGTATGTCGCAATGGGTGAGCTACCTCTCGACGTAGTGGCTAACTACCCTCACCAGATAGCAGAAGAGTTCGGTGAGTATACCGGATGCGAAATCAACTAGTGACCACTAGTAAAACCAAATAGAACATATGAAATACACAAACCCAAACGGGTTCTGCTTTACGAGGCGGGACAAGTGGGGAGCCTACATTGTAGAGCATAACCGCATAGACAAGCCAACGCCATGTGGCCGTGGCTTTTCTTTGAAGACAAAATACTACCACTGTGTAAGCAAGGTAGAAGCTGACGAAAAAATGTCTGAACTACTAGTGACCACTAGTAAAACTAAATAAAACAATGCAAACAAAGAACGACAAAACAATACCACCATTCCTCTTCCTCCGTCCACACCCCATCCAACGTGATTGCTGCGGAGATTTCAACGGATACATATCCCTTCCTCTAGGCCATTGTTGGTATGGTAAGCACTACGACGAACTGAATGAATGGGGGTTTAGTGGAGGTGGTCTGACCTACTCCGAAGAGGAGGATGGTAGGTGGGTCATCGGATTCGATACGGGCCATATTGGCGGTCATCTTTTGGACAAAGAAAAGGTCACCGAAAAAGCGGAACGCCTACTGGAGAGTGCTGCTGACGCAGAACGGTGGAAGCTTGAGCAGGAGGAGGAACGCCGTATCGAACTAGAGTGCCATGAGAAACGAGAGAAGGGCCGTCATTGGTATCAGCCTTATCCCGAAGCAGTGCCACTTGATTTGTGGGAAGTGGCTCGTGCTAGGACGGCCCAACAAAACAAAGACAACTACCCCCGCTACCAAACAACGGTAATAAAAACAGCCGAACACTTTAGACAATGCACCGACAAGTTAGATGCCTATCGGCTTTACTCTAATGAAGATCGTAGCTGGTTAACTGTAGGGATCCGCTACGGTATGGCAGTAGATGAATATATCTCTGTCTACATAACGAGAGAAGTCGCGGATCAGTTTAACTTAGACCCCCTCAACCGAGACAACTAGTGACCACTAGTAAAACAAAACCAAATAGAATAATGCAAACAAATAATGAAACCGAACACCCATCTGTCATGCTTGCCGAGAGTAAGGAGATGCGTCTTTATATGGGAGAACTCATCAAGTTGAATGAAGGCTCATGTATCAAACCGACCTTCCTAACTTATTCAGATGATCTCATCGACCACTGCAAACACTATGGTTGTGAGACTGTAGGTGATTTCAAACGGACTCTCTTATGGGAGGAATACTGGGATCTATACAAAGAAGAACACGGCATCCGACCACGTTGGACGAAGTGGACTGATCGATCTCTCGAAGAGTGGGAGAAGACAGTCGAAGAACTATACTAGTGACCACTAGTAAAACCAATAACCAATAACCAATAAGAAAAATGAAACTACTAAACGCTGGAAACACAAAGACAATCAAGGGAGAAGCAATCGGATACCGCACTTACGGTATTCACCTAGCCCCTAGCAAGATATCAGGATACAACACCTGCCCTTATGCATCGAAGGGATGTGCCTTAGCCTGCCTCAATACAGCAGGCCGAGGCATCATGAAGACAGTGCAGCAAGCACGTATCGACAAGACCAAGATGTTCTTTGAAGATCGTGAAGCCTTCATGGAGCAGCTGATCAAGGAGATCAGGTCTAGTGTCAAGTCAGCTAAGAGAGCCGGACTCAAGCCATGCTTCCGACTCAACCTGACATCGGACATCTCATGGGAGAAGCTCACTGTGGTAGGCGAGAAGACCAGCCTCTTCGACAAGAGGGACCAGACAATCTTCGACCTCTTCCCTGATGTGACCTTCTACGACTACACCAAGTCAATGTCTAGGGCTAAGGCATCCCAACGATTGAAGGGTGGCTGCTGGCCTAGCAACTACCACCTCACCTACTCACGGTCTGAAGTTACCAATGACGACTGGATCAAGAAGCTGGCCCACATGGGAGTGAACACCGCAGTCGTGTTCCGTGGTCAGCTACCTGAGAAATACTTAGGGCTTGATGTGGTGAGTGGTGATGAGACAGACCTTAGGTTCCTCGACAGGAAGGGTGTGGTCGTGGGCCTTACTGAGAAGGGGCTGGCCAAGAAGGATGAGACAGGCTTCGTCGTGGAGCCTGCACTTACTAGTGTCCACTAGTAGAAACCCATATCCACACAGCGTCTATGTCTCGACAGGCATGGACGTTGTAGGGTGTGCGTTGTTTCACGTTGAAACTGACGACCCAAACCAAAGCAATAAGAAATAATGAAAGCAATAAAGAAGGCAATCGCCAACACGAAGAAGACAGTAGCAACTAAGATCCGTAACGTAGCGATCTGGTTGTTTAAAGATGAACTCAAGAACATCATCTTATCCGATGGTGTGCTTGACTACGAAAACCTAGCCCTGTTCATAGATGAGAGATACATCGCCGAGCATATCAGTGATGCCGATGTAGCGAAGCACGTCGAGGTAGACCCTGATGACGTGGCATACGCTATGAATATCGATGACGTGGCATCACACATAGACATGGATAGCATAGCCCATGACATGCAATACAACGTCAAGCAGGAGTTGAGTGAGTCGCTCGACGAGATGTTGGAAGACCTGCTCAAGAATGCATCGTTCAAGATGTCGATCTAAAAACTTTTTCTCCAGACCGTTAGTTCTATAATATATATATTATAGAACTAAGGGTTAGAGAGAATAGTTTTTTACCCCGAATCCCTTACCATTTACCTTGAATCTGGTATCCGAATCGGCTGTAAGCTAGTATCTACGGGGAAAGAAAATAAATTTGACACAAGTTAGTCACAACCTATTATCAATTAATCCAGCTGAGAGAATAGTCTCAGCACCAAACAAAACCAAAACCAAAGAAAGAAACCAATACAATGGAAACAAATACAACAATAGAAGCCATCAACGAACTCGATACCGTCCTCGTTCCGCAAGGAAGCGACTACAAAATGTATCACGGACTTGAGGTAGAGTCGGCGGGTGAGTTCATAACTCCTCGTGATGCCAAGCGTCACGGTGTGTTCCACCCGATAGAGAAGGCCCGTGTCCACGCTACGTTGGACGGGCTGACAATCCCGTTGCCTAAGCAGCGCGCTCTCATAGCGAGGACGCCGGACGACAGGCGTGTGCCGTTGCACATGGCGACCGATAAGTATTCGGTCATCAAGAACGAGGTGATTGCTAAGGCCATCAGCAAAGCGTTGAGGCGGACTGACTGTGACTCCACGTTGTCGTCGATGGGAACCCTCAACAACCTGAAGATGTTCTTCATGTCGTATAAGATGGGTGAGTATGATGTGAATGGTGACAAGCATAACACCTACCTGAACGTGACGAGTGGTCATAACGGAGAAGCTCTTCGGGTCTTCCTGTCTGGCCTTCGTCTTGTGTGTAAGAACTCAATCATGCAGGCTCTCCGAGATGAGAAGGGCTTCATTGATCTGAAGGTCACCCACCGTGGGGATGTGGATGTGAAGTGTGCTGACCTCTCGCAGAGCATCTCTGGTCTGATTGAAGGTCAGCGTAAGCACATCGAAGCGATGGAGATCCTCGCTGCCCAGAGGGTAGCCGAGCAGGACATCGATGCCATCGTGGCAGGTTACTTCTTGCAGGATGCTATGAAGACTGAGAAGTTCTCAGCCCGCACCATGAACACCGTATCCGGTATCACGGATCTCGCATTCGGTGGGAAGGGTAACCGTGGTGAGACGATGTATGATGTCTTGAACGGAGGCACTGAGTATTGGACTAGTGGTGAGGGTGTTGGGGTCCGCACGTCGAATGCTAGCAAGGCATACTCAAGTGAGTATGGCACTGCGGCCAAGCACAAGACGCGGTTCGCTGACTACCTCTTGTCTGCTGATGAGTCTTCTATTGAAGCTGGTCGTCGTGTCCTTACTGCAACCCTTAGTGCTTAGTTGATATGATTGTAGATGGTCAGATTAAATGCACCCAGTATCGTGTGGATCAGATCAAGAAGCTATCCGGTAAGGACCAGCGTCTTGTGTTGAAGGCATTCAACTCGTTGATCGCCGCGAACAAAGAGCGTGTGTCTTACACTGAGTTCCACCGCAAGCTCAAGCCTGCTGTGAAGATAGCCTCGACTGTCGTGCAGAGGGGAACACCACAAGCGAACATGTTCTCATGGATTGGTAAGCTTGTAGAGGATGAGCATACTGAAGTGAAGGACTGGTTCTTCGTGTGTCATGGGCCACCAGAGAACCCGTTCAACCTCAGTCACTAGCCCCGCCGTAGGCTATGGTCTTCGGGCCATAGCCTTAGTCGGTGTTGGAATGAACTAACACCCAATAGAAATAAACAAATGAAAGACCTAATTGAAGCAGTGAAAGAACATGCATGTAGAAACTACGACAAAGGAGGGTGGGACCATGTCGTTGAATGCCTGAGCGACGACGACATCTCCTACTTGATCAGCGGCCAGCAATCCGTCAGTGGCGCAATATCCGCCGTTAAAATCTACGCTGACCAGTGTGGTGAGACCCGCCAAGAAATAGAATCTACCGTATGGTAACTAACACCCAATAGAAATAAACAAATGAAAGAAACTGATATGACAAACGATAGTGCAGGCGTGCCTGTAATCCACATGAATGGCTCGTCTAAGAATAGCCTCGTGAAAGAGTGGGTCGCCTTTAACAGTGCGTTAGAGGAAGCCTGTAACAAGTTCCCATTCGAGAGCTTCCACCCACGTAACCATTACGTGAAGGAAGGAGACGGAGAGGGAGAAGCAGAGGCATACAAGGCTGAGATGTGTGAGCATCTCCACGCTTTGAAGCGGTGTGTTCAAGAAAACGTGGCAGGAATTTGCAAACAATAGACTGATGAAAGCAGACGAGAAAAGAATACTGGCCCTCGCAGAGGGGACACAATCTGATGACGTAAGGGAGAGTGACATCCCCCTCGTTCGGGCAGGACTACTGAGCCTGACTAGTTGTTACGTTGAAGACGGCGGACTAAAACGTAACTGGATGTGGGTGGACCCCCACCCTGATGCGCTCCGCTACATGAACAAGCACAAGCGGCTGACTCCTGCCCACCGTAGGACGTTACGTGATACTGTTAAAGGTAAGATCCGCCAGTGTGATGTGGACTACGCCCGTCAATGTATTGAACCAAAGTATTAGTATGGAACAGGAGACCAGTGTAAAACTATGCTCCGGCTGCAAGCAGGAGCTGCTTGAGAGCGACTTCAACAGAGACGCTTGCAAGCCAGACGGATTGCAGACGCAGTGCCGAGACTGTAAGCGTGCCGCCCAACGCAAAGATTATCAAAAGAAGAAAGGCATCTACGCTGACAGGATGCGAGAAGCAAGGAAGACTAAACCTGAGCATAAGAGAGCGCATGAAGCGGTCCGCCGTGCTATAAGGAAGGGAGTTCTTGTGAGACCTAAAGCTTGCACCAAGTGTGGTCAATCTAATATGCGAATCGAAGCACACCACCACAAAGGCTACGCAGAAGAGAACCGCTTGGACGTTGTCTTTCTATGCACCTCTTGCCATCGAGCAAGCGAGTAAAAATCTAACCAACAAACCAATAAACTATGACTACAATAATGCCAATAGAAGTGGCTCATCTTGAGCTGTCTCAACTACAGAAGTCCCTCGGCCTACTGGCCGGATGGGAGACGTTAAACTACCACAAGGAGAGCAACATGTGCTGGCTCTCTAACCGGACCCTGAGCCGTGTCGTCTATCTGGACGCCGCGAAGTATGGCCCGATAGTGGAAATCCTGAACGAGGTCGCTGACCTCGAAGAACACATGTCCGTCTTCATCGGACACAACCACACTGACTAATGGAGAAACTAAAACCAAATAAAACAATGAGAAGAAATAGACATTACTATGCAATGGAATGGTCACTTGGCCACAACGTGAGTGCTAATACTGGCAAACGGTATGGCGTAACCTACTACTCGTTTCCGCGTAAGGCGAAACGTGATGAGTTCTGCGAGGGTGGTGGTGACTTTACGTCATCGCCTGACTGGCGGGAGCCTGTGTCGTCGCAAGACTATGAGTTGATCACCGCCCTCAACGAGGGTGAGGTCGTCGAGGCAGAGCCTTATGCAATAGCGGATGATCCTGACGACTATTACGATGGCGAGATCTGCTGCCGGAGTGGCGTCTCTAAAGTGGACGGCACTATGATACTCACCTTTGAAGTTGAGCAGATGCATACGTTCAAAAAGAAAAAGATCTCCGTTGACATGAAAGCTATGCAGTTCCTTGAGTGGTTCGGCAAGGAAGACATCGACGCCCTCAAGAAGGGGATCAAACAATACGTAGACTCGCAGTAACATGGACTACCTACAAATCATCGGCATCATATTGTTGCTGCCCTTAACCGTTTTGGTTGTATCCTTGAATGCGATCAAGACTGAAGACCGCCGCTTCCGTAAGATGAAAGAACGTGCAAATAAGAAAACCAAACTAGACAGATGAGCGAGAAGAAGTATTCCAAAAAGTATCTTGATGCCCTCTTCGAGACTAAGATCAAGAGGCTCAAAGGTCAGCCGACTTACGTTCGTGATCACGTTAGGGCCATCCTAAGTGAGACAGCGAAAGAGTATAACCTGACGCACCCCATTGAGTTGTTTACTAACTCTAGGGACATGATGTATGTTGCGCCTCGGCGGATCTCAGTTGCCTTAGTGAGAGATAAGCTGGGCTTTTCTTATACTACTCTGAGTAATCTAATCGGATACAAGAACCACACGGCTGTGATACACGCCGTTAAAATAGTGCAAGAGGAAATACAGAACAGCCCCGCCTTGTGCAGGACTGTTCGTAATATCCTTGACCGTGTCGATAAGATACAGGCTGAGGCTGAGGAGGATCAGTCGTCTAGTCTGTGATACCTAGCCCTCTTGTTCTTCTCTTCTAGCATAGGAGAGATACGATCAGCTAGCCCCCTTTGTTGGAGTCCTTCAAGGAACCCGACATTGGGGGTTAGTCTATCTGATATACCGACTCTAAGGAGTCTTGATTTATCCTTCCCGATTCCCGCACCCTTCATCATGTTGAACTGTTCCCTGTCCTCGATGCCTAGACCTTTGAATCCTTGCATCACGGTATACATTTCCTTGTTCAATGTGATTAGATCATCTGCTTCATCGTTGTAGATGTCGCGGATTTCATCTTCATTGATGGGCTGGTCGCTATACATGCGATACTTCTTAGCCTTCACTTCATTCACCCGATCCTTGTGGTCTCGAATGAACCTACGGAACTGAGCTTCCTCATCCACATCGTGGATTCTGAATGGCAGTGTGCCACTGAAGAACTCACCGACAGGCGAGTCGCTAATTTCGTCGTAGTCTGTCCCCATAGCTTTGTATGCGTCCCATGCGTCACTCAATAGGCGGGGATTGTAAGCTGTGTCCATGACGTAGGCGAACCTCTTAGCGAACGCGACAGAGAACCCGTCCACCTTATCGATGGAGATCGGCCTGTCTGTCTTGGCATCTCGGTTATCCATTGCATCTTGAACAGCCCCTGCAAGGATCTGTTCATCGAGATACTGGTCGAAGAAGAACCCTTTCAGGAATGAACCAACTGCGCCATCGGCGTTGCCTCTTGTTAGTTCTTGGAAACTACGTGCAACTGGATCAGCCATGATGCTGAATGGGTTAACGTAAGTCAGGTCGATTGATTTAAGTTTGCCGTTCCGCCTATAGAAGAAGAACGAATGCCCCCTCAAGTAGGACGGCATTGACTTTCTAAGTGCTTCGTCTTCGTCGTTACCAATCCCTGCCATAAGCAGTGCCGCCGCTGCTGGTAGTCCTAACGAGAACCCACCTACCATTGATGTCATGGCGATACGTCTCCGCTTACCTCTAGCTTTTATCAATGGGTTATCGCTAGCCATTTCTTCCTTCGCCAGCTCGTATGTATTGAACACGATACGTGGCACTTCCGTTTTGAATCGGATGAACGGAGCGAAGAGCATACCGTAGCTAGACTTTGATAGCTTACTAATGATCGGTGGTGCTTGGCTCAATGACTGGGCAGTCCGCTTAACCTTGTCAGCTGCCATGCGTTTCAGGATGTCTTCATTATCTTTCACCTTCTCGGCGAGATCTGACTTAGGATACTTAGCAACTGCTTCTTTTAAGACACCCAACTCGTGCTTGTAGTATTGGATTTTGTATACTCCGTCGATGTTAGAGGACAGTCTCATGAGTGCTTCCTCTAGTGACTTCACCTTCTCTCTAGTCTTTGTAGTGACTCCTTTAACTCCTGATGCTTTATCGTCAGGAACCTTGTCGAGGATGTTGTTGAGCTTATCGAGGAAGGTTTCATTCTTACCATCGAGTAACTCCTTGATCATACCAGCACGAAGCTCGTCACCAAATACTCCAAGACCTACCATCTCAGTAAGCTCTGCATCTATCTGGTCAGGATTCAGGATTCCTTTAATAGAATTATAAGAATCCGACATAGTCCCGCCCATTGTTGAGAGCGACACACCTTGAGCAGGTCCGAAGAACAATACGTTTCCTAAGATGTTACGGAGGTAGAAACCAACGGAGCCGAGTGTCTTGAACAGCATCGACTTACCC
>CERP01032019.1_pt1 | contig 10497 bp, 19 predicted proteins | sample 530801 | NCBI WGS metagenome assembly CERP01 (sample SAMEA2620991, study PRJEB7988) | marine metagenome | biome: marine biome (ENVO:00000447); feature: surface water layer (ENVO:00002042); material: "saline water (ENVO:00002010), including plankton (ENVO:xxxxxxxx)" | depth 5 m | reverse complement strand
GTGTAGATTGCCGAGTTAGTCATATAAACGTTAGTACCATCTGAGAAATAAGCCAGTAAGTACGTACCTGCTGTAGACACAGTTGCTAAAAAGTTAGCATCTACTTTAGTATTTGCGTGTGCTGCAACTGTATGTCCACCTGAATTAATAAGTAGTATGTTTCCTGACTGTGCAACAATACTTGTAAATGTTAAAGTGAAGTTACCAGCAGGTGTACACTTAAAGTTATTACCTGCAGACATAGCAAATGATCCGTCATTGTCTGTAGTAATCGTTCCTATTGCATTAGCTGATACAGTAACTGTTCCTGTTATAGTACCCCCTGCTTTAGGAAGTGCAGCTCCAGCTGTTGTAGTTGTAGACGTTAAAACAGCATCTCTTGCTGATATATCTACTCCGTCAACTAAATTTGTACCCATGACAAGATTTCCTGTCATTGTACCGCCAGCTTTAGGTAATGCGGCAGTTGCTACTCCACTTACTACATCAAGTTCTGCCTGGGTTGCTGTATCTGCTGCTAATTTTGCTGCAGTAACTGTGCCATCAGTAAGATAACTACCATTAATAGTATCACTACTTCCAAACTCTCCTAATGATGTTACATCTGATCCTGTAAATATCGCTTTTACTGGTATTTTGGCTGCCATTATGTCACTCCTATGTTATCTGCGCTACCATCTGCTTTAAAAAATGGAAATTGTCCGTTAGTTATTGCTATATTGTCTGCACTTCCGTCAGCTTTGAAAAAAGGGAATTGAGTAATGCCAGCTACTGCCCAAGAATTGTCTCCTCGTAAAAATGTAGTAGCACTTGCTGTACCTGTTGCACTTAATTCAGATAATCCAACAGCATCTGCACCTATATCTGCAGCAGTTATCACTCCATCTAAAATTTTAGCGGCTGTAATACTATTATCAGGGATATCAGAAGCAGTTACGGGAACTCTTGCTGGCTGTTTTCCTATATATGGCATGTTATTTCCTCTTTTTTGCAGTTTTAGCTGCACGTTTAAACTGTTTACCTGTTGGTCTTCCTTTAGCTCCTGGTTTTTTCATTTTTTCACCAGAACCTGCTTTAATTCTTTTACGTTTAGCATGTATATTTGCATATAAACCACGTTTAGCCATTATTTACCTACCTTTTTCATTGCTAATTTATGTGCCGCAGTAAAACTTGTACCTTGGTTCATTAATTTAGTCATTTCTCGCATATGTTTAGCAGTATGGTGTACTTTGTGTTTTGCCATAGCTGCTTTTTGTCGCTTAGTTAATGCCATTATTTTTTCTTTTTGTGTCTATTTGCAAAATTTCTTGCTGCTTCTACAGAACCAAAACCCCAAGCTTTTAATGCTAAAGCTTTTCTTGTAGGTCTACCTTTAGAATCTTTCATAGGTCCTTTCATTCCTGCAAATCTAGCTGCGAATGATACTCTCCTAGGATTAGTTCCTGATTTAACAGGTGCTTTTAAGTTAGATCCTTGTTTTTTTGCACTTGCTCTACCTTTAGCATTTAAACCACCTTTAGGATTTTTACCTTCTTTTCTTTGCCATGCTGGAGTTTTTGCCATTATCTACCTCTTCTACTTGGACGTGCTGGTCTTTTTTTAGCTGGTGCCTTTGGCATTTTTCCGTAACCCATAATATCTCCTTATGTTATTTCCATTACACTTAATAAAGCATCTACCCCATCTACTACTGATGCTTTGACTTTAATTATATCCCCTGTTTCCATAACTATTTTATTACCTGCCATAATTTCTACTGAAGAACCTGTAGGCAGTGGAATGTCTTTAGCAATGTATACATCATCTGCATTTTCTCCAGAAGATGACGCTGTAACAAGTTGTGCGTCAGCTGTTACTGCTGAACCTTTAACATTAGATATTGTTAATCCAATGATTACAGATGTTGTAGAACTGGGCACTGTATATACAGTAACTAAAGAAGCATCTATTGCCGCTTTAGTTTTTAGTTTGAACGTGTTAGCCATTTATTTACTCCTATCCTAATGCAATAGCCATGGGAACTCCATCAGGTTCAGCTTCAGCTAACTTAGCTTCTAGTGCTCCAGCTGTTAACCTTAAATCACATTTATCACCGTCATCAAATGCTTGAGCTGACGTATTGTCTTGCGCTCTTACAGCAGTTAATACTTTAGTACCTGTGTTTATTGCGGTTACTTTAATTACTTCAATTTTTGTTGCTGCTGAATTAGATAGAGTTAAAAATGCATAATCAGCTGCTCCTAACGTAGGAAACTCTGTTACATCATCAAGTGTAATCGATGTTGCTGAATTTGTAATTGCACCATCTAATGAAGCAGACGCGTTATTACTAAATTTAATTCCCATATTAACTCACTGTTACAGTCCAGGTAATAGTCATGCTATCTGCTGAAGCTTTGTTAACTACAGAGAATACTGTTCTACAAAGCATGTCACCACCTGATGATGCATTAAAAATACCAGCTTCTGTTAGTGCAGCAGTTGCATCACCTGCAGCCCAAGTACATACATATGCTATTGCGTTAGCAGTTACTGTTGTTGATGTTAAAGTGTTTCTGTCATTTTCAGTAACTAAAGCAGTTTGTGACGCAGCAGCTGTTGTTGTACCTGTTCCTACTGCCATGTGTGTCATTGCTGCTTTTGTTGTATCTTTCATACGTGACGCAACAAAATTTTTTCCTGCTGTTACAACGAGGTTATCTACTTCATGTACAACCTCATCATTCAGTGCAATCGTTAATGCACCTGTTAGTTTTAAGTTTTCATTAACCATTACTAATCTCCTAGTTTAAGGTTATATTATTAAAAAAAGTCCCATTCATTAATGCACCTGATCGGTTATTAATAACTGGCACATCCCCCGTGCTTAACGTTTCGTTTGGAGTTCTATTATATGCCATAGCAATAGCTACTACATCTCCAACTGTATATGAATCAGTAAGTCCTCGACCCATTTCAATGTCTAGTATATCTAATATCTGGAATACATTACCTTTATTACCATAGTAATCTTTATCAATAGTAGCTGCATCATCTAAAGTAAATGCATCATTAAAGTCTCGTTGCCAAGAAACTACTTTAGCAAACGTTTCTGCTATACTTAAAGATTCAGTAGGAGTTTTCTGTAAATTCCAACCATATACTTCAGATATTGATAAGCTTTCAGTAAACGGTTTTGTATAAACACTAAGGTAAACCTCACTAAGAGGAACACTATCTTCTATCCATTTATTTAATGATCCGTCAGCAAGAGTAGCAATACTCTCCATTCTGACAGTTGATATCGTACTTTTTAATGAAGTGTGAGATACTGTAGCTTCGGGTTTAACTAAGGTTACAACAGCTCTAGCATCTATGTCCATTTTAGAAGCCTGCCCTCACATCAAATTTTAATAAGTCTCTAACTGTAGTTATATTACCATTAGTATAAGTAACTGTTATTTCACCTTCATATACACCACTTGCTCCAGTAAGTGTATCACTAGCCCAGGTCATAATAACTTTGCCGTTAGTAGGAGGACTTACTATAGAGCACGTAATCGTTTCTAATATAGTTGTTGTCTCAGCTTTTCTAAATTTCATTTTTACACTAGCAGCATTTGTTAAATTGATGAGTGCCCATGTTGCATGATTAGCAGCGTCTAACGTTTGCCCTGATAATGCTGTGTTACTGTCTTTTAATATAATTGTTAATTCTGGTTGATTATCTCCAGATACTAACTCAATCGTATCATAGTAATCAATTTGATTTGCTTCTACTGTGTTTGGTGAAAACGAGTGATAATTTGCCATTATACAAATCCTCTATCTGTTAATTTAACATTGCTATCTAAGTTATCAGAGTTAACCATACCAAGTAATCTGATATTTCTTAAGCTTTCTTGATAACGTAAATAATAAGTATTGTTCTCTTCTTTCATATCACCTTTAACAGAAACATGTGCTTTATATGCCATGTAATTATAAATGGCTTCATTATATACTTGAGGCAAATCAATAAAGTCTGTTGTTTTAGCTACAGTTGCAGGGACCGCAACATAAACTATACTGATATCATCTCTCTTTAAAGATACATCAGTACCTTTAACTAGAATTTTAAAGGGTGCTGGAAAAAGTATTGAAACATTCTCATCTACTTTGTCTACGTAGTTAGCTCTTTCATTGTTAATTGAAACTTCTGTTCCATCATCATACTGTGCACTGATTGCATATAAAAAATCTAGTGGGACATTATGGAGTGAGTTATTTGTAACATCAGTTAAAACAAGTTCTTTTTGTAATAAACCGAAATGTTTGTGTAATTCTAAATTAGCTTCATTAAGATAGCTTATAAGCGTATCAATGTTTGCTTGTTGTACAGTATTAGGACTTGTCGTCCCAATATCGCTTACATATAATTGTTTGACTTCACCTTTTACAATATGGGACAAATAGTCAGAAACGTACATGTGAGTTCCTAAAGTGGTTTTGTCCCATCATACCACTATAGAATATTTATGTAAACCCTTTAAACAAAATAAGAACTACTACCATAAGACTCTGGTTCTTCATCGTCCCATAACATTGATCCATCTTGTTGACCTGTAGATACCTCACTTGGTTTCCAAGCATTAAATTCTCCTAACATTGATATGTTATCAAGCTGGTCATCATGTTTAGATTTAAAACCTTTATATGTAGCAAGAGAGATCTCTGCTAACATCTCTGCTAATTCATCAGATTCTTTTAATTCTTCAGGAAACCACAGCTTACCTGCTTTAAATAAAGGCAATGCTAATTGCTGGAATCGACTCATCTTATCTTTATTAGGTCTAATACCTGGTGACGACCTACCTTTACCTGATGCAAGCGTAAAATAAATATTACGGTTCATCTGCTCGTTTTGTATCCAAGCTATAAAACCCCCCTGCTGCCCTGTCACCTCAATACCTACTTCTTGTGGACTGTACTTTTGAGCTAACTCAAATAACGCATCCATTGTCTCATCCATCAATGCACGCTTACAAAACCCATCTACCCAGAGCCAATCTCCATTATTGTTATATGCCCATACGTTAATTGTGCTGTAGTCTGCGCTTTCTCTAGCACTGGTTGCAAAGTCAGTTGTAATATAGAAGTTAAATGCTCCCATATTTTGTTTTACATTAGCATGCTTGTACCAGGTAATATCGCTATCTTGTATTAAACGTTCTTCTTCTGACATAATACGAAGCATTAATTCTTGGTTAAAACTGTCTAGCTTGCCAGCACCTTTAGACTTTTCATACTGGTCCATTACGTAGTCATAATTAAATCGATCTTCCCACGCACCTTTAAAATGTTCACGCTCAACAGGAAACTCTTCACAGACAGGATATACCGATACATGCCATACACCTGACTCTACTGCTTTGTATAGTGGGTCTTTAGCATTAAAGGGAGTACCTGACCAGATTACTTTACGTTTTTTTGGATGCAACGCATAGTCAATTGCAGAGTATACTGTATTCTCTACGCTCTCAATAATAGTGGGCGAACGAGCGTCATCATCTGAGAGTAAGTCATCTAACATAGCTAACTGTGGTCTCGTGTTTAGCTCTACTGTTCCACGAACTCCTGTTTTAGCACCGTGTCCTGTTACAACTAATTCTTTACCTTGTTTGTTTTTAAAGTACCAACGTATGTCTGTAAATCTAAACGAATGTAGATATGTTTTTAGAAACTCACTATACATGCAACGTCTTTCTAGCCTGTAACGCATTTTCTTAACACCATTTTCTATAGAGTCAGATACGTACAGCCCGTAGTCTACGTTACCAAAGCCAGGTATAGATCCGTACACTGCTAAATATAGTATTAGATATTCTGAAAGAATTGTAGTCTTTGCTAATCCTCGTGAACACATATTGACTGTATTCTGAGTTTTGCCTGTAATATTATCTAACATCTTGTAATGGATGACGGGAGTTTTGTTTTCTTCCCCCCGTTCCCCATTCACAAGCTTTATGAAACTAACAAACTCGAGGGCGAATTCGCTAGGTACATAATTTGGATCTACGTCATAGCTAATGCTATTTAGCCATTCTTCTACAGTTTTCTTTACTAATTTCACATTGCCTCGTATAACTCATTGATTAATGTAGCTTTTTTCTTACGTCTATCTAAATCAATACCTCTTGCCTTACCCATTGCTTCTAAAGCTACAGGTGATAACTCAGCAAGCTCAGCTTTTGCTAGCTCTTCGCAGTCATCTTCCCACATACACTTAAAGAAGTGTACACATTTTTTTGCAGATTTTAACTTATGTTTTTTCATTATTCTATCTCCTCAATATCAATTGGTCTGTCATCTACTATAAATCCTTGGCATTCTAATAACTTATCAGAATCACAGTAAAGTATTTGCTCAGTAGGTTCACATAAAACATTTGGAGGAATAATTAACGGATCTACAGGTGCACGGACAAATGGATTGCTTTGACTACAAGATGTAGCCAACAGCGCTAGTAATACTATATTAAGAATTTTCATTAGAAATCTCCTCATATTCAGTTTCGACAGTATCCTGTTTCCTAGCAATAATGTCACTATGTGCAACATGCTCAGCTGTAACTGCACCACTTTGTATCATTTTCAGTTGTTGTTGCGCTAACGCCCTAGTAGTCTCACGAAGCTCATCGATAGATGAATTGCTATAACTAACGTCAACTTCTATCTTCGCAGCTTCAGGCGCTTTAAGTTGCATGATTAAACATTCAGCTGCTTTCTGACGTACAGTCTCACTTTTAGCACTGCGCATCAAATCCGCTTGAGTGTTAATCGCCTCTTGATGTATATCCATATTAAGAATATGAACGGGCACCAAAGTTCTTTCTAAAATCTTATGCACAAGGTCTCCCTTGTTATAAGCCGTAGAAAACGATGCAATCGTTTTCATAGGCGTATTCTTATCTACTAATCGTTGATAACGGTCAGGAAACGTTTTAGCGTAAGCTATCGTGTTAGAGTCCCCAATTAGCTTATAACTAACAAACTTAACAGCGTTAATGTAATCTAACATCTTATAACGCCCACTCTCAATCACATCAGCAAACCCAACCAGGTTTTCTTTGTAAACGTCTCTAAACTCATCACCTTCCGTAGCATTAATAAAGCTAATCATCTCATCCGTCACGTTATGACGAAACTTCTTCGGCATGCTACCTTGCAGCTGTTCTTTCGTTAGTACAACACCACTATCCTTTTTAACTAAATCCATTATCGCTCAATCCCATAATAAAGTTTAGCTGCTTTAATTTGTGCAGCATGCTTCTTCTCATCTAAAAAATAATCGTCATCTACGCAATATAGTAACAAAGGGTTGGCAATATAGCAATCATCTCTTCGTTTTATAAATTGTTGATCTATCAGTTCTTTAATGTCTTTCTTAGACATTCTATCTTCAATTGCATCATCAACAGTGTTATCTGGATGAAGACAGTCACATACAATATCTACAGTCTCATGCAAGTTACCCTCCGACAGCCCCGCCCCCAGCTCGTAACCTACAATAATAAAGTGCTGCTTATCAGCTGTCTGCATGTTCGCCCTCCTTGAGCAGTTCTTGAAACCTATTCATTAAACTAAAATAGTCATCATTAACATTACGAATTGTATACTGAGGATTCAGCATATAGTGTTTACTTGAATGTTTAGCTATCACCTCTAAATCTATCAGCCTTTTAACAGAACGTGACGCATAGCTCTTTTTAATGTCCAACGTCTCACATATCTCTGCCTGCGTTATATTGCATATGTTGTCTCCATTCAAAGGCAACTTCCTAAACATACAACAATACACACTAAAAATAGAAGACGAGCCAATCAGCTCATTCACTACTAATAGATTATCTAAAGGTATCTTTGCCCAGCCTGCAGTATACGGTGTCTGCATTGTTCTCCCTGAAAAGTACACTCAACAGGGGAAGTATATCATAACATCCCCTAGCAAGTAAACTAATTAGCAAAAGTTAACTCCACAGATAACTTTTAAACTACAAAAGTTAACTCTCAGGTCAACCTTGATGTTGCTGGAATAGGGTCTGTAGCGCTTCCCTTCTTAAGAGATATCTTTTTATATAGCTCCAAGCCTCCGTTGACTGCGTCAACTACAGCTTGTCGCTAGTACTATTACGGACATTTTAGGACACACCCCTAAAGGGGAGTGTCCAAATGTCCGTTAGAATAGCAACAAAGATCCCAGGGACTAAGCTTACTATTTTTTCTATAGAAAAATTACATAATTTACTACGGGAGCAGTAAACTTACAGTTGTAGATTTTTATACTTGGGTACCCCCCCTATACTGTCACATTAACTATCTTTATTTATTCGCCTCACTACAGAGCACGCTCCGCGTTAGAGCAAAGAGCATCCCTTGATGTTCTAGGTTGGGAGCAAGCCATGGCAAGAAACGCCAAATGGGACTACGACCAGAGCCAAGTGTTTGAAATAGGTACGGCTAAACAGCCAGACTTATTCCGAATCAACATCAATACCAAGAACAACAGCTTAACTCAAGAAGAGTATGCTAAGCTCGAGGCTGCGATGATGAAGGCTATCCTTAAGTTCGACCTTGGGGATAAACTTCAGGCTTCGGTCAGACCTATCTATAATGCTGACGCAGGTATAGACTTGGACTGGTAGTCAATGACAGTGCTGAAAAACTGCACTCTTGTATATGTAGGTATCTTCGGATATCTATGTATACTCGTATATATTTTTTTCACACCACACCTTCACACCGCTTGGTATCAGATAGTATGGTTACGCTCCGCGTGGGGGCTGTTTAATAATTTTGTTATTCAGTTAACTCATTGGAGAAGTATATGCAAATATTTAAAGTAATAGGTAATACAATTGCCTCAATAGGTCAGACAGTAGAAAATACTGCAGACTTAGCTAACTTAATAGTAGGTGATGAAGGTCTTAAATCTACTACGCGTTCAACATTCGGTATAGTTAATACTGCACTTAACGAGTCACATGTTATGGCTATTGCAGAATCTGACTATAATCTAGAACAGTTCAAGAAAGACCATGCTAAGAAAGTTGGTCGACCTAGTAAGAAAGATAAATCATGATGCGTGAAATACTCGAAGGTGTAGTATTCATATCCTTTGTAGCTGTATCATTCGTATTGTTCTTACTAGTAACAGTTTGATGAGTGACATGTTTATGGTACATGTAAACTACCATACCCTATTTATATATTTATGCTAAGGCTTGCGTAAATACCATCTAAGCATCTGCAGAGGACTCTAGTTTAAACTCGCTTTATAGATATCCAAACAGTTAGTCTTAGTCACCTGAGTATGTGGGAAACTGCTCACCTTATACTGCTATCAAACCTAAGTAGGTCTTACATCTCGTGTCATATGATATCGAAGATATAGCAGTACCTTATTCACTTAACTAGGAGTTTATTATGTACTACGAATCAATCTTATTAGCCGAAGAAATTCTGTTAATGTTGTTTATGTTGTTATCTTGTATAGGTTTAGCAACCCTGTTATTAATGTTACGCAAATATCGCTAGGTATGCATAAAAGTATGCCTTACTAAAATAAGTTATATAGCTTGTCACTTGACAGGTTATATATCTTATTTGTTTAGATAGTACATAGAAAGACCTTATTTGTTCCCGTCAGTTGTATCAGCTAGTAATATAACTGACATATCTTAACCACTAGCACATCCATATAGGAGACGTTCCATGAGTATCATTGAAACTAAGCCATCTAATGGCAAATCCAATTCTGCAACTAAGTTTAGTATCCGTCTAAATGCTGACGAGTCTATCGAGTTCAGACCAACAGGTACATTTGCACACATAACTACTGATCAAGTCTTAAAGATTATCAGTAAAGCTGATGTTGATGTAACTGCCGAGAATAACCGTAACAAAGTTAACTTCAAGTTGACAGGTAAAGACAAGTTATTTGGTTTTCTCAACTACTTCGACAATGAGTTGACAGATGAGTCAGACGATGATGAAATCGAGGCTGTATGCGAAGAAGTCGAAACTGTACTTAGAAAAGTTAAGATAGGTGATATTAGCCTACCTATGACTTCTAAGCAAGCAGATGATTTAATCGCTGGTCTATAAGACGATATAATCAATCTTGGGTATCGTATTTTTGAGTTAGTACGGTACCCAAAACTTAGTTATATCAATGTGCCTTAACATATTGATAGTAACTAATATAGCTCACTGTTAGTGAGATAGTACATTCATATGAATATTACTCTCAATTAACACGACAAGATATAGTCACGCATCTAAATCCAGCTACACATAAAACGATTGGTTCGTTGAAGACGCTATATACTTACTAGAGGTCTAACCGTAATTCCTGAATAAGGTAGGTTAGATACTCTGATGACTTAGAGGTTCAGGCTAAAACTACCATTACTGTAAAGCGTAGTCCTCTAATTGCACTTCCTGAGCATGAAGTCTGCTAATAAACTGCTCAACA